>Ga0118677_10004177_pt1 | contig 21318 bp, 24 predicted proteins | sample AliMusrvi5mmetaG_FD_86154 | JGI IMG/M metagenome (GOLD analysis project Ga0118677, IMG submission 86154)
GATCTTCTCGATGATATATACAGCCTTGCCTACTGGATGACTGGAAGCGAAAATGTATCTCATGACCTGGTCAACAAAACTTATCTCTTTGCAAACACCAGGACAAGGGAGTCCGACTTGCTTAAAACGTTCAGGAAGTGCTATGTTGACCAGTTTGGACAACACGCTGATTTCTGTATAAGCGGCAAAATCTGTAAGACTCACCTTCAGCCGATAGAATCGCTCAGGCAGTGGGCAGCCGATATTAAACTTTCTGTGCTGTTAAGTGAAATATCGGGCCTTCAACATAGAGAGATCTCCGACATAGTCGGCAAACCGATTGATACCGTGAGATTGTGGCTCTACTGGGGCAGGAAACTTCTGGCAAACGATGGACTGCTTCAAGCTTCAGCCTGACCTCTTTTCCTGAAAGGCCGCTTATTATCATAAGCGGCCTTTTGTTTTAATACCCGCCTCTTTATATTCGAATTACCTGCGTTAATTTTATACCTTTTTCCTCATGATCATTATCACCGGCGGAGCGGGATTTATCGGCAGTGCAATGCTTTGGGAACTCAATCGCAGTGGTGAAGAGGATATTATCGTCGTTGACGATCTTGGTTCGACAACCACTGAAAAATGGCGCAATCTCTCCGGGCTTCATTTTACAGATTTTATCCCTAAGGATCTTTTGCCTGACCTGCTCGAGAGAAACGCTCTGAAGGGGATCACTGCCATCATACACATGGGTGCGAACAGTTCGACAACTGAAACCGATGCCGATCACCTGCTGAACAATAATTTCGGCTTCTCAAAAAAAATGGCAGCTTTCTGCATGGCGCATGATGTACGCCTTCTTTACGCGTCAAGTGCAGCAACCTACGGGGACGGTTCCAACGGTTACGAAGATACTATTGAAGGACTGGACATGCTCCGTCCTCTCAATATGTATGGCTACTCCAAACATCTTTTTGACCGCTGGGCGGTGAAAAACCAGATTCTGGACAAAGCCGCCGGTTTGAAGTTCTTTAATGTCTACGGGCCGAATGAATATCACAAAGGGGATATGAGCAGTGTGGTGTATAAAGCGTTCCACCAGATACACGAAAAAGGATTGTTAAACCTGTTTCAATCGCACAGACCTGACTACCTTGATGGCGAACAGTTGAGGGATTTCATCTATGTCAGAGATTGTACCCGGATAATGGCATGGATGCTTGAAAACCCTTCAGTAACAGGCATCTTCAATGTCGGAACCGGAACAGCAAGAAGCTTCAAAGACCTTGCCAAAGCCACCTTTTCCGCATTAGACCGTCAGCCCTGTCTCAACTACATACCCATGCCGAAAACCTTGCGTGATAAATACCAGTATCATACCTGTGCGGACATGACCAAACTTCATTCTGCAGGATTCAGCGAAACTTTCACTTCGCTTGAAAATGGCATAAAAGAGTATGTGCAGGACTACCTCTCCTCCAGTAATCCGTATTTTGATATAGGGCGATCTGATTTATAATGCATAACCATCTCTATTTTGACCACAGAAAAAACAATCGATATTCAGGGCATTGAACCTGTCATTCTTTTTGGTCCCTATGATTCTCTCCTGAAAAAAATTAAAAATGAGTTTTCCGAGATACAGATAACTGCTCGCGGAACTCAGATCACCATCCGGGGAAGCCGCGATGGGGTCGCACTGCTTGAACAGATTTTCAGTGAGATGATTCTGCTTGCCAACAAACACGGTGAAGTGCTTGACACTGATCTGAATGCGCTGATCAATCTTGCCCTCTCCCCTTCCCCCAGGCCGATAGCGTCTCCTATGGGTGATGAGGATATCATAGTCACCTCACCGGATTATACCGTCAGAGCCAAAACGAACGGCCAACGGCGAATGGTTGCTGAGGCGAAAACAAACGACATCATGTTTGCCATAGGGCCTGCCGGAACGGGAAAAACCTATACTGCAGTTGCCATAGCGGTCGCAGCATGGAAAGCAAAAAGAGTCAAGCGAATTGTTCTTGCAAGACCGGCCGTTGAAGCCGGTGAAAGTCTGGGTTTTCTCCCGGGCGATCTCGCTCAGAAAATAGACCCTTATCTTCGACCACTGTATGATGCGCTTCAGGACATGCTGACTGCTGAAAAGCTGAAACTCCTTACGGAACAGCGTGTCATTGAAATTGTGCCTCTTGCCTACATGCGAGGAAGAACAATGAACAATTCTTTTATTATTCTTGATGAAGCCCAGAATGCCTCGAACAAGCAGATGAAAATGTGCCTGACAAGATTAGGAGTCAATTCTAAAGCGATCATTACGGGCGATGTCACCCAGATTGATCTTCCTAAGGATTTCGATTCAGGTCTTACTCATTCTCCGAAGATCCTGAAAGATATTAAGGGAATATCCTTTGTCTACCTTGACAAAACCGATGTTGTGCGCCACAAGCTTGTCCGGGATATCATCAACGCATACGAAATCCATGAACAGGAATAAAAATCCCGTCAGATTTCGTAACTTTGCTTTCAAATGCAGGGTTCACATCATCTGAAGTATTGGGATAGTAGTAATAAGTTTTTTTCGCTAACATCAGCTCTTATCAATTCTAATCAAAAAAATAACATGGCACATAGAATTACTGACAGCTGCACATATTGCGGGGCATGCGAACCTGAATGTCCTGTAAGTGCTATTACCCCGGGTGAAGAGTGTTATGACATCGATGAAACCATCTGTATTGACTGCATCGGCTTTCATGATGAAGCGGCATGCGTCGCTGTCTGCCCCGTTGACTGCATCATCAAAGTCTGAGTGTACCGTCAATCTCTTAACAAAATTCATTCGCTTAAAATAAGCCCTTAGTGAGAAGAGGTTTTTTTTTGAGCTAAAAAAAAATCTTATATTAATCGAAATTCACCCGAATCGTTCTTTCTTTCTAATTTTTCAAACTATTAAGCGAGGAATTTAATATGGCACTCTACATTACTGAAGAATGTACCTACTGCGGAGCCTGTGAACCAGATTGTCCGGTCAATGCGATTTCTGCCGGTGATGATGTTTATGTCATCGATGCTGCAACCTGCACCGAATGCGTTGGATATTCTGACTCTCCAGCCTGCTCTGCAGTCTGCCCTGCAGAGTGCATCGTTCAGGGATAAACCCAAAACCGATTCTCAACATAAAAAGCGGATGTTTTTCAGACATCCGCTTTTTTTATTTCTTTGTTGTTGGGAAAAAACACGTTTCAGCGGAGGAAAGATTAAACCTCGTAATCAACAATCCTTCGTTCTGTAGTCGCATCTCCGATAAAAGGAATCAATGCCAAGTGTTCAGGATGTGCCTGATAGGATTTTAATGCCTCCCTGTTCACAAATTCACTATATAACACCACATCACCTGAACTTTCACTCCTGCTGAAATCAATTCCAACTTCAAGAGCTGTCATTCCCGGCATTTTTCCCTGAAGTGCCTCAAGTTTTTCCTTAATGAGATATGCATTGGTTTGACGATCGTTACCATGTGCCTTATCCATGAGTCGCCACATTACAATATGCCTGATCATTTGATATAAGTATTATTTGGAAGAGCCTTTCAACTCAGGAAAGAGATATCCTCTTTTTATTTTTTCTGACTTGTTTTGAGAAAGCAAGATCATGCTTTTTGAGCTTCCTGCCTGAATGCGATAAAGCAAGGGTATTCCTCTTGACCTTATGACTTGATCTGGAAAGGGCTAACATATGTCTTTTCGACCTCAAAACCGCCTTAGTTACATTGTACTTTCTATTGCCGGTCTTTCTCGGAGACACAACTTCCGCACGACCGGTATCACGATTGGATGTTTGAAATATCAACGCCGGGTCGGGTTTGCTGCCTAAAAAAGCCATATCAAACATGTTTTCAGCAACACTCCATCGATCAGTTCTGGCGTTAAGCATCACCAGAAGAATATCCTTGTTATTCTTGATAGCTCTGGCTATAAGACACCCGCCAGCCTTATTGGTAAAACCGGTTTTGATGCCAACTGCATAAGGGTATTTATCGAGAAGTTTGTTGTGGGTTTTCAGACAATATACCTTATGGGTTGTCTCCTCGGTGAAAACGGCCTTGTCAAGACGTGCTATTTCGTTAAAAACAGGGTTTTTTACAGCGTATTCAGTAAGGCGCAAAAGATCACCGGCTGTAGAGGTATTGCCCGCATAAATGCCTTTATCAAAACCCGCAGGATTGGTAAATCTGGAGTTTTTCATTCCGATCATTTTTGCCTTTGTGTTCATGGCGGATGCAAAGGAATCAATATTGCCGGAAAGATATATGGCTATGGCAAATGCGGCATCGTTGCTTGAATTGACCATAGCTGCTTTGACCAGATTGAGAAGCTTGATTTTTTCACCAGTCTTGAAGCCGGCTTTTGAAGGTTCAACCATCGTTGACTCTTCCGTAATCAGCACGTCATGTTCAAGCCTGCCGCTTTCAATTGCCATGGTACAGGTCAGAATTTTTGTCAGGCTCGCAGGAGAGACCGGCCTGTCAATATCCTTTGCCATCAGGAGTGACGATGAGCCTGTCTCCTTGAGGATATAGGAACTTATCGGTTCTGAAGAGCAAAATGACTCATCCTCCGTCCTGGCAAGCAGAGAAAAAGGCAATATTATGAGGGAAACAGAAAAAAGTGTAAAAATTTTTGCTATGGGCGGCAGGCAGACAGGAAAAAGTTTCCTGCAGAAACGAATCGCATGTTTCAGTGAGGGGAGCATCGTGAATATCATCAAATCATTTGTTTCAATCAAAATAAAGGTACTTACAGTTTCAGAGCAGACGTCAGTACACTTGTGACTGAAGCGGCATTAACCCCTTTGGCCTGTTCAATGCTTGATACCATAGACTGGTAATGGCCGACATCAAGAATGACTACAGTACTTTTCCCATGCTGAGTCAGCACCATAGGACGCCCAGTCTTTTTGACCTGTTTCACCATAGATGCCGTATTAGCGCGAAATTCGGACAACGGTCTTATATCTTCTTCGAAATTGATACTACCCATACAAATCTTAAATATTGTATTATTTTATGTACCTTTGATTGTAATTAATTTTGTCATAAAAAGCAAGCATCAAGCCCGGCAGCGAATATCTTTTAACTCTCTCTATTCTGAAAGACTTCCTGCCTCAGATATTTTCGGCTTCGGGGCTTGTAGGTGAGAAACATCCATCTGCTTGATTTGCTGGACCAGTTTGACCGTATTGGTGACCAGATCAATAACTGATCGCTTAACATAGCGGTTCTTAAAAAAACGGGTATAATTGTTTTCCATATCTTCAGCTATCCAGCCTCTGCTCCAGCCGAGATAGTTGAAGGGTGGAAAGGTAAAGCCAAGATCAGCAAAAAATGAGTTAAGCTGTCCTGCAACACCCTGAACATTGTCCTGGCCACCGGTTATGATAAACGATACCACTTTGTTTTTAATAAGCACCTTATCGTTTATAGTAATCTGGTTCTGGACAGTATTGAGCCGTTCTGCCATCTTGTAATAAAGCGACGATGCATTTCCCCATCTGATTGGGGTTGCAAGGATAACTGCATCCGCCCACAACACCATGGAACGGTAAATTTTATTCATACCGTCAGTTGCATCCATTTCCGAAATGGAACACGGCCATGTGCAAGCTTTCTCATGACGGCTGTAGTAGCCTTCACAATGACGAAAGTTCAACTCACGGAGTTTGATCATTTTTGTTTGAGCGCCAAATTTTGAAGCCGCTATATCAAGAGCGTTCTGCAATGCTGTCTCTGAGGTTGAAGGCCTCGGAAGATCGCGATTCATATTTGTAGCAGAAATTCCAAGGACATTGAGAGATGAGGCCGTTGTTTGATAGCTGAGGCCCCTCAAGTCGGCAAGGGGATCAGATTCGTGTTCTGCCCTGAACGCATCTGTCACCGGTTTTTCCGACACGCAAATCATGCCGTTCTGCAGAATGACATCGTAGAGTGCCTGCCGATCCTTGTAATCATGAGGAGCTTTACCGGTTTTCAGGTTGTACTGCCATCCATGCCAGGGACAGGCAACATAATGCTCCCGGTCATCAAGTATCTGGATGAAACCCTCCCCCAGATCTCCCCCTTTATGGATACAGGCGTGGTCAAGCGCAGATATAATTCCTTCGTAATGAAACAGCGCAATCGTTCTGTTGCCGTTTTTTACTGATTTATGGGTGTTTTCCGGAAGCTCCGAGAGGGGAATAAGAGGAATGTATTGCATGATTATAACGGTTTAACGTTCTGATAGAGCCAGCTTAACAGCAAGCCCGAGAAATACTGCAGAAGCTGTTCGGTTGACAATTTTCTGTGCAAGAGCAGAGTTGCTGAACTTCTCACCGAATCCACCGGCAATAAAACTAATAAGACTGAAGACAAGCATAGTCGCCATAATGAAAACACCACCCAGTTGAAAAAACTGAAGTATCATTGAACCGTGCCGGGGATCGGCAAACTGCGGCAGAAAAGCCATAAAAAAAAGAGATACCTTGGGATTCGTAAGATTCATAATGATCCCCCTCCTGTAGAGATTTGCCCTCGAAAGTGTCTGTACCTCGTCTTTGTTCGCTGTTGCAGCACCAGCCCTGAAAGCCTTCCAGGCAAGATAAAGAAGATATGCAGCACCGATCAATTTCAGAACGCTGAACGCCAGTGTCGAAGTACGAACAATAGCGGCAAGACCGAAGGCAACAGCAATAGTATGACCGATGAGACCTGTTGCCAGACCAAGAGTAACGAACAGACCGGACAGGCGCCCCTTCTGGGCTGACTGTGCCATGACGAAAAGGTTATCGGGACCTGGAGAGAGGGCAAGAATGACTGAGGTGGTAAAAAATGTCAGAAAAACATGATTGTCGAGCATGAAAGCATGACGTTATGGTTATGATTAATGCAGTAACGTACGATAAATTAAGTTAATGGTTTTGGACAAAAAAAAAGCGTGCCCCCAATGCCGGAGGATACTCCGGTATTGAAAACACGCCTTTTCCACACAACACACAACCAGCAAAGAACATCAACAACAAAAACTGTTAAAAACCTACCTGAGTGTAGAGATTTATTGAGTTTTCTGCCGCCTGGCCTGCCACAGAGGCCTCTGCTGCAGCATCTTTCGAAACAGAAACATACTCTACCCCAAACTTGACATTTGGTCTGAGCAGGACACCAATACCGGGAATAACCTTATTGATCCTGCCGTTGAGATTATCCTGCAGATGCTCGTAACGAACAAGTCCAAAAAGCCATGGATAAATCCAGTAATCCGCCTCAAGAGAGAGTGCTGTTCGTTTGCCATAATTAAAATCCCTTCTGGCGATATCAGAACCATCCTCAGCGGCTCCAAGCAATGGCTGGGCATTGAGCACCTCATTAAAGCGGGCATACTGAGCGACTGCACGTACCGGACCGTAAAAAATCCGTACATCTCCGGAGTATGCCGTTTTGGTCAGACCATCAATCAGATCTTCTGAACCTGTGTTTGCACCTTGACCGGAGTTGATATAATTTACCCCAAAAGTTATGGAGTTATCCATTCCTATAGCCTGAACTCCATACGAACCCCCTACTCCGCTCAACAATCCATTTCCACCGATCTTCCAGGTAGCCCTGATAAATCTTGTATCGGCGATATTTGCATAGGCAACTTCAGTTCCATTACTATCAGTATTCCCGACCTCGGAATTCCTTCCAATTCCTGCAAGAATCGAATATCCGCCACAGAGTCCGGTATTTCCTGCTATTCTCAATTCAACACCCCTGTTTGGATTCGGCAGACTCGCGGCATAACCATCTTTGTCAGTGCCTGCACGCGTCGAAATCAAGTCAAACTGTTCTGGAAAACCGACCGTGCCCCATGCAACACTTAACCCCGGCTTGAAAGTCCAGACGAACTGCAGACGTCCCAATGTTGTGGTTGCTGCATCTGGGCCATAGTTTCCGCCATCAATATTCAGATCGCCGATATAACTCAATTGTTTGGTTATGGTACCGGCAAAGAAAATATTGAGTTCCGCATCAACACCAACGTCCCTGTACTTTCCTGTAGCCGAGTTCCTGATCATGTTAGCACCACTTTTTGCAAGGAATCCAAGAGAGGGCATATTGGGCATATCGGAGGGCCAGATAGCATCAGGAAAAACATCCTTATAGGCATCTGAACCAAGTTTGATAGGTTCTTCCTTCACCATATCCTCATCAGTGCCATCAGGAAAGCGGTATCCATTATTGCGGAAGGCTTCACCAAAGCCATTCCGGGCAGGAAACGCTATATGGCAGGTTGAACAAGCAGTATGGTATTTTCGTGCGAATACCGGCAAGGCAAAACTCTCCTGAGCTGATAAAACGATAAGCAATACCGCACTGCAGATAAGAACAATAAATCTACACCTGTTCTTTTTTGTACTGACCGAAACCGGTCCGGCATCCATTGTCATAATCTCTCCGTTTATGTGATTATATCAATAACAGCATACTTGTAAAAAAGCTATGCTCCCCCTGAAAAGAACACTACCTCCATCGGCTGAAAAAAGCGATCTATTACTCAAAACATATGAAACGATGCTCTATGAATTTCTGAAAATAATACAGGTATTGACTCAGACTTTGCGCAAGAAAAGCCGTAACGGAATATGATTACCCGAAAATTATAACGCTCCGAACAGAAATGAACGTAATGAATAAACTGAGAGGTATTTTTGAAAGAACAATCTTCGTTGAAAAGAAGCAAATATTTATCTCTGTGGTATCTATAAGTTGTATCAAACAAAGTTTAACCATTGTTATAATAACCAGCAAATTAATTTTTAAGGATATTTTAAGAATACAGGATATTTATAACTATCAACACATTTATCACATTAATAATACGTCGTAAATTTTGATTCTGTCTGGAACAGAGTTACGGTTTATACAAAGCTCACTGTACATCAGGGTTTTTGGGGCGGTTTAGGCTGGGCAGAAAGCTTGCCTCCATAGTGACCAAGAAGCGTGACAACCGGAAGCATTGACAATAGAAGCGCAAGATAGAGCCAGTGTTCAATGCCTTGGCGATTCATCACGTCAGGAACGCTGAGCCTGATCCCAACAGCTGAAACACAGAGAACAAAGAGCAGACATGAAAGTCTGATTTTTTTTATAAAGATAGGTGCCCTGGCCGCACGATACTTCTTTTTCCAGTCGTTTATGCCTGACAAAAAAGAGACAGGAATTGCCAGTACCACTATGAGAATAAGATGTTCGACGGTGTGTTCAAAATAAGTGCTCCCTGTTGAAAGGGTCAACAGAAGGTAGAGTACTGCAACTGGAATCAGCCCGTTACTGAAATGAGCGGCAATGGCATGAAACAGAAAAGTCTTCTGCATATCCTTAAGCAAACCTGGACCTGGCATGGAGTATATCCCTTTAAAATGATTGTCTGAAAATAAACCAACAGTCCCACCGAGCGTTATACTCGATAATTCAGCCTGTTTACTCAGTTTATAAAAAATCCTCATGATATTTCAGTGTATTCAACATAAACTTGTCAGTTTTGAAGCAGTCTGATTCCTTTCTTTAGTTTTACATGTTATTTTCATACCGGCACTATTTTTCAAACCTAAGTCAGTAATGGTGAGTGATTTTCGTTTTAATAACAATTCTGAGGGTCAGTCGCTACCTGATAACGAAGAGTTCGAAACGCCATTGAGTGTCAGAAAGCTGGTTCCTGCAAGATCAATGCCTGCCGAAAACGTCTCCAAACTTGCTCTCATTATCCGGTTTCTCAAGCCGGTTACCTGGATTCCGGTCATGTGGAGCTTTCTCTGCGGTGCTGTTGCAAGCGGTGCTTTCGGATGGAATAAGATTTTCGGCATAAAATTCATGCTCGGCATGCTCCTTACAGGACCTCTTGCAAGTGGCACCTGCCAGATGCTGAACGACTATTTTGACCGTGATCTTGATGAAATCAACGAACCAAACCGTCCGATACCCGGCGGAGCCATGTCTCTGAAAAATGCCACCATATTGATTGCCATCTGGTCGGTGCTTTCCGTTATTACCGGTTATCTGATTCATCCGCTTATAGGATTGTATGTCATCATCGGCATTATTAATGCACACCTCTACAGTGCGAACCCTATAAAGCTGAAAAAACGACTCTGGGCAGGAAATATCATCGTCGCTATTTCATACCTGATCATACCCTGGATAGCGGGGGAAATCGCTTATAACCCGACTTTTACACTTGCCTCGCTTCAGCCTTCACTTATTGTGGCAGGACTTTTTACTCTTTCGAGCACAGGCACCATGACGATAAATGATTTTAAATCAATTGAGGGCGACCGGCAAAACGGCATCAGAACCCTCCCTGTGGTATTCGGAGAAACCAACGCGGCAATACTGGCAGCAGTGCTCATTAATACAGGTCAGCTTCTGGCGGCAGGCACTATGTTTATCATCGGCCAGAACTTCTATGGAATTATTGTCGGCTTGCTGATTATTCCTCAATTTTTTATGCAGTTTTCTCTTATCCGTTCACCAGGCACAATGGATGTGCGCTATAATGCAATTGCTCAGAATTTTCTTGTTGCGGGCATGCTGCTCTGTGCATTCGCAATAAAAGCCTCCAGACCATGAAATTCAGCTACAGACCGGATATATCGGTGATTATACCTACTTTTAACCGGGCACATCATCTGGAAAATGCTCTCCAAAGCGTTATCGCGCAGTCTTTCGATAACTGGGAGCTTATTATTGTCGATGATGGAAGCTCGGATAATACGTCTGAAATTCTTAACTCTTATATTGAGAAATTTCCGAATATCCGTTACTTGAAGCATAAGAACAGAAAAACCGCACTATCACGCAATGCGGGTATTCAGGCATCATTTGGCCGATATATCACCTTTCTTGACAGTGATGATCATTATCTGAGTAACCATCTCGAATCAAGAATGGAAATTCTTGAAGAGCATCAGGAGATTGCCCTGCTTTCCGGAGGATTTCTCTGCGATGAAGACATCTGGGTCAAAGACTGCTATAATACCGACAAGCTTGTTCATATCAGGGAGTGTATCCTTGGTGGAACTTTTTTTGGAAAACGGGAGCTCTTTTTTTCCCTTGAGGGGTTCAGGGAGCTTGATTACGCCGAGGATACTGATTTATGGGAGAGAGCTTCAGCGCTTTTTTCAGTACAGAAAATAGACGATCCGAAAACTTATGTATACCGGCGCGCCGAAGACAGCATCACCCTTAATTATTAGCTTTCAATGATTGCAACAGTAACCGTATACTGCAGTTCAAGCAATCTCGCTCCCCGAGAATATTTTACTGCCGCAGCAAATCTTGGAAAGGAATTTGCAAAGCGAAGTATCGGGCTGGTCTTTGGTGGAGGCCGGGTAGGTTTGATGGGCTGCATCGCTGACGCCGTCATGAAAAATGGCGGAACGGTCAGAGGCATCATACCGAGGTTTCTTGAAGAACGGGAGGTTGCCCATTACGGACTGAGTGAACTGCTTGTGGTTGAGACCATGCACGAGCGCAAGATGAAGCTTGCGGAATTGGGGGAGGCCTATATTGTCCTGCCCGGCGGGTTCGGTACTCTTGATGAACTGATTGAAGTTATCACATGGAAACATCTGGGTCACCATCACAAACCGATCATCCTGCTGAATGTGAACGGATTCTGGAATCCCCTGCTTATGTTTTTTAACCGTATTGCTGATGAACATATGATAACTGATCAATATGGAAAATATTACACGATCTGCGATACCATTCAGGAAGTGCTGGAAGTGCTGCTGATGCACTGAAAGAAAAAAGGAGTGGAACCTCATGGGCAGAAACTGTGTTTCTTAAGCATGTGTTCAATGCAATCCAACAATAAGAGCAATATGAAACTTATCTTTGTCTACAACGCCGACAGCGGTCCCATCAGCGGTCTTTTTGATATCGGCCATAAGATCATAAGCCCCGGGAGCTACTCGTGCGGTCTCTGCCAGCTTACGTTCGATACCTTCACTGAAAAACAGGCATGGAGAGCCTTCAGAGAAAGTTCTCCAATCGAAATGGAGTTCCTGCACCGGGATGAGTTTGAGAAAAAATACGGTATGCAATTCGATTATCCTGTAATTCTTCGTCAAAATGAAGAGACAGAGATACTTCTTTCGAAAAAGGAGATTGACGGTGTGGCTCACCTTGATGAACTTATTGCGAAAATCAAAGAGTGCTTGAAGTAGAAGCAAGAATGGGTCCTACAGGAGTTATCAGACCTATAGGACCTTATACCCTTGACTCGACTAAAACCTTTTCTGATAGATGTGGCAGTAGGGTTGATGACCGTTCTTCTGGTAATAATCCTGATGGTAAGCCTCAGCATCCCAGAATGTTGCGGCTTTTTCGACGCTCGTTACAACATTGAATCCTTTAGTCTTTAACACTGCAATAAGTTTTTCAGCCGACTTCTTCTGCTCTTCATTTGTGTAAAAAACTGCAGACCGGTATTGTGTTCCGATATCCGGACCCTGACGATTCAACTGGGTCGGATCGTGAATTTCGAAAAAGAGTTTTGCAAGAGTTTCATAGCTGACCAGTGACGGATCAAACACAACCTCGATTGCTTCAGCATGTCCTGTTGTGCCGGTACAAACCTGCTTGTACGATGGATGATCGGTCACTCCGCCCGTATACCCGGATTTGACGGAGAGCACTCCCTTTAGTTTACTGAAATGGTACTCAACGCCCCAAAAGCATCCTCCAGCAAAAACTGCCTTTTCCGTTTGTGTTGCAGCAACTGCTTCCGGCAGAAAATTCAGGGAAACAGAGTTAACACAATGACGAACATTTTTAGATGTAAAACCTTCACTGAAAAAAACATGGCCAAGATGTGCACCGCATTGTGCGCATACTATTTCAGTTCGCCGGCCATCGATATCAGGAATCTGCTTGACGGCACCCTGGATTGCATCATCAAAGCTTGGCCATCCAGTGCCCGACTCGAACTTGTCGGATGACCTAAAAAGAGGAGCATCACAACGTTTGCAGAGATAACTTCCCTGCTCCTTATTTAAATAGTATTTACCACTGAAAGGCTGTTCAGTTCCTTTATTCACAATCACCCGCTCTTCATCGGCAGACAACTTATTATACGACATAGTTCTGTTCTCCTTTTAAGCAATCAAACGAGGCGTACCTGCAGGGAAAGAGAGATTATGACGTGTACGAGATGATAAAAAAACAAGTTGAGCCAGAAGTAAGCCCACTGCGATTATCCCTTGAATCCTGACGATACTCTGCTTTCCGCTGAACTGCATCGTTCCTGCTCTTAGTTATAGTGGCTGTTATATACCACAGTATAACCAGGAGTGATGACAGAAGGTTGCAGAAGCTGCCTACCAATTACGAGTCAGACCAACACCATAGAATGAGCTGCCAACTAGAGGACGAGCGTTCCATGTATTGCCTGGTGAAGTAAACAGGCAGCTGCTCCCGATGCCAATGAGGGCTCCAGCTATGACATCGCGCGTGAAGTGCTCTTTGGATTCAACCCGGCTGTAACCGACAAATGATGCAGCAAGATAAGCAGGGATTCCGCAACTCCATCCGTAACGTTCGCGGATAAACTCTGCAGAGGCAAAAGAGGTGGAACTATGACCTGACGGAAACGAGTGCCGGCCTCCATTCGGACGGGTCTCGGAAATTGTATACTTCAATCCGTACGTGATACCGAACGTCAGAATTCCTGATTCGGCAAGCTGAACGAAACCTTTCTGATCATGATTGGCAAGGATCAGACCGGCCGCACTGGCAGGTAAAACAAACTGTATAACGCTGCCCGCAGTCTCAATGCCATCTTCTGCTGTTGCAGCATCACTGAAAATGAGACAAAACAACAACATCATGACAGAGATATTCGCACGACAGATACAATGGCGCATAACATCACTATAACAACCCGCGTAAGGATGGCCTTCTCAATGATAGATACTTTACAGCAACAGAAAAGTCAGTCTGCCGGGTATTCGTCTTTCCTTATCAGGGGCTGCTGACTGCCTGTAAATGCTTTTACCGTCTTGCTGACTATAGTGCCTGCTGCAAACAGACCAAGACCAACAACGGCAATGCCTGTAAGACCTTGAAGAATAGGCACTGCAACCGGAGCAAGAAGAATCGCAGGGGCAGCTATTTTGACTGGATTTGGAATCATATTTTCAGGATTATGGTGAACCTTGATATTTCAGAACTTTATTTTAAAAAATAACTATATTTTTTTAAAAAATACCATATGCATGCCGATACAAAAAAATTCTACCATCTACCCTCTTTGATACATAAACGGTGACCCTGTAAGGACAATTAGCTCAGCTGGTTAGAGCGCTCGCTTCACACGCGAAAGGTCAGCGGTTCGAATCCACTATTGTCCACCTGCTTATTGTACATACAGTTACTGCTCTTCATCTTTCAGTAGTGCTGATGACTTTCAACTCGGTTTCAGAATAATGGAATGGATGAACGGAAACCCCGGATCCGCATCAAAATTCCTCGACATACATTTCTCCCGGGTCTTCAGGATGATGCCTGGTATAACCGAAATCTTGCAGCCAGTCTGACACATGCTCAACCATGTCGGGCTTTCCACTAACAAAAAAACGCGTCCGTTCAGGGTCAGGCGTTATGTTAAACTGATTCTGCAGAGTATCTTTTTTCAGAAGATCCTCGATAGATGACTGATAACCGTCCCAGTGACCATCAGGATTGGTCAGTGTCGGCACATAAAAAAAATTGGCATAGGTTTCTGCAAGAAGTGTCAATTCACTGTAATAACCAAGATCCCTGTGATGGGCAGCACCCTGGATCACAATCATTTTGCTTTCGGGACGTTCAACGATACTGGAACGCAGAAAACTGATATATGGTGCGATTCCTGTTCCTGTGGCAACCATAATGATATCGGTGCCGTCAGGTGTGTCATCAAGCCTGAAAATACCGCTGATCTTTGTGCCTACATATACCCTGTCTCCAATATTGAGATTAAACAACCGCGGAGTCAATTGACCGGATTTAACCTGTGAAATGTAAAACTCAAGATGCCGGGTCTCACTCGTTGCCGAAGCAATCGAGTAAGGCCTTTTGATCAGCTTGTCAACGTCCACGGGATCAGACTCAATTGCTGAATTGTAAGAACGCTTCTCAAAACCAAAAAGACCCAGCAAAGTATGCTGACCGGCTTCAAACTTATTTTTTGGTTCATCGGTGTTTACCTTTATGATCATGAGGTCGGGATTGATCATGATTTTTTCGATAACCTCTGCATTATAGTGCAACGTATCCATACGATTGGGCTTCTTTTTCCTGATACTTATTTTAATACTTTAAAGCTTTATATACATGAACATGCCTGTCACGATAACCGTTCATCCATTTCAAAGCCATGAACACAACGCTCACTGAAAAAAAGATTTTTGAGAAAATTTCCCTTAGTGAAAATATCCTGGAAAGAGGAGTCTATGAAGAATGCACGTTCAATAGCTGTAATTTTAACAGTGCTGATTTGTCTGGAATTACTTTCAGAACATGCACGTTCAATAACTGCGACTGGAGCCTGACTACCCTCAAAGAGACCATCCTGCAGGATGTGCGGTTTTTGAACTGCAAGCTTCTTGGTGTACAGTTCAACCAGTGCAATAAATTTCTGATGCGTCTTTATTTTGAAAACTGCCTGTTAAAACTCTCTGTTTTTTACAAACTTAAGCTAAAAAATACAATCTTTAAAAACTGCAATCTGCAGGAAGCTGATTTTTCCGAAGCTGACTTTGCAGGAGCAGCATTTGAAAATTGCGATTTGCTGCAAGCAACATTTATGCATACAAATATCGAAAAAGCAGATTTCCGATCGGCCGCTCATTACTCAATCAATCCGGAAATAAATCGTATCAGAAATGCCCGATTCTCAATACCGGGGGTTACTGGTTTATTGACGACGTATGATATCGAGATCGAATGGTGACCGCTTCTTCACCGCCATCCCCCGCCTAATGATCGGTAAAGCTCGGCCTTGATCGAAAGATGCTGGCGCCGGATATCGGCAAGATTGAGTTCTGCCTGGAGCGCATTGGTCTCGGCAACAATGATTTCAAGATAGGTGGCCATGCCACTCTGGAAGAGCATTCCTGCATTCGCAACCGCCTTCTGAAGGGTAGCTGACCGTTCTTCAGCAATAACTTCCTGGGATTGTATCTTTTCGAGCTGCACAAGAGCATTGGATACTTCCTCTACTGCTTTAAGCACCGACTGTTTGAATTCAAGTTCCGACTGCTCACGTTTTATTTTTGACTGTTCATACTTTGCTTTTAACTGGCCTCGTTGAAAAACCGGTTGAAGAACTCCTCCCTGCAGATAGCTGAAAAGAGAACCGGGAGTTGTAAACCAGTTGCTTGATTGCAAAGCATCCAAACCCCCTGAAGCAGTCACCGTAAATACGGGATAGAGGTTTGCTTTTGCTTCACCCATATCGGCATGAGCAACTCTGACGGCCATCTCTGCGGCACGGACGTCAGGACGGTTCTTGAGCAGTTCTGCTGGAATACCGGATGGAAGATCATCAGCGACCTTTATACTGAATAAAGCTCTTTCACGATGAATCGGGCCGGGCATTCTGCCGCAAAGAGTGCTGAGAGCATTTTCCTGTATCGATATTTTCTGCTCAATCACCGGTATTGACAAGGCTATCGACTGCCTTGAGGCCTCCTGCTGCTGAACAGCGAGCGAGGTTACCTGACCAGCGGTATACTGAAACCCGATCATCTTCAGCGTTGTGTCGGCAAGTGCAAGATTTTTTCGTGAAATATTCAGCTGCTCATCCAGCATAAGAAGATTGTAATACCCTGACGCTACATCGGCAACCAGCCTGGTTCGGACTGCTTTGGTCGCGTCCTGCGTCTTGAGGTAAGCGGCAAGGGTCGATTTTTTCTTACTTCTTATTTTTCCCCAGATATCCGCTTCCCATGAAGCTGATGCAGAAGCTGTGTAGTCTTGTGGTGTTGTTTGAACTCCATGGACAGACGGGTAGGTTCGCGTGTCCTGCACTCCGATATTGAAAGCAGGAAGATTTCCAAGCTTTGCCGACTTAAGAGTCTGCTGGGCAATATCGATATTTTTCAGGCCCACCTGCAGGTCAATATTGTTTACTAAAGCACTGTCAATCAATGCCTGCAGTGTGGCGTCTGCAAAAAAACTTCGATATGGCAATAGTACCATCACCGTATCCGCTTGAGTTGCTGCTTCAACTGGCACACCTTCACGATAAGCTGCCGGGAATGCCACATCAGGCTTCTTGTACTCATGGGTGACACCGCATGCCCAGAGAGAGCTGAACACCAGAAACCGAACGCAGGCGAATAACAACCCGTTTGTCTGTTTTCTCATAGGGAAACTCTTGATACAAAATTACTCTTCATGACACTTTTACAGATCGATCTTTTTCCTTATGCAAAACTTCATCAAGAAGATTTCCAGCTTCCACTATCGGAGATGCCGGACCGGTAATACGCTCCTGGAGATGCTGGAATACAATAAAAAGAAGTGGTACAACAAAAATGCCAAGAACCATACCCATAAACATTCCACCGATGGCTGCCGCACCAATGGAGTGGTTGCCCTGAGCGGTCGGGCCGGAAACAAAGAGAAGCGGCAGAAGACCGGCAATAAAGGCAAGTGAAGTCATAAGTATGGGCCTCAACCTTGCCTTTGCACCTGAAATTGCTGATGCAGAAAGTGAAAGGCCTTCAACCCTTCGCTGAAGTGCAAACTCGACAATCAGAATTGCATTTTTGGCAAGAAGACCAATCAGCATGATCACAGCAACCTGGACATAGATGTTATTAGCAATACCTGCAAGTTTTACACCAAAGAAAACACCAAGCAACCCTGTTGGAATTGAAAGCATCACGGCAAGAGGAAGCAGGTAACTTTCGAAGAGCCCGGAAAGAAGAAAATAGACAAAGACCACTGAGAGCATGAAGATAAGGATCAGGCCTCCGCTTGCTTCAAGTTCTTCGCGACTCTGGCCTTTCCAGTCATAGCTGTACCCTAGGGGAAGATGGGTTTTCGAGACCTCTTCGACAGCTTTGATGGCCTGACCTGTACTGAAACCCGGCTTGACTACTGCATTGACTGAAATTGCATTAAAAAGATTAAAATGGTCAACCGCTTCAGTACCATAGACCCTTTTCAAGGTAATCACTGAACTGACGGGCACCATTTCGCCCCGGTTGTTTTTTACAAAGATCCCCCTCATGGAGGCCGGTTCAGCACGGTCAATAGATTCAGACTGCATGATAACACGATAGTACTTGCCGAACCGGTTGAAGTCCGATGCCTGCATACTGCCATAGTAGGCCTGCAATACCGTCAGAAGATCGCTGACGTTAACCCCAAGCTGGGCTGCCTTGATATTATCGACCTGAAGTTCATACTGGGGAAATGTTGCCTTGAACGTTGTGAACGCAAATCCTATTTCAGGACGTTTCATCAATTCACCGATAAAACCCTCCGCAACATTGCCGAACTTGTCAAGACGCCCGCCGGTGCGGTCCTGCAGGACAAATTCAAGACCACCAACAGCGCTGAAACCTGGAACAGTAGGCTGCGCAAGGGCAAAAAACGACCCCTCCCTGTTACTGAGATTTTTCGTTATCGCTGCAAGAATCTTCTTGATGTCACCATCAGGACCACGATCCTTATGGTCTTTCAGCTGAATAAAAAGAAGACCGGAAGAGGGTGAGGAACTCCGGGAGAGAATGTTAATACCTGCAACAGATATAACCTTTTGCAGTGCAGGCATGGTGCTGCGCAGGGTGACTGCTGCACGATCCATGCTGGCTTTGGTACGGGCAAAGGAAGCACCGGGCGGAAGCGTGACAGAGACAATTACAAACCCGTTATCCTCGTCAGGTATAAATCCTGTCGGCAGTGTTTTAAAAAGCCAGAATGAAAGTCCGATTATCAGAGCAAGGAGAGTAAAGGAAAAACGTTTGTTGCGAATCAAAAAAACTAGACTACCCAGATATTTTTTTTTCAACGCTTCAAATCCCGTATTGAACGCTACAAAAAAACGATGCCCGAATGATCCGAATTTTTTCAGCTTTTCATGTTTCCCTGAACTACTGGCTTGATGAAGATCGTGGAGAAAAAGGGCACAAAGAGCAGGACTGAGCGTCAGGGCATTAACCGCTGAGATCAGAATAGCTATTGCAAGGGTAAATGCGAACTGGCGGTAGAATACTCCTGTCGAGCCTTGCAGAAAACCGACAGGAAGAAACACCGATGACATAACAAGGGTAATAGTCACGATGGCTTTGGTAATCTCACGCATAGCCGAAACTGTAGCGACTTTGGCCTGGTAGTGCTTTTGCTTTATTTTGGCATGAACCGCCTCGACAACAACTATGGCATCATCGACAACAATACCGATAGCCAGTACAAGTCCGAACAGAGTCAGTACATTAATGGAAAAGCCGAAGAGGTTCATGAAAAAGAATGTCCCGATAATCGCTACAGGAACAGCAATTGCAGGAATGAGGGTGGAACGAAGGTCCTGCAGAAAAATGAACACCACAAGAAAAACCAGAAGAAATGCCTCTATAAGAGTGTGTTGAACCTGCTCAATCGATTGGTCTACGACCTTCTTGGAACTGAATGGCACTGAGTATTTAACCCCTGCAGGAAATGAAGCCGAGGCTTTGTCAAGAGCTTTACGAAGCCCCGTTTCAACCTCGTTGGCATTAGATCCGGGAGACTGATAGACAGCAAGCACAACAGCATCCTGAGCGTTTGCTTTGGTATCGACTGTGTAGCGGTAGGCACCGAACTCAATTCGGGCGATATCACCGAGCTTGAGCACGGTTCCATCCGGATTAGCCCGGATTACAATCTGTTCATAATCGCCGGGATGTGGATTCTTTCCCTTATACTTCATGACGTACTGCATGGCCTCGGAGCTGTTCTCACCGAATGACCCTGGCGCGGCCTCAAGGTTCTGACTCTGAATGGCTTTCGATACCTCCTGCGGTGTTACTTTATAGGCCGCCATCTGCTGTGGCCTCAGCCATATGCGCATGGAGTAATCCAGATTGCCGAATACCGAAACCTGGCCAACGCCGGGAACCCTGGAGAGATCGTCAACAATATTGATTTTAGCATAGTTCTGCAGGAAAATCTGATCATGCTCCTTGACATCGCTCACTAAATTGATGAGCATTATCTGGCTGTTCTGGCGCTTGACGGTCGATATTCCTATCTGGTTGACCTCTGCCGGCAGCTGGCTTGCAGCCTGGGCCACCCTGTTCTGAACATTGACAGATGCCTGGTCGGCGTTTGTTCCCTGCTTAAAAAAAACCGTTATAGAGAGGGAACCATCATTAGCTGAGGTTGAGGTCATGTAGGTCATGTTTTCAACTCCGTTGATCGCCTCTTCGAGTGGAGGGGCTACTGAACGGCCAACAGTTTCCGCACTGGCACCGGGATAACTTGCTGATACAACGACGCTGGGTGGAGCAATATCCGGAAATCGGGTAATCGGCAGCTGGTATATGCCAACCATACCGAGGATGACCAGAATCACCGAGATGACCGTCGCCAGAACCGGTCTTGAAATAAATCGTTCAAACATGAATATGTGCGTTTAACTCTGCCAAATCGTTGTACAAAACATGCCTCATTTCTCCTGATCATTCATTGCTCTGGAGTTTGCCTGTTCCGGCGCACTCTTCTGCGGGTTTATAACCATACCATCCTTTAATTTCTCTATGCCGGCAGTAACAATAGTGTCACCGGGTTTCAGACCGGCACTCACGATATAATTATTGCCGCTCTTTCCGGAAACCGTTACAACCTGCTGCCTCACCTTATTGCCTTTATCAAGAAAAAAAACGAAAATTTTGTCCTGCAACTCAACCGTCGCGGCCTGCGGGACAAGAAGTGCATTATGGAACTGTGACTCCATTACAACCTTTCCTGTGTTCCCTGATCGCAGAAAACCGTGTGGATTGGGAAAAACCGCCCTTATTCGTACCGATGCAGTTGTTTGATCAAACTGCCCGCTTATGGCACCGATGACACCTTTTTCACTGTAGCGGGTACCGTCTGACAGAACCAAAGAGACCGAAGGAAGCTGGCGCAGCTTTTCCTGTATGGATGCACCGGCGTACTGCTGGCGAAAACGCATAAAGTCATTTTCACTCATGCTGAAATAGGCGTAAACATCACTGACATCACTGAGAAGAGTCAGCCATTCATTCTGGTTTTTGCTGACAAGAGAGCCAAGACGTAACGGAATT
>Ga0118677_10005823_pt1 | contig 21315 bp, 17 predicted proteins | sample AliMusrvi5mmetaG_FD_86154 | JGI IMG/M metagenome (GOLD analysis project Ga0118677, IMG submission 86154)
ACAGGTCGTGAGCGTGCAGCTCCTCGACGCCAGCGGACGTGTGACGCAGAGCGTGGATATCGCCAATGTATACGGCCGGCACGCGTGGCAATCGGTAAGCAAAGCGGTGGCCGTGGCGTCCGGCGTTGCCTCCGCGCGCATCGCGGTGCGCCTGAACAAGCCCAGCGGTCAATTCTGGGTGGATAACCTATCAGCCGCCTTCATAGCGCCTGCCGGGTTGAAAGACAACCGCGACGCACGCCTGCTATTTTCTACCTGCGCGCTTGGTAACCTATGGCTCCCCGGCGATCCGCGCACGATGACCGTGACAGTGGCCTCCACGAAGCCGCTGCTGCAGGCGCAGCGCACGGTGACCTACGATATCCGCGACTACTGGGGTTCCGAGATCATAAAGCCCGCGACCGTCACGGTTGAGCGCAAGGGGAAGGACGGCGCGCTGTTCACGTATGTCGGCGCCATCGACCTTGGCGCAGATCCGCTGGAGGTCGGCCGCTACTACGAGATACACGGCTCCGTACCGCTCTCCGGAGGCGACCGTTTCACCAACCATAGCGCGGTGGCCATACTCCCGGAGGCCCCGACGCACAAGTGTATGCCCGAAGACGTGCCGTTCACTGCACGAGACTGGGATGACCGCCTGGGCGAATACATGCGCCTGGCGGACCGAATCGGAATTCGCGTCATAGGCCTATGGGGCGGATGGACCCCGCAATCCCCCTATGCGCCGGACGCGCCCGGCATAGATATCGTGCAGAAGATGGGCGCCGGGTGGCTCACCAGCGCCGAATCCGCCGCTATCGAGGGCGGCAAGACCACCTACGACGAAGCGGCGCTCCGCGGCGGAGTGGATGCGCTGATCGCGAAATTCGGCAACGTGCGCCCATTGTATATTAGCCTGGGCAACGAACCGTCCGGCACAGGCGAGCAGGTGCTCAAGAACGTCGAAGCCTACCGTGTGGTCTACGATGAGGTGAAAAAGGTGGATCACACGATCACCGTGGTAGGCACGTCCATTGGGCCGAACGAGGAGTACTTCAAGGCGGGCTTCGGTAAATTCTGCGACGCCTATGATTTTCACACGTATGCGGGCGTCGACGACATACGCACGGCCTTTGCATCCTACCGCGAGCTGATGAAAAAGTATGATGTCGTAAGGCCGATCTGGTCCACCGAGATGGGCATGAACAGCCAGGGCGTCGCGCGCTGCACCGTGGCGTCGCTCATGATAAAGAAGTTCGCCATCTTCTTCGCGGAGGGCGGCGCCAACATGTCGTGGTTTGATCTGCTCTATCCTGATCCGGACGGCAAGCGCCCGGGCAGCAACGCCGAGTCGTTCGACGTCTTTGACAGCCGCTTCTGTCTCTACAATCCGAAGCTTGACGCCATTGCCTACTACAACATGGTCAACGGCATCTGCATCAAGAAGTTCGTTGAGCGGCGGGCCTACGACGGCGGCGTTTCGGCCTTCCTCTTCCGGGACAAGGACGGTCAGTGCCTGGCGATCGTCTGGAAGGATAAGGGGCGGCAGGATGTCTTTCTTCCGCTGGCTGGAGTCCATGGTGTGCGGCTGATCGGAATCGACGGCAGTCGTTCCGACCTGGACGCTGCCGGCAAGGGGATCACGCTAACCGTTTCCGAGGAACCTGCACTGCTACTGTTCCAGTCGCCGACGCTGAAACTTGCCGGCGCGCTCGGAAATCCCCAACTGGCGCTTGCGGATGCCGCGGAGCCGGTCATCAAGGGTGGCACCGCACGGCTGGCGTTTCGGTGCGACGGGGTATCCGCCGCCGATGTCAGTTTGGTGGCACCGCCGACCTGGAAAGTGACGCCCGAGACCGCCGAGGCTGGCCTGGCCGCATTTGCTCTCGAAGCGCCGCCGGTCACGGCAGCCCGGGAAGGCCGCATCGTCGCGCGGCTCAAGAACGGCCGCGGCGAAGTCTCGCTGGCTGTCCCCATCAGCGACCGGCTTACGGTGCGCTTTGTGCCTGTGCCGTTCCGGAACGGTGCGGCCGGCATCTCGTTCACCGTCCGGAACAATCTTGCTCAGCGGCAGGAGATTGCCTGGCGGCTTTCGCTGCCGAGCGAGATCCCCATGGCTGGCGGCACGTATAAGCTGGGCGATCCCAAGCCTTTTGTCCCCGCCGCCACGGGTCCGCTGGCGGGCACGCTGACGGTCGACGGCCGGACCTCGGCTCAGGCGGTGGTCACCGTGACAAACTTCGATGCGCTCAACCTGTATCCGGGGACGCTGGAGCTGACGGCGGGCGGCAAGACGGTTTCGTATGAACGCACGTTCGGCGGTTTCGTCGGCGTGCCGAAAGCCGTGGGCGGCGTGACATTCGACGGCAAGCTCGGCGATCCGGCATGGAAGAAGGCGGCGGTGCTCAGCCTCGATCAAGCCCGGCAGTACCTGATGATCAGCGGCAAGCCGTCTGTGTGGAAAGGGCCCGAAGATCTCTCCGGAAAGTTGCGGTTCTTGTGGGATGACAAATGCCTCTATCTGGGCATGGAGGTGACGGACGATGTCTTCTGCAACCGTGGGCAGGACGGCTCGATCTGGAATGGTGACGGGTTGCAGCTTCTGTCCGATCCGTGCCGGGAATCTTCGGAAAAGCCTGGCAAATACGAATATGCGATCGCTCAGGGGCAGAACGGGCCACAGGCGTGGTGTAATTATTCAGCCGACCCGGCGGCGCCGCTGGGCGAGGCCAAAGACATTGTCGTCAAGGTCACGGCCTCGGGAGCGCACGGCGACCGGGTCTATGAAGTGGCGATTCCCTGGAAGCGGCTGGCGCCGTTCAAACCCGTCGCGGGCGGCGATCTCGGCATGGCCACAATCATCAACGAGGATGACGGCCAGGGGCGGGACGGTTTTATCGGATGGTTCGGGTGCGCGCACAGCAAGCAGATCGGGATGAACGGCGACTTGATCCTGCTAGATGCCGAGAAGTAGCAGGAGAGTGTTCAGGTTTCAGTGTTCAGGAACCCATCCACAGGAGTTGACGTGGCGATCGCCGTCTTCCAGGAGATTGATGAAACAGACACTACAGACGGTTCGTTTGACGCAGGACATACCGGTGCAAGGCGCCTGGGACGTGATTGTGGTCGGCGGCGGCCCGGCGGGCTGCACGGCAGCGGCGGCAGCGGCGCGCGAAGGGGCTAAGACGCTCCTGATCGAGGCCAGCGGGAGCCTGGGCGGCATGGGCACCAACGGGATGGTTCCGGCCTGGTGTCCGTTCTCCGACCTGCAGCAGATCATCTACCGCGGGTTGGCGGAAAAGGTCTTCAACGCCTGCAAGGCCGGGATGCCGCATGTCAGCGCCAAGGACCTGGACTGGGTGGCGATCGATCCGGAGCTGCTTAAGCGGATCTACGACGACCTGGTCGTCGAGGCTGGCGCGACGGTCCTCTTTCACACGGCCCTGGCCGCGGTTCAGGCCGAGGCGGGGCGCGTCTCGGCCATTGTGGTTGCCAACAAGGCCGGCCTGAGTGCCTATCGCGCCAAGGTCTTTGTGGACGGCACCGGTGACGGCGACCTCGCCGTCTGGGCCGGCGCCGAGTGGGTCAAGGGCGACGGGTCGGGCAAGAACCTGATGCCGGCCACGCATTGTTTCGCGCTGGATAACGTGGATGAGTATGCCTATCGGCACGGAGAGGTGTTCTTCTCCACAAACCCGAAGAGCGCGATTTACGCGATCCTCAAGTCGGGCCGCTATCCGTTGATCACCGACACCCACACCTGCAATACGCTGGTGGCGCCGCGCCGCGTCGGCTTTAACGCGGGCCATCTGTTCGGCGTGGATGGCACTGACCCCGCAAGCTTGTCGGAGGCCATGATCCTGGGCCGCAAGATGGCGGCCCAGTTCCGCGATGGCTTGGCTGAATTCCATCCGGCCTTCGCGAACGCCCGGTTGGCGACCACCGGCTCACTCATGGGTATCCGCGAGACCCGCCGGATCATTGGCGACTACGTATTGACCCTGGATGATTATACCCGGCGGCGCAGTTTCCCGGACGAGATCTGCCGGAATAGCTACTACATCGACGTCCACAACAAGGACAGCAAGTCGGCGCAGAGTCCCGCTGATTTTGCGGCCTTCGAGAAGAGCAACCGGCGGTATGGACCGGGCGAGTCGCACGGCATTCCATACCGGTGCCTGACGCCCAAGGGCCTGGCGAACGTGCTCGTGGCCGGACGCAGCATTTCCTGCGATCAGCCTGTGCAGGGGAGCGTGCGCGTCATGCCGGTGTGCCTGGCGATGGGCGAAGCCGCCGGCATGGCAGCGGCCTTTGCCGGCGCTGCGGCCGCGCCTGATGTCCATGCGGTCGACGTGGCGCGCCTGCGTCGGCGACTGCGCGAGTGCGGCGGGTACCTGCCTGAATGAGGAACCGGCCGGACCCAAGGAGCGAGACAACATGCCTGAATCTTCACAACTGACCATCACGCGAACTGTGGCCGTGCGCCACGATGTGGACGTGTTCGTTGCGGGCGGCGGACCCGCGGGCGTGGCGGCGGCGGTGGCGGCGGCGAACGACGGCGATACGCGTCGGGTTGACATCAAAGAGCTGCAACGCCGTCTGCGTTCCGCGGGAGCCTGCCTGCCGAACGCGTCGGCGTGATGAGAGGGAAAAGACTATGAGCAAACTGACGTTTCACCTGATTGGCAACGCGCACCTGGACCCGGTCTGGCTGTGGGACTGGCGCGAGGGCATGAACGAAGGCATCATTACGACCCGGACCATCCTGGACCTGATGGACGAGTTCGAGGAATTGACGTTCATGCGCGGGGAGGCCGCGCTCTACCAGCACATCGAAGAACACGATCCAGTGACCTTTCAACGTATTGTGAAGCAGGTGAAGGCTGGTCGGTGGGACGTCGTGGGCGGCACAATGCTGCAGCCGGACACGAACCTGCCTGCGACGGAGGTCTTTGCGCGCCACTTCGCGCACGGGCAGACGTACTTCCGGGCGCGGTTCGGCCGGCCGGTGCGTGTGGCGTGGGCGGCGGATTCGTTCGGGCACACGGCCGGGCTGCCGGAGGTGATGGTGGCGGCGGGCATCACGGGGTTCGCGTTTACGCGGCCATTCCCGGCCGCCCTGCCGATCGTCAAGCCGGCGTTCTGGTGGGAAGGGCCCGGCGGCTCGCGGGTGCTGGCCTACCGGCCCGCGGTCGGCTGGTACGGCACGGACCGCGACGAAACGGTGCGGCGCCTGGATGCCTGTCTCGAAGAGGCCCGGAAGTGCGACCTGCAGAATGTGGGTATCTTCCACGGATTGGGAAACCACGGCGGCGGGCCGAGCCGGCGCCACCTGCTCGAGATTCGGCGTTGGGCTGAGGACCATCCCGAAGTGAACGTCGTGCACTCCGGCCTCCACCGCTTGCACGATGCGTTGCGCCGCGAAGTCAAAGTCCACGGCGACGATTTCCTACCCACGCATCGGGGTGAACTCAATTTCTGCCTGCGCGGCTGCTACGCCTCGGTGGCGAAGTTAAAATTCGCGTATCGCAAGGCAGAGGCAGGTCTCGCGAGCGCCGAGCGCACCGATGCGACAGTCCGGGCCGCCTGCGGGCAGCCGGCCGCCGATCTCCGGCCGGCGTGGGATGCGGTGCTTTTCAACTCCTTCCACGACATCCTGCCCGGGTCGAGCATCGAGCGGGCCTATGACGATGCGCTGTCCTGGCTGGGTGGCGCTGTACATGCGGCGCAGCGGACCGAGATGGGCGCCCTGAACGCGCTGGCGTTGAAGGTAGACACTCGCGTGGCCAAGCCGGCCGGCGATCATCCGTCACCCGTTTCCGTTCTGGTTTGGAATCCCCATCCGTGGCCCTATTCCGGCCACGTCGAATTCGAAGCGAATATGGACTACCGGTCGATCAAGTCCTACAAGAACCGGGGCGCCGAGTTGCCGCTCAGCGTGAGGGATGACCGCGGCCGGCTCGTTCCGTTTCAGGTGATCGAGAACGAGCACACGCTGGACAGTTGGCCGGAGCCGTGGCGTAAACGCGTGGTCGTGCCGGTCGAACTGCCGCCGCTGGGCTGGCGCATGTTCCAGTACGCGTGGGAGGAGGGGGCCGTGACGCCCGCCTCGCCGGCGCCCGTATGCCGGGCGAAGCCGGGCCGGATCGATAACGGACTCTATCGCGTGCAGGCCGTGCGCGGCGGGGCAGGCGTTCGCATCCTGCACAAGGGCAAGGCCGTCTTCTCCGGCAAGGGACTGTCAGCCATCGTCGTGGAGGATCAGGCCGGTTCCTGGGGCGGCTCGGATACGGACCCGGCGGCGACCAACCTCTCCAAGGTCATCGAGCGGTGGCCGGTCGAGCAGGTTGAGATCGTGGAGCAGGGGCCCGAGCGCTCGGCCCTGTGGGTTCGCTTTTCGGGAAAACGCTCGTGGCTGGAACTGACCTTCCAACTTTGCCGGGGACGTGAAGCGGTGGATGTCGCGGCGCGCGTGCTCTGGAACGAGCGTTATGCGCGACTCAAACTGGTCATGCCGGTGGGCGCGCGGGACGCGGAGTTCGACGTGCCGGGCGGCCAGATTCGGCGTCCACCATGCGGAGAAGTGCCGGGCGGCCGTTGGGTGCGGGTTTTCACCAAGTCCGGCAAACTGGGCTTTGCCAGCGACGCGCTCTATGCGTTCGACTGCACGGACGGCGCTTTGCGAGCCACCGTGGTGCGGGCCAGCGGCTACTCGAATAGCGGTGTGCCGCCGCTGATGAAGCCCTGGCGGCCGGCCGTGGATTGTGGCGAGCTGAAGTTCCGGTTTCTGCTGAATCCGGGCGATGCCTCGCTGCTCTTGCTGGCGCAGGCGTTGGAGCAGCCGCCGGTGGTCGTCCTGGTCGCGCCGCACAAGGGCGATTGGAAGCGGTCCGGCTCGCTGGCGTCACTGACGCCGGACACCCTGCAGCTGATCGCGCTGAAGCGCGCAGAGGACGGCAGGGGCCTGATCCTGCGCGTCCAGGAAAGGTCCGGGCGGGCGACTTCGGCTGTGTTGACCTGGCTGGGTCAGCGGCTCAAGTTGGGAACGGTGCCTGGCGGGACGATTGCCTCCTGGCGTCTCAAGCCCGGTAAGTCCAAGTGGACGGTTGAGCGCACGACGATTGTCGAGGGCTGAGTTGGGAGCGGGGATTAGGCTGTATCGCGCCGTGAGAAGCCCGTAGTTGAGGGAGGTGTCGGAAGACAACGAAATCGACTGTATGAACCCTGTCACCTGAGAGGGTGAACCGGCCAAGGGTAGCCGCCTACTGGCAAATCTTTACCTGCACGAAGTGCTGGACCGATGGTACGTCGAACAAATCAAGGGCCGCCTGAAAGGGCGGAGTTTCCTGATTCGTTACGCGGACGACTGTAATGGGTTTCGAGTCGGAAGAGGACGCCCGGCGTATGATGGAGGTCCTCCCGAAACGGTTTGGTCGTTTCGGACTGAGTCTGAACATGCAGAAGACGCGGATCGTGGAATTCCGGAAGCCGGATAGCCTGTGAAAAATTCCCAAGGTGCGCAGCAACCCATCTTGCCGAGTCGTCCATCGTTTTCGTCCTCGGCATCGAAACCGTGTGTAAATCGAGGACGAAGGACGACGACGAGGACGATTACAACGGTGCGTGGGACGGTGGCCCATCGTGAACTGGCGGTCTGGCTTTGGGTTTGACTGACTGTTGACCGGAAGCCCCGGCTTTCGCCAGGGCCACGTGAAACGTGGTGTGCCGCGCGGCTGTGGCGATCTTCTCCGCGAAGTCAGTCAGCTTGGCGCGCGACTCGTCCGACATACGCCCGACGAACGGCGTGAACTTCACCGGCTTCTCGCCCCCCCACAGCGAATGCCAGATTTCAGAACAGCATTTGAACCGCTCTTTCGCCAAATCCCATACTATCTGAGTTTGCTCCGCCCACGGCGTGCCGGGAGCCAATGACACATCAACACCCTCAGCCAGTTCAGCTCCCGTAAACGTCATGCTGCTCGCTTTACCGCCGGACATCAGGGCATAGCTCTGCTTGGAATCCAGACCGGAAACTTTCAACGTGAACTCATTTAGCGGACGCAGATTCGGCAGTAGATCCAGCGTTTCACGGGTTTTTCCCGGAATATAGAACGGCAGGAACGGCAGCGTAACATCAAACTCTGTCAGACCGTCCTTTGCCTGCACATTGGCGACCGTTACACCTGACGCCTTAACATCCGTGCCGTTGATGTCAAGACGCCCAATCCCGCGCGGCGCCTCAAGACGATCAATGATCATGGCGGCCATGACCAGATGCCCAGCGGTCTTGGGGTGTACGCCATCGCCAGCCCAGGAATAGGAAGGATTTTGTTCTTTCAGTTTCTTCTGCACGGCCAGCATGGGATGGAAGATGTCAATTGAAGGGATCCGCAGTTCCTCGGCGAGTTTCCGCATGCCGTCGGCGAAGCGCTCTAAGGTCTCATTGTAAACGCCCTTGCTCTTATGCGTGTCGGGATCGATGGGCGAGGTGGTCAGCAATATTTCGCGGGCATTGCAGCCCTTGATCTTCCTGGCCAGTTCAGTCTGGTTCTTTACGTATGAATCGAAGATTGCCTGGTCAAACGCAACATACTTGCCGTCATTCATACCAAAGTTCACGAACATCAGCGTGGGTTTCGTGCCGAGGACATCGCGGTCGAAGCGGAAGCAGCCCCCAGAAGCCGTGTCGCCGCTCACACCAAAATTCCAGCAGGTAAAACTCTTCTGTGGAAAGCGGGTGTAGAGGAATGTCTCCACCAGCGCGGTATAGTCATTCATATGACTAATGCTGTCCCCGTAGAACACCACGGTTTCGTGATCGCCAATCGGAATGCGGACCCCGGGCGACGTCTGGGCCACGGACAAACGCGCCCCACCGACCATCAAGACGCAGGCCACACAACACGCAACACGGATGGCGCGCTTCAGCATCATGACCTCCTGACCTTCTTCAACGGGCTGCTAATCTTCCCCGCATTCATCCAACTCGTGGTCCGGCAGGATCATGGCCGTGCCGAATTCGAGCTGGAATTCCGGGTCGAGCGAGAGGTCCACATGGCGGACGGACTGGACGAGGCGGGCCGCGTAGTCTTTTTCCTCCGTCGACAGCAGGGCGCGTTTGGCGCCGAACGAGGCGGTGTTGCCGACGAAGCGGATGCGGGAGCAGGGGATGGGCGGCAGCATGCCGATGCGCCGGGCATGGTTGCGGCGGATAAAATTGCCAAAGGCGCCGGCCAGCAGGACGGAGCCGAGGTCGGACGGCTGCAGGCCCGCCGTGCGAAGCAGAATGTTGATGCCCGCGCGGATCGCGCCATTCGCCAGTTGCAGTTCGCGCAGGTCGCGCTGGTAGAGGAAGAGCGGCTCGTGGGTGGCCGATTCCGCGCCGGTAGCGAGCAGGAAGTTCACTTCGCCGTTGGCCGCCTCCACCAGGCGCGCTTTCAACGCCGGCGAAACGGTGGCGGGTACCTCGGCGGCGGATTGAATCCGGCCCGTGGGATCGAGGATGCCCGTGCGCAGCATTTCCGCCGCCACGTCGATCAGGCCCGTGCCGCACAGGCCGGCCGGCTTGGCATTCCCGATGACGTTGAGCCGGACGTCTCCGTCGAGCAGAATTTTCTCGATCGCTCCGGTGGAGGCCCGCATGCCGTTGGTGATTCGCGCGCCCTCGAACGCCGGGCCCGCCGCCACGGACGTCGCCCACAACGTGCCGTTGGCGAAGAGGACGATCTCGCCGTTGGTTCCGATATCCACGAGCAGGCTGGGGGCGGGCGACCGATCCAGGCGCGTCGCGACAATGCCCGCCACCGTGTCGCCGCCCACGAACCCGCCGATTTGAGGGAAGACGTAGACTTTGGCCTGCGGGTTGACGTGCAGATGCAGATCGGCGGCATGGCATTCAAGGGCTCCCCGGAAGGCCGGCACAAACGGCAGTTCGCCGAGCGCCGAGGGGTCGATGCCGCACAGGATCTCCTGCATGGTCGTGTTGCCTGCGAACACGACTTCATACACGCGGGACCGGTCGAGGGCAGACTTGCGCAGGAGTTCGTCGACGATCTTGTTGACGCCGTCGAGCACGGCGGTCTGGAGTTGCGCAAGACCCTTCGGGTCGGTGCGGCATTTTTGGATGCGCGAGATGACGTCGTCGCCGAATGAGGTCTGGGGATTGACGCGGGCGGCCACGGCGATATCGGCGCCTGTGACGAGGTTGACCAGGGTCCCGACCAGCGTGGTGCTACCGATGTCGAACGCGATGCCAAAGCAGGCGGCGGAGGTGTCGCCAGCTTCGACGCCGATCAGTTCGTCATCCACGAGGACGGCCGTAGCCTTGAACCCGGAGGATCGGAGGGCGACGGGAAGTTCGCGCACGGCCGCCAGATTGGCCTGGAACGGGCCGATGGCGGCGCGGAGGCGATCCAGATCCGCGCTGGCATCGTGCTGGGCCGGCAGGGGGAGTTCGACGTAGTGTTTGCGGACGCGCGGCTGCAAGTGAAGATCGCCGCCAGCGTTCTGGGTCAGGATCTGTTGCTGGGCCTGGAAGAGCGACGACTCGGGAATCTCGACGGTGACGGGGCCGGTGATGCGTGACTGGCAGGCCATGCGCCAGCCCTCGGCGATGCGCGTGTCGCCCAGCGCTGCCGTCTCGGGCGCGGTTGGCGGGCATTTTCCAACCTGGATCCGTACTACGCACTTGCCGCATTTGCCGGCGCCGCCGCAGGGCGAATGGATGATGAAACCGGCGCGGGCGGCGGCTTCGAGCATGACCGTGCCGGGAAGGACGTGGACGGTGCGGCCGGCCGGTTCGAAGACAACTTTGACTTCTTTTTCCATGTCGGACCGGGCCGAGGTTCAAATGGTCGAGGGCTGGCGCCGCGTGGCGCGGCGGCACAGCCCTCCGATGTTTGGCGTCAGCCGGCCTGACGGATCGCATCCACGCACTTCTGCAGCGCGGGGATCGGATTCTGCACGTCGCCTTCGTACTCGAGAATCATCTCGCCCTTGAAGCCTTTGGCTTTGAGCGTCTCGAGCAGTTTGGGGAGATTCAGGTTGCCGGTGCCGACCACGACGTCGGTTGACTGGCGGGCGCGGTCGAACACGAAATCCTTGATATGCACGGCGTACAGGCGCGCGGCATACTTCTCGGCCCATTTCAGTGGGTCCTGCCGGGCATCCATGGCCCAGGCCGTATCCATGTTCAGGCCGATGCAGGGGCGCGTGAACGAGAACACCCAGTCCAGAATCTCGCCGCTGCCGAGCCAGTGATAGCCGCCGTGATTGTGGATGGCCAGGTTGATGCCGAATTCCTCGCACAGGCGGTAGACCGCCGGCAGGGTGGCGAGGAAAGTGGCGGGCGCGAAGTTGGCCGAGATTACCTTGCAGCCGGCCAGCTTGGCGAATTCGAAGCGTTTGCGCGCCGCGGCTTCGTCCGGGCCAAACCCTTCGACGCCGATTGAAACGATCTGAATCCCAGCCGCCTTGTAGGCGCTGACGACACCCTCGAAGACTTCGGGCTTATTGAAGTCGCAATGCACGCCGCAAAGCTCGACGCGCTTGAGTCCGAGTGACTTAACCTGGTCAATAACCTGGGCCGACTCCTTGACATTCCTCAGGCACCAACTCTGCACAGCCAACGTTTTACCTACATCGAACATGTTCATTTCCTTTTCAGTTCAGGGTTGCAAAGAAGGCACCCTTGTACACCAGGGGCGCCGGACAATCAATAGTTCGGCATCGGCCGGGGCTGAATAAAGCAAACGGGCGGGTGCCTGACGGCAACCGCCCGCTCGTGTTTGGAGTTCCGGCGTTCAACCGCCGGTATAGTTGGCAATGCGCGACGGGCGCTTGGGCATAACCAGGCTCATGGTCAGCACGACCAGCAGGACCACCGCCAGGATTGCCAGCGCCGCACAGGCGCTCGTGAGCGACATGAGGCTGCTGACCTGCTGAGGGATCTGTCCGTGCATCATCAACTGACTCTTGCGGATGATGTAGCTCAGCACCCAGCCGGTGCCGAAGATGCAGCCGATGATGCCGGCTGCGTTAACCATCTGGAGCGCAACGTGCATCCAGCGCTTCATGGAGCTGCGCCCGTTGCACGACAAATACGCCTCTTTGACCGGCATCAGAAACGCCAGCAAAATGTAATACAACCCACTAATACTCGTACCCGGAATTCCAGCGACCATAACCTAATGTCCTTTCTCGTATACCTTCAAAGTTTTCCCCAGTACCACTTCCGACCACAAAGCCTCGAGCATGAAGTAGCTGTTCACGGTGCGAAGGATGAAGAAGCTCGGCATGCTCGCCAGCGCCTTCTGAAACTCGTTGCGCCGGGCCGCCTGCAGCAGGACGGGGAACGCCACGGCCGGTCCATCGATCAGATACCAGAGGAGGAAGTAAGGACTGACCAGAATGGCCAGAATGGGGAACAGGATGAGGTAGGCGAGGGTGGCCACGACGGCATCCCACAGCACCACGGCAATCGCCGAACGCAGCATGGGAATGTGCACGACATCGCGCCAATGCAGGCGCACGTTCTGCACAAAGCCGTGCGACCAGCGGCGGAGCTGTTTGCTCATGAATTTGAAATCGTGCGGCTCGACCGGGTAACAGACCGCCTCGGGGAGAAAGCGCACGCCGTAGCCGCCGTGATAGAAGCTCCACGTCAGGTCCATATCCTCGGCCATGGTGCGCGTCTGCCAGCCGCCGTTCGCCCGCAGGGCGGACGTGTGGTAGACGGAGAAGCATCCCGACGAGATCAACGGGCGGTCGTAGTAATCCTGGATCGGCTTGTAGAACGAGAAAGCGAACAGATACTCGATGTATCGCCCCCGTTCCCAGATGGTCCGCACATACCGGGGGAGGACCATGCCGCAGGCGGCGCAGATCTTGGGGTCGTGAACGGCCGGAATGAGTTTTTCAATGGCGTCAGGCGCCAGGGTGGTGTCGGCGTCGATCGCCATCGTGTACTGGGTCTTGACGAGCGTCAGCCCGAAATTTTGGGCCCCGGCCTTGGTGCCTGTGTTCTTGGGCGGGCAGACCACAGTTACGCCGAACGAACGGGCGATTTCTGCCGTGTTGTCCGTGGAACAGTCATCAATGACGATGACTTCCGTGGCCGGAAGGGTTTGTTCCTTCAGGCTGCGAATGGTGTCGGCAATGGTGGAGGCCTCGTTATAGGCCGGTACCAGGACCGTCAGATCGCTGCCTTTGATGTCGCTCACGTGTTTTTGCCTTGGAGTGTTCCAGTACCGCCATGAGCGGATTCCTCCGCCCCCCCCGCACTTCGGTGTCTCGGCCACCCGGCCCAAGAACGACCGGAAGGTGAGCCCCCCCCACCGGAGGTCTTGGCAGCTCGGCACTGGTTCACAAAAAAGGCGTTATACGATCTCAAATCGGCAGGCTCCCGTCAAGTCCAGGCTTTGACGAATTGGCGCGCCAGAATTCCATTGATGCCGCTGGCGGGTTTCGGCTATCGTAGCCCCCCTTGCGCGGAGCGAGCACAGGCCGTTAGCTCAGTTGGTAGAGCACTTGACTTTTAATCAAGTGGTCCCGGGTTCGAGCCCCGGACGGCCTACCACTCCTCCCGACCGACGCGGCGTCACGGATAGATCCGGCGCAGGACACGAGGAGTCACACCCATGAAGCTTGGCATCATTGGCGGCAGCGGACTGTACCAACTCGAAGGACTGGTTGATGCGCGTGAGGCGACAGTGGAGACGCCGTTCGGGCGGCCATCGGACCCGTATATCCAGGGGCGCCTGGGCGAGGCCGAAGTCGTTTTCCTGCCGCGCCATGGCCGGGGCCACCGGCTGTTGCCCTCGGAGATCAACCACAAGGCCAACATCTGGGGTTTCAAGAAACTGGGCGTATCGGCCGTGATGTCCGTAAGTGCCGTAGGCAGTCTTCGCGAGGGCCTGCGCCCTCGCGATATCGTCCTGCCCGACCAGTACTTCGATCGGACCAAAGGCTCCCTGGAGCACACGTTTTTCGGGAACGGGATCGTGGCGCACGTTTCGTTCGGCGATCCCACCTGCAAGTCTCTGCGCGACTCGATCGCCGCCGTGGTAACGGAAGTCATCCGCGAAGTTCCGGTGGAGGCAGCGGTGCGGCTTCACTGTGGGGGAACCTACGTGAACATGGAAGGCCCGGCGTTCTCCACACGAGCTGAGTCTCAGGTCTATCGGCGCTTCGGCTTCGACGTTATCGGCATGACGAGCCTGCCGGAAGCTAAGCTGTGCCGCGAAGCCGAGCTTTGTTATCAGGGTATGGCCATGGTGACAGACTACGATTGCTGGCACACCAGCGAGGAAGGGGTGTCCGTCGAGATGATTATCGCGACCTTGCAGGCCAATACGCAACTGGCCAAGGAAGTGATCCGCCGACTCGTGCCGCGGCTGTCAGCGCCTCCCTCGTGCAATTGCGGCCAGGCCTTGCAGGGAACCATCATGACCGCCCCGAATGCCGTGCCGCGCGCCGCCTATGACGCGTTGGAGCCGATCGTCGGTCGTTATTTGAAACGTCCGGCGTGAGGTTCCCGTGCTGCTGCAGGCCGCGCTGGATCTCGTCTGGCCCCGCACGTGCGAGGGCTGCGGCCGGCCCGCAGGCGGCGCGCCCGGGCACCTTTGCTGGGACTGCCGGTCCGAACTGCCGGTGATCCGCCCGCCCTTCTGTTCGCAATGCGGCGACCCCGTGGAAGGCGCCATCACGCAGGAGTACCGGTGCGCCTTCTGCGCGGAGGGCGCACCGGCGTTTGTCAGGGCGCGCTCGGCCGTTCGCTTCCGCGGGGTCGTTCCGCTGCTGCTGCACCGTTTCAAGTATGGCGCGGCAACACACCTGGCACCTGACCTTGCCGGTTGGCTGGAAGCCTGCGTCAGCACCGAGTACCCTCAAGAGCGTTTCGACGCCGTTGCGTTTGTGCCGCTTTATCCGGCCCGGGAGCGGTCCCGGACCTACAACCAGGCCGGCCTGCTGGCGGAGTCGCTCGGTCGGCGCCTCGGTTTGCCGGTGGCGGGCGGATGCCTGCGCCGCGTGCGCGACACGGGCACTCAGACGCGCCTTTCGGCTCGCGCCCGGATCGCCAACGTGCGCGGAGCGTTTGCCGTCACTCATCCCGGCTGGGTCGACGGCCGAAGGTTCCTCCTGATCGATGACGTCATGACTACCGGGGCTACCTTATCAGAGGTGGCGCTTGCCTTGACTGATGCCGGCGCGGCCAGCGTCCATGTCGTCACCGTTGCGCGCGGTTGAATCGGACGATTAAACTTGAGGGGCGGGGAGGGGCTGGCTAGGCTGGCACGCATGTCATTTCTCGCTACCATTGGCGATGGCGCCATTGACCGGTTCCGCCGCTTGCGTTTGCTTTTGGCCGTTGCCTGGTCTGTTCTCGCGCTGGCGGTACGACCGGGATCGTGGCCCCGCACCACGCGTCGCGTCTTCGCGCTCCAGATCCTGTTCACCGGTTATGACGCGTTGGGGTTTGTCAGCATCATGGCGTTGCTGACCGGGATCTCGGTGGTCGTTCAGGCCCAGGTGTGGATGGGGCGACTGGGGCAGTCAGAACTCCTCGGCCCATTGCTCGTCACGGTGATCGTTCGCGAACTGGGTCCGCTGTTGGTCAATTTTATCGTTATCGGCCGCAGCGGGACGGCCATGGCCGCTGAGATGGCCGGGATGACGGTTCGCAAAGAGGTCGACGTGCTGGACGCGCAGGGCGTGGACGCGATGGTGTACCTGGTGATGCCGCGCGCTCTCGGCATGGCCGTTTGCGTGCTGTGCCTGGGCGTTATCTTCGTACTCGTATCGTTCGGCAGCGGGTACCTGTGCGGCGCATTCCTGGGCACGGGGCCGGGCGACCCCACGATATTTGTCCGCAGCGTTTTGCGGGGCGTCGAGCCCGGGGATTTCTACAATCTTCTGGCCAAGACACTCGTTCCGGGATTGCTGACCGCGGTGATCGCCTCGATGGAGGGTCTCTCCGTCGAGGGGCTGGCCACCGACATCCCGCAAGCCGTGACCCGCAGTGTGGTGCGCTCCTACGCCGCCGTGCTGGTGGTGTCGGTGATCGTGTCGATTTTGACCTACGCGTGACCTTATGAGCGAGCCGTCCTGTGTTCTCGAGTTCGATGGTGTGACCGTGCACACCGATACGCACCTGGTCGCCGGGTTGCGCGAGGTGTCGTTTGCATTGCGGGCCGGTGAGGTCGGGATCGTGCACGTCGAGGAAGGCCGCGAACACGTGCCCCTGGCCGACATCGCCGAAGGCTTGGTCGGGGCCGACGAAGGACGGGTGGCTTTTCTGGACGAGGCGTGGGAGGCGATGAGCGCGCACCGTCAGGCCAATCGTCGCGGCTTGATCCGGCGCGTCTTTCAAAACTATGGCTGGGTCAGCAACCTGTCGCTTCTGGAGAACCTGTGCCTGGCCGAGTGCCATCACACGCACCGGCCCCGTGGCGAGGTCGTCGACGAGATCGCCGCGCTGGCCCGGCGGTTCGGACTCGACGCGATTCCCGAGGCGAGGCCTTCGCGCGTACCGGCGCTGATGCTGCGGAAGTTCGAGTGGGTGCGAGCCTTGGTGGGGCGGCCCTCGTTGGTGATCCTGGAACGCCCCTTGTTCGGGGCACCGCGAGCCGATGCGCCGCTGTTGATCACGGCCATGGCCGATGAAGCCCGCCGCGGGGCGGCCGTGTTGTGGTTGACGGACGACCCCCGGGTCTGCGGGTGCCGCGATTTCGAAGCGTGCAAGCGATTCAAGATGGAAGGCGAGCGGTTATTGCCGCTGGCTGAGGAAGGAGCATAACGGCATGAACCGTGCATATAAGTTCCGCTACGCGAGCGAGATCGCGGGTGGATTCGTGCTTTTGGGCGTGGCGTTGCTCGTGGCGGCCATCTATATGGCCGGACACGCCAAGGGCTGGTTTCAGAAGGACTATTTGCTCCGGGCTGCGTTCACCATACGCGACGGAACATACGGGCTGCAGGAAGGCGCGGAGGTGCACATCCTGGGGACACCGGCGGGCCGTGTTGGCGAGATCGTTCCGGCCAAGGACGGCGGGATGGAGACCATGTTCATACTTCAGGGCAAGTTCGCGTCGTTCGTGCATATGGACTCGCTTGCCAAGGTGGAGAAGAAGTTCGAGGTAGCCGGAGATTCCTACGTCGAGATCACGCTGGGCAGCGGGACGAACGGGCTGCTGCCGTCGGGGAGCTATATCACGTGCGTGCGTGACGAAGAACTGATTCAGGCCGCCAAGCAGATGGTCGACGATTTTCGTGCGGCTGCCATTCCGTTGCTGGATGAAGTCAAAGGAATCCTGGCCCACGTGAACGGCATCGCCTCTCAACTGGAAGGCCGGGAAGGGACCATCGGCAAGCTGATCGGCGATCCCGCCTGGGCCAAGGAGGTCGACGGCATCGTCAAGGACGTGCGCCAGACCGCCGGGCAACTTCCGGTCGTAACCGAACGGCTCGACGGCATCATGAAGGACGTGCAGAAGCTCACCCAGACGCTCAATGTTACGGCCGACCGGCTGCCCGCCATCGGGCAGCAGGCCGGGGAAGCGGTGCACGACGTGTCGATCGTGACGGGCGGGTTGACCGGCCAGGTGGCGAACGTGCAGGCGGTGCTGCTGCAAGCGGAGTCGACGCTACGCGAAACCCAGCGGCTGATCGAGGGCGTGCAGCGTCACTGGTTGGTGCGATCCTACATCGATCAGGATGGGGCGACGCCGATGCTCGCCCCATTGCCTCCGTCCGGCCCCGGCAAGGGGGTGGCACCGTGAAGGCTGGCGTTGTGACAGGACTGCTGGCCGGCGCTTTGGTGCTCGGCGGGTGCACGTCGACGAAGGTGGGGCAGCCCACGGTTGATGCCGTGCTGCATGATCTGGCGGGCAGCGCGCGGGCTTCCTACGACCAGGGCGATATTGACCGCGCCGGTGAACTGTACGAGAGAGCGCTGGATCGCGCCCGACTTGTCGGCGACACCGGCGAGGCTGCGCGTAACGCCTACAATTTGGCGCTGTGCCGACTGGCGCGGGGACGGACGACGGACGCTCGGGCACTGCTGGCGGAGGCCCGGGTCGGGTTGCCGTCGCGAGGCGCGGAGGCGGCGCGTGTCCTGCTCGCGGAGGCCGAGGCGGCACGGCAGGAGGGCAAAGCCGACGACGCTCGGTTGCTGGCGGAACGCGCATTGGCATCCGGCGCGGATCGGGCTGGCAGAGGTCAGGCGCACTTGGATCTTGCGGACCTGGCCTGCGGATCCAATGACGTCGTCAGTGCGAAGCGGCTGCTGTCCGCGGCGGAAAAGGATTTGGGACCGAGCGGGGCTCCTGTGCTTCAGGCGCGGGCGGCGGGCGTAGCTGCGCGGCTGGCTGAGACGGCGGGCGATGCGTTGGCGGTTGCGGTTGCACGCGAGCGTGAGGCGGAATGGTTACGGCAGGCGGGTAACCACCAGGCAATGGCAATTGCGCTGGCCGCCGCGGGCGAGTCCTATCGCAAGGCAGGCCAACCCCGCAAGGCATTTCCCTGCCTGTGGCGGGCGGCCGCGAGCCTGAAAGGCGGTGGGGCCATGACCCAGGCCGGAACGGCGGCGGCAAGCGCCGTGGAGGCGGCGCGGGAAGCGGGAGACAAGGATTGGGTAACCGCTGCTGAGGCACTGGTTACGGAAGTCCGAAAGCCGTGACCGGATGTCGTCCCACGGGCGTTGCGCCGTCGGGCGCGATGTACTATGATCGGCCGACTTAACCCACAGGGGAACACATGGACACTCGACAGGATTGGGAGCAGGACGTTCGCGCTCGCTTGGCCCGCTTGGAGCGCCAGAATCGTTGGTTCCGTGCTGTGGCCGGCTTGGCCGTGTTGGCCGGCGGGGCGGCCTTGCTGATGGCTCTGGATGGCGGTGGAGCGGGGAATTTCAAGCAGGTTGATTGCGGGCACATCGTCATTCGCGACAACGACGGCCAAATGCGGGCGTGGCTGGGTGTCGCCGAGGGCGGCCCCCGTCTGATTTTCTTCGACCAATCCGGACAGCAACGCATGGGCGTAGGCATGACCCGCGAGGGCGTGCCGGCGCTCGGGATCTTCGATATCGGCGAGAATCAGCGTCTGGTTCTCGGCATGGTCGAAGGGTGGCCGGGGTTGGTCTTTCGCGATCCGCAAGGCCGGAAGCGGGTGGCGATTCACTCACGGGAGGACTGGAGCAGCATGTTCTTCTACGACCGTACTGAGACGAAGCGCACGGGCATCGGCCAGTTCGGCGAGGCGGCGGCAATCAACCTGTGCGACGACAGGGGTACGGATCGGGCTGGACTTACCACCGACCGTAAAGGGTCGAGCGTCAGCTTCTTTGACCTCGGCGGCCGCAAACGCGCAGGGCTCGGCCTCCTCACGGACGATGCGCCGGCCTTGGGCTTTTTCACGCATGAGGGTGTTCCGCAGGTCGGGCTCTCCGTCATCGACGACGAACCGGCCTTGAATCTGTATGGAACCAATCGCAATGAAGTGGCAGTGGTCGTCAGCCGGACCAATGTGCCGTATGCGCGTATCTACGGGGCGCGGCGCCAAGTGCTGTGGCAGGCCCCGTGAACCCCGCCCCACGAAATGGATCGTCCATGAATGCTATTGCGACTCTGAAAGGCCGCAGCCTGCTGAGACTTGAGGATTTGACCGACGAAGCGCTGATCGGCCTCATCGATCTGGCCGCCGAGTACAAGCGACGCAAACGAATGGGGATCCGGGGTGATGCGCTTCGGCACAAGAGCGTTGCACTGATCTTCGAGAAGTCGTCGACGCGGACCCGGTGCGCGTTTACCGTGGCCGCCACCGATGAGGGCGGTCGGGCTGAGTACCTGGATGTGCACGACATTCACTTTGGCCGCAAGGAGTCGATCGCCGACTCGGCCCGCGTGCTGGGCCGAATGTTCGACGGTATCGCGTTCCGCGGCTACCGCCAGAGTACCGTGGAACAACTGGCGACCCATTCCGGCGTGCCAGTCTGGAACGCGCTGACGGACGAGTGGCATCCAACGCAGATCCTGGCGGACCTGTTGACGATTCGCGACTGCTTTGGCCGGCTCAAGGGGCTGAAGGTTGTCTACGTGGGCGATGGCCGCAACAATGTGGCCAACACCCTGATGATCGGGTGCGCCAAGGCCGGCATGCACTTCGTCAACTGCGCGCCGCGCGAACTCGCGCCGCCGCCGGATCTGTGCCGGTTGGCATCCGGTATGGCGGCGGCTCGGGGCGGCTCGGTATCCGTCAGTCACGAACCGGTTGAGGCCGTCAAGGGAGCCAACGCCGTCTACACTGACGTGTGGGTGTCCATGGGTGAAGAGGCGAAGTTTCAGGAGCGCCTCGCCCTGTTGCGCCCGTATCAAATCAACATGAACCTGATGCGGGCCACGGGCAACGTGGAGTCGGGGCAGGTGGTTTTTCTGCACTGCCTGCCGGCCTTTCATGACGGCAACACGGAGGTCACGCGCGACATCGGTCCCATGGAAGTGACGGATGACGTCTTCGAGGCGCCCTTCTCGAAAGTGTTCGACGAAGCGGAGAACCGTGTGCACACGATTAAGGCGGTGATGGTGGCAACTTTGGGAGGGTGGGAGGCGTGAGCGTGGAACACGATCTGGCACGCATCGCATGGGATGACTTCCACGCTTTGGATCTGGTGGATAAGGCGGCCTACCTCGGCCAGGACGGTCGCGAATTCCACGTGTTGCTGGCCCAGCAATTCAATCGGCGGCGGCTGGAAGAACTGGGGTCGCTGGCCACCCATATCCGGCGCATCTCCAAGCAGGAGTCGGGGATGTCGTTTCTGCGCGGGCTTATGCCCAATCAGCGCGCCATGCTTTACTTCAGCCAACCGAGCAGCCGCACGTTCCTGTCGTTTTGCGCCGCCTGCCAGATCCTCGGCGTCAACGTCGGGGAAGTCCGCGACACATCCACTTCAAGTGAATTCAAGGGGGAATCGCAGGAAGACTCCGTCCGGACGTTCAGCTCGTATTTTGACCTGATCATCATGCGGTCTCAAATCGGCGGTCTCGCCGAGCGCATGGCCTGGCTGCTTTCCAACACCGACCGACCCGTGCCGATCGTCAACGCCGGTTCCGGCAAAGACCAGCATCCGACCCAGGCGTTGCTGGACATCTACACGTTGCAGCGGAGTTTCGAGCGGCGGGGCGGCATCGACGGGAAGACCGTGGTGTTCGTGGGCGATCTGGCGCGCGGGCGTACGGTCCGCTCGCTCGCGTGGCTGCTGAGCACCTACGAACGGGTTCGCATGTTGTTCGTGGCGCCACGCGAACTCCAGATCGGCGATGACATTCTGGCGCTGCTGCGGAC
>Ga0118677_10005824_pt1 | contig 21311 bp, 10 predicted proteins | sample AliMusrvi5mmetaG_FD_86154 | JGI IMG/M metagenome (GOLD analysis project Ga0118677, IMG submission 86154)
CCTTGAGGCAGCGGGAGGCCAAAGGGCGCGGCGTCGAACGGGGCGGATTGGAGTGTCAGGCAGAAACAGGCGACAGCGAAGCCAGCCAGACAAATGCAAGGGCAGGGCAGCCGGGTAGGGGTTTTCAGGCTCGTTTTCATAAGTGTAAGAGCTGCTCCTTCATAGCTTCGCCCAGGCGCAAAGTCGAGGCTCATCTGGGCCCGTTTCCTGGTCGATGGGTATCTTTGCGGTCCGTCCTTTTCGATTGCTTCGCGGCTTTGGTGGTGCGCACAAGATACTCCCCACTGGTCACGGCAGGTGCGGTTGCTTTCCAGCGTGCAGTGATACAGTTCCGGCGCGGATGGCCGGTCTATAGCGAGCGCGGGCTGGCGCCGGCAAACAAAACACCCTGCCAGGGCTGCAACCCTGGTAGGGTGCTGAATCCGTGCCTCACGGCCGGGGCTCGCCCGGCGGTCCGGCTTAGTACTTAATTGTCACCGTGCCACCTGACGCGGAGATGCTGGAGATCTTGACGGGCGCAGGAGCCAGCAGCCGATAGAACCGGGGCGCCCCGGCGGCCGTGATGGAAACCGACCGCGCGTTCACGTTAATTGAAGCCGTCAGCTCATCTGCATAGGGTCCCGTGACCACCGAGGCAGATTGCAGCGCCACCTGAGCCGGCACCAGCAGCAGGTAATTGAGCACCTCCACGCGGTTATCCTTAGTAACAGTCCCACCCACCGTCAAACGAAGCGTGTTGGCGCCCGATAAGCCCAGGACGGGTGCCGCGCCGTTGGCATCCAGCAGCGGAAGATAGCTGAAATTGCTCCTACGTACCCCGTTCGGGATACTGAACGTACCGTAATCCGAAGTCGTCTGGTTGGTCTGGCTCGGATCGCTGGTCACCTTGCTGAGGGTGACGGCTATGGGGTCGAACGCGCCGGCCCGCAGGAACGCGAAGTAGTTGGTCGTGCTCGAGTCAAAAGACCGCGTGTAATTCAACCAATCACCCGGCTGCGTGCGAATCACGAGGTATTCGACCAGATTCGAGACGGCATACTTTTGCCGGGTGTTGTCGTTAGGGCGATCATAAATGTTAAAGAAAGCATCCCAAGGGTTTAAGGGTGTGATTCCTGAGACGTCAGGATGAAGCTCGTCCTCAATTTCTTGCCGGATGCCCTCACCGGTACGGACTCCCTCGTTCGGTCGATACTCATCCCAGCCGCCGTCGGGTGAGAGATTCGCGCAGTGGAAATCCACACCCTCCACGCCCTTGGTCATCCAAGCCGGCGTGCCCCCGTCATAATACCCGACCCCATCGCCATTGACTTGAAAAGGAGGGGTGATGATGGGCAGGCCGGAAACGGGGATGGGGTCAAGCTGATGCACCGCGTTCGAGTAATTGTAGTCTTCGCACTCGATGGTCTTTACCGCGGCGGAGGCCAGGTAGGCGTCGCTGAAGGTGTCAAACCAGAAGGTGTTCACGGAGGTCTTCAGGCCGGTGGTGTCCGCCAGCGAGATCTGGGCGTTATAGACCGAGTTGGCTTTGAGGGCGCTGCCCGGGAGGCTGCCCGTGAGGACCGTACCGCCCCCTGAAGGTGTCAATGTCAACTGGCTGGAGACATCCACGCCGTTAAGCAACAGCTTGGTGGCAGACGAATTGATGACGTCTGCCGCGTGAGTCTTCGCCGTGAAGCTGATGCCCGAGGCAGGGTTGTGAAAGTTCTGCCACCGCCCGGCAGGCACGCGAGTTTCCACCACCGGCGTGCCGGGAACCGGATGCATTAGGGCCGGCGGCGTCGCTAGATTCGGATCGGTCGCAGCGGCATAGTAGTTGTCGATCGTGACATCCGTGGTGCCGACGATACCGTTGCGGCTGAAAGAAAGTAACCCGCATTCGCCCGAGGTGAAAGTTGCCGCCGTGTCGGTAAACTGCACGGTGACCAACGGACTGGTCAGGTCGTTCCAATCATATACTTGTCCGGTATAAACCTGGCCAACGCACTTGAATACAAAACGATAGGAGTGCCCGGGCACCAGCGTCATCTCGCACGCCGCTTTGGTAACTGTGGCGAAGCCAGGCTGCAAAGTGTTAATCTGGATCTCACCGCCATTACGGTCCCCAGCAGCGTCTCCATCCTGAGCCACGTCATAGTTGAAGATCACGCCGCTGCCTCCATCCAGGCCGGTGCCCCCGCCAGGGGTGAAGCGCCCCCACAATACTACCGCCTGATCCTCGACCACCCAGTTGACTAAATCTACCGCCTCGTAGAAGTCGGTGTAAAGATTGGTTTGGAAGAGCCCGACCGCCGCGGGGAACGAGGCGGGGGGATATGGGTTGCCTTGAATCCTCAGTGCTTTACCAGTGCCAAACGTTGGAAAGGTGAGGGAGTAAAGCGCCGGATTAATGGCAAGTTGGTTCCAGTTGGGGCTTAAGGTGCCTGAATCGAAGTTGTCGGACTGCGCCGTCGCTTTGGGTGACGAGCCCAGCAGCAGGATGAAGGCCGCTAGAACGCAGCAACTGCCGGCGACCGAACGGAGCAGTGGCTGTTTTTGGGTGAGGTGATCAGGTGGGTTCATACTTAGGTATCTCATAGTTGCTAACAAGAGTTCTTGCATGGTTGTTGTTATTGTCGGCCGAAACACACGCGCGTGAGTTCGACTATCCTTATATCCGCCATAAGCACTCTCTCGTCAAGGACCTCATCAAACCATAATGAGAACCAGCAATCTGGCTGAGCACGATCGCGACCGCGGGTGCTGAACTTGAGAGATTCAGGCTCATCTTTTCCAAGTTGCAGTTTTCCAACAGCTTAGGCGTCAAAAAGCCGCCGGCAATGCCGTTGGAATTCCGAACCAAATGGGGCTCCAGGTCTGCTTGGCAACCACGGCTCAGGGTGCGAAATAAAAGTAGCGTTCAGAAGCTCAACCTCGTCTTCCGCGGGTTCTGGTCCTTGGTTCAGTTTTCTGCGTGGTGCCCGGGAGGCCCGGAGGGCGTGGGCCGAATACCCACCCTCAGGAGGGGCGTCGCGGGCGGGAACAGGCGCGACCACCCCGGGGGATCAACCCCGGTTTCTGTCCGGGTGGATTACGACTTAGGTCAACCTCAAGGCACCCGGTGGCGGGCCGGGACCGCCTAATTCAGGGCGGCTAAACCCAGGTGAACCCGGCAGGACAAGATAGGGTCAGCCATTAGCAAAAATGGTACAGGCATAAGCACAGCTACCGATGATCATTCGGTCCAGCGTTAGCCTGCGTGGATGAGGAGTGGGACGGTGCTGGCATAGATGCCGCCAGCTCAGCCGCGCGCAATAAGAAACGACAATTATGCCTATTACTCGTCGGAGTTTCTTTCGGTATTGCACCCTGTCTGCGGCCGCCCTTGGTCTGGACCGCATGAAATTGCGTCTGCTGAGCGAGGCGCTGGCCAACCCGGCCGCGCCGTCGGTCATCTGGCTCATTGGCAGCTCATGCACCGGCTGTTCGGTGTCGTTTCTGAACCGTATCTCCGACGTGCCCGGTCAGCCTGCCGACGTGGCGGATGTGCTCCTGAACGCCATCAACCTCGTCTTCCACCCGACGATCATGGGTGCGGCGGGCGAGACGTCCGTAGCGGCGCTCAAGCGGGCTACGGCCAAAGGAAACTTCGTCCTCGTGCTGGAGGGGGCGGTGCCGACGAAGTTTGGTGGTCATGCGTGCGTCGTGTGGAACTACGCCGGCCAGGAAGTCACTTTCCAGCAGGCCGTGCAGGAACTGACCGCCAAGGCGATCGCGACGGTGTGCGTGGGCACCTGCGCCAGCTTTGGCGGCATTCCGGCGTCCGGCTCGAATCCGTCCGGCTGCATGGGTGTGAAGCAGTTTACGGGGCGCACCACTATCAACATCTCCGGTTGCCCGGCCAACCCGGACTGGGTCGTCTGGGCCGTCGTGCAGTTGTTGACGGGGACGCCGGTCACACTGGACGAGGACGGCCGGCCTTCGGCGCTCTATGGTTACGGGTTTGACGGTACCACTCCGGAGGATCCTGTCATCCATACGAAGTGCCCGCTTAATCCGGACAATGGTACAATTCTGGCCCAGTCCTTTGGTGAGAATGGGCACTGCTTGTCGAATTTGGGCTGCCGTGGACCAGCGACGAAAGCGCGCTGCAACAAGCAATGGAACGGCATTGGAGGTCATACGCAGGGGCAGCCGCATCCTGGCCACTGGTGCATAGGCATAAACGCCCCCTGCAACGGCTGCGTGGAGAAGTCCTTTCCGGGACCGGAGTCATTCTACGAGCCTTATCCTTTCAACCCCTGATCGCTATACGAAGGAAGTACTATGCCAGTCATCACAGCCGCCATTGACCCCATCACCCGTATCGAAGGCCACCTCAAGGTGGAGGTGAAGATTGATACCGTAAACGGTGTCCAGCAGGTGGTGGACGCGTTTTCCCAGGGCACGTTGTTTCGTGGCTTCGAGAAGCTCCTCGAAGGCCGTGACCCCCGCGACGCCTCCCTGATCACTTCGCGCATCTGCGGCGTCTGCCCGACTTCGCACTCGCTGGCCTCGGTGCTGGCGCAGGACGCCGCGTTCGGCGTGGGCGGGGACACGGCGGCCCGCACCGCCGCGCGGATCATGCGGAACCTGGTCCACGGGGCGTGCTACCTCGAGTCGGCCATCCTGCATTTCTATCTGTTGTCGCTGCCAGATTACATAGCGGGGTTGCCGATGGCACCGTGGCTGCCGGGGTGGGACGTGGGCCGGCGATTCGATCCGGCCACGCTCAGCCGGTTCACGGGGAACTTTGTCGCCGCGATCACCGCCCGCCGGAATGCTCACGAGCTAGGGGCGATTTACGGCGGCAAGTTGCCGCACACGCCTGGCAACATTGCCGGCGGGTTCACGGCGGTTTCTTGCCAGGCGGACAAGGACGCATTTGTGGCGTATTTGAACGACCTTATCACGTTCATCCAGACTAAGCACATTCCCGATGCGGAATTACTGGCCAACCTTTACAGCGACTATTTGCTGCTGGGCAAAGGTTATGGCAACATGATGTCCTTCGGCGTCTTCGAATTGGATAACGCGCCCAGCCCGCAACTGCTGTTCCAACGGGGACGGCTGGTGAGTGGCAATGCGACGGTCCAGCCCGTCGAGGTCGCCCAGATCGTCGAGCAGATTAAGTATTCCTGGTACACCGGCCCGGAGGTCAACCCGGCGGTGGGAGATACCGTGCCGCAGTATCCCAAGGGCGACGCTTATTCCTGGCTCAAGGCCCCGCGTTACGGCGGCGTGCCCTACGAAGTGGGCTCGCTGGCGCGGATGATGGTCAACGGCGATTACAGCAACGGCATCTCGGTCATGGACCGGCACGTCGCCCGCGCCCGCGAAAACCTAAAAGTGGCGTTGGCCATGCGCGACATGCTAACTCCGCGCGGCGCGCTGGGGCATTGGCTGGAGGTGGGTGCCAGCAAGATCACCAAGTACCAGGTCATCACGCCCACGTGTTGGAACCTGTCACCGAAAGACAGTTCCGGAGTGCGCGGCCCGATGGAGCAGGCGCTCGTTGGCACGCCGGTAGCGAATGTGGATAAGCCCATCGAAGTGCTCCGCGTGGTCCACTCTTTCGATCCGTGCTTGGATTGCGCGACCCATGTGACGCGGGCTGAGCCGGGGGCGAAGGTCTATGCCTTGGGCGCAATTTCAAAGCCGGCCTAAGCTATTTGACATGTCCCTTGCGGGCCAAATCCTGATTGCGGGAGTCGGCAACGTGTTGCTCTCGGACGACGGCATTGGGGTTCATGCTATCCGCAAGCTGCAGGAACAACCGATTCCGGGCGTGGTGATGGCTGACATTGGCACGGCGATATTGCATGGATTGCACTTCCTGGAATCGGCGGAGCGGGTGCTGGTCATAGATGCGGCCAAAGGCGGGCAGCCGCCGGGCACGATTTACCTCTTTGACTCAGCGCAAAGAACTGAACTCAAGGCACCGGCTTCGATCCACGCGCTGGGGTTGCGCGAGGCGGCGGGTTTTCTGATGTCTGGCGGAACGCCGCCGAAGTTCACGGTGCTCGGGGTGGAACCCGGATCTATGGATTACGGAATGAACTTGTCCGTTTCTGTTCAAGCCGCTCTGCCCCGCGTTATTGCCCTGGCCCGCCAGACGGTCGCCGGATGGAGGGAAGCTGAGTTGGCTCAGGCAAAAACGGTGAGAATAGAAGCATGAAAGGAACCATACGATGTCCAAGAGTTGGGAAGCAGGAAATACCGTGAATACGACTATGAAGTTGCTGTGCGCCGGCTTGTTCGGCGCGCTATTGATGCCGGCATCGGCTCTGGCCGACTCCACGGACGGGATGGCCAGCTTTACGGTGACGCTATCCGACCCTTCCGCCAACTACAACCGGCGGGTGGATGCGTACTGGGTGACGGATGCCAGCGGTAACTTCGTGCAAAACGCTCGGAAGGACGCCCAGTCGAGGCTAAATTATCTTTATCAATGGAAGGCCGTGCCGGGCGGCAACACAACGACCATCGACGGATATAGCGGGGCGACCATTTCGACCTGGGGAGCCATCACGGTGTCTTGGGATTGCCGTGACAAGAACAACAACCTACTGCCCGACGCCACTTACAAGTTCTGGGTCGAGTTCACGGACTACAACGGGCAGGGCTGGTACACCACCAACGGCATCCCGTTTGTCAAAGGGCCCGCCGGCGTCACAAACACCTATCCCAATGCCGGCACGTATATCACCGGAATGAGCGTGGTATATAACCCACTCGCTATTCCTCACGACCTCGCCGTCTCGAGCATTACTCCGACCGCCGTGCCGGCCAATGCCACCTCCACCATTCTAGTCGCCGTCACCAACAAGACCGCCACGGTGGAGAGCTTCTCCGTGGTGCTCAGCAACCTGACGACCTCCACGCTCATCGGCACGCTGCCGGTCAGTTCGTTGGCCGGCAACACGGTCACCAACGTGCCGTTCGCATGGAATACGGCCGGGCTGCTTGACTCATACAACCTCCAAGCTACCGCTGGACCAGTTTCCGGTGAGACTTCGACCAACGACAACACCGTGAGCAGCGCGGTTTCGGTGCAATATCGCGACCTTGCTGTTACCGGCTTGGGGCCGCCTCTCGTTTGGGGCAACAGCAACGCAACCATGACCGTAATGGTAACCAACGAAACTTCCACGACGGAGAGCTTCTCCGTCGTGCTGAGTAATCTCACCACCGCCACGCTGATCGGCACGCGGCCGATCAGTTCGTTGGCCGGGAACACCGTCACCAATGTCACCTTCCCGTGGAGCACGACCAATGTGGTCGGACCTTGCACTCTGCAAGGCACCGCCGGACCCGTTCCCAACGAAACGGCTACGAATGACAACACGTTCTCGGCCAGTGTGTCAGTGCAATATCCACACGATCTTGCTGCACTGAACATCTTGCCGGCTAATGTGCCCGCTGACGCTACTTCGACCATACGCGTCTTGGTGACCAACAAGACCTCGACGATCGAGAGCTTCTCCGTCGTGCTCAGCAACCTGACCACTTCGACGCTCATTGGCACACAGCAGGTTAATTCGTTAATCGGCAACGGGCTAACTTTCCTGTCGTTCTCCTGGAACACCGCCGGCCTGCTGGGCTCGTACACTCTGGGGGCTACGGCTGGCCCGGTTTCCGGTGAGACTTCGACCGCTGACAACACGGTGAGCCGCGCCGTCCTGGTACAATACATCCCTCACGATCTGGCGGTTAGCGGTCTGACGCCGACCGTCGTTCCGGGCAACACCAATGCGACCGTTACTGTAGCCGTGACCAACCAGACCGGCACGACCGAAACCTTCTCCGTGGTGCTTAGCAACCTGACGACTTCCACGCTGATCGGCACGCGGCAGATCAGTTCGTTGGCCGGCAACACCGTCACCAATGTTGCCTTCCAGTGGAGCACGACCAACCTGGTCGGCGCTTACACCCTGCAAGGCATCGCCGGACCCGTTGCCAACGAAACCGCTACGGCTGATAACACGCTCTCGGCCAGTGTGTCCGTGCAATACCCCCACGACCTCGCCGCGCTCAGCATCTCCCCGGGCACGGTGCCGGCCAATACCACCTCCACGATTCGTGTCGCCGTGACCAACAAGACCACCACGGCGGAGAACTTCTCCGTGGTGCTTAGCAACCTGACGACTTCCACGTTCATCGGCACGCTGCCGGTCAGTTCGTTGGCCGGCAACACGGTCACCAACGTCCCGTTTTCCTGGAATACGGCCGGCCTGCTTGGCTCGTACACCCTCGGGGCTACGGCGGGACCGGTTGCCGGTGAGACTTCGCCCAACGACAACAGCGTGAGCAGCGCCGTTTCGGTGCAATACATCCCTCACGACGTTACTGTTAGCGGCCTGACGCCAACCCTCGTTCAGCCCAACACCAACGCGACCATCACCCTAACCGTGATCAACCAGACCAGCACGACCGAGACCTTCTCCGTGGTGCTCAGCAATCTGACGACTTCCACGCTCATCGGTGCGCAGCAGATCAGTTCGTTGGCCGGCAACACGGTTACCAACGTGCCGATCTCCTGGAATACCGCCGGCCTGCTTGGCTCGTACACCCTTGGGGCTACGGCGGGACCGGTTTCCGGTGAAACTTCGACCAACGACAACACCCTAAGCAGCGCCGTTTTGGTGCAACCCATCCCTCACGATGTTGCCGTTACCGGCCTGACGCCAACCCTCGTTCTGTCTAACACTAACGCGACCATCATCCTAGCCGTGACCAACCAGACCAGCACGGCCGAAACTTTCTCCGTCGTGCTCAGCAACCTGACAACTTCCTCGCTGATCGGCATACAGCAGGTCGGCCCGTTGGCCGGCAACACGGTCACCAATGTTGCTTTCCAGTGGAGCACGACCAACCTGCTCGGCTTTTACACCCTGCAAGGGGTCGCCGGACCCGTTTCGGGCGAAACGGCTACGGCTGATAATACGCTCTCGGTGAGTGTGTCTGTGCAACCGATGCACAACATTGCCGTGACCGGTTTGACGCCAAGCTTCGCGCCGCCCAACACCAATTGGACCGTCTATGTCAACGTGACCAACCAGACGAGCACGGCTGAGACCTTCTCCGTCGTGCTCAGCAATCTGACCACTTCCTCGCTCATCGGGATGCAGCAAGTCACCTCCCTTGCTGGGAATTGCGGTACCAACGTTCCCGTACTCTGGAACACCCCCAGCCTTGCGGGCGGTTATGCCGTGCAGGCCGCTGCGGGACCAGTTGATTGGGAAAGTGTGACCGAGGATAACCGCCTCAGCGCAAACGTTACGGTGCGGCCCCTGGTACATGATATCGCCATTGTCGGCACGACAGTGCCGGCGCTCGTGTTGCCCAATACCACTAACTCCGTTTCCATCCTCGCAACCAACACCGGCGACTTCACGGAGTCATTCACCTTGCAGTTGTTCGATGACACCCAGGTCCGGCTCATCAGCTCCAACCGGGTCAGCAGCTTGGTGGCTGCGGGGGCTACCAATTTCAGCATTTTGTGGCGGACGACCAACAGCCTTTATGGCTCCCACACGCTGCGGGCCGTGGTCAGCCCGGTGGCGGGCGAGACCAATTCACTGGACAATACGCATCTGGTGACCGTTACCGTAACCAACGGCTGGGCTACCAACGTCTTCATTGCCAAAGGCAGCGCCTGGCGCTACCAGGACCAGGGGCTTGATTTGACCCAGACTCCCTGGGCTTTGCCCAGCTACTATGACAGCGTTTGGAGCCAGGGGGCTGGGCCGCTCGGTTATAGCGAGAATGGTTCGCTCACGAACATCGCCACCTTCCTGAGCTGGGGGGCGACCCCGATCAACAAGACCCCGGCCTGCTATTTCCGGCAGGAGTTCAGCGCCGACGTGCTGCCCTCCTCACTGACCCTCAATGTGCGTTGCGTGGATGGTGTGGTTCTTTATCTCAATGGCACCGAACTGGCTCGTTTCAATATGCCCGCGGGTGCCGTAGTTTACACGGACCTGGCCGCCAGTCCCATCAACGGGCCGGACCAATACACCTATTTCTCTTCGAACGTGATCCCCACGAACATGGTTGTCGGCAGGAACGTGCTCGCCGCGGAGATGCACAAGGCGAGCCTGACGGCTTCGGACGCGGTGCTGGACGTGGAAATGCTCAGCGTTCTTCCGCAGTTCCCGACCACCCGTCGAGTGGATGCCCTCGCGATGACTACGGGCCGAGACGTTCTGCTGGGGGATCGGCTGCCCGTAACTGTCACCCTGACCAACGGGGGTGGCACGACTGAAAGCGTGCTGGTTCTGCTCCGGAATTATATGACCGGTCAGGTAGTAGGCTCGCAGACCATTGCGGCCTTCCACCCCACCGACTCCACTTCCGTCACGTTCGACTGGGGAACCCTGGGAGCGCCCGGTGGCGCGAACCTCCTGCTAGCCTATACGGTGGTGGGCGGGGTTACGAACTTCACGGGCCGTTACACCGTCCCGAGCGTGATCAGCGATTCTCTTTTCAGCACGAACCTGGTGAATGCGACTGCCTCGATCGGCGGCAGTTGCTCCGCGGTGGCCACGGCTGGCAACTTGCTGCTCGTAGGCGCAGGGGCGACACTTGAAGTCTGGGACAATTCCAACCCCGTCGCACCCGCGCGAGTCGGCACCGTGCGTCTGCCCGGACTCATCCAGGACATTGTGGTGAGCGGCTCCCACGCTTATGCCGCCTGCGGAAACGCCGGCGTGCAGTTTGTGGATTTGAGCTTTCCGGCGCTGCCGCGCCACCGCCTGACCTTTAACACCTCCGGGCATGCCTGGGCGCTAGCTGTCAGCAATCATTACCTGTACGTAGCCGATGGCGTCGCCGGCCTCCGCATTGTCAATATTGTGAACCCTGATGCGCCGGTTCTGGTCGGTGCATACTACACCGTCGGTCCGGCCCGGGCGGTTGCGCTGTCGGGCACCCGGGCGTGTCTGCTCGACCAGCAAGAGGGATTGCTCGTCCTTGACGTTTCCAATCCGGCGGCGCCCGCCCTGCTCGGCACCTGCGCCGATTTTGATGCCGGACAATCGCTCGCGGTCGCCGGCGCGAATGCTTATGTCGTGGACGGAAACAATCACTTCTTCGTTGTGAACATCGCCAACCCGGCAGCCCCGACGACGATCGGGTCGCTGCTGCTGGCGAACCAGGTCGGTCGGGCCGTGACGTTGAACGGCTCGACGGCTTACGTTGCCGCGGGCGAGGATGGCCTGCTGGCTATTGATGTTGCCACGCCCTCGGCACCAGCGCTCGCCTCGGCTATCGCCACGGCGGGCCAGGCCGGGTCCCTGGCCCTGGCCGGCTCGAAGCTTTATGTCGCCAACGGCTTCGCCGGGTTTCAGATCTTCGATCTGACTTCGCCACACAGCCCGGTGTTCCAGGCGGATCTTCCGACCGCCTTGCGCGCGGTGGACGTGGTCGTCACCACCAATGATCTGGCCTACGTGGCGGGGGGCGAGAGTGGCCTGCGGATCTTCAGCTTGGCCAACCCTCTGTCGCCAGCTTTGTTGAGCCGGTTCAACGGTGTCAACAATGCTCGTGCGGTGGCTGTGTCCGGCCCAACGGCTTACGTCGGCGACGGCCAATACGGCTTGAAGATCGTGGATGTCGCCAACCCGCGGGCACCCTCGCTGCTCGGCGCGTATTCCAGCGCGGGTCTCGGCACCATCCGCAACGTCGGCGTCTCCGGCTCGCTCGTGGTAGTGAGTGACGGCCGCACGGTTCTGCTGCTGGATGCCTCCACGCCAGCCAGTCCATCACTGGCAGGCACTTACAACCCGACTAATTTCGCCCTCTCGTTGGCGGTGGATAACGGCAAAGTCTATCTTGCTTGCGGCAACGCGGGCCTAATTATCCTGAGTGTCGCTCCGGGTGGATTCACCCCAGTCGGCAGTTACGTTTCGACCTGGTCGGTCAGCCGCGTCGCTGCGGCCGGTAGCACGGTTTATCTCGCACACCCCGCCGGAGCCTGGAGCATCCTCGACGTTTCAAACCCGGCCACCCCATCGGTCATTAAATCGTCCACCGTTCAGGGGCCGATCCTCGACCTTGCGGTCGGCGGAAACAATATCACGCTGGCCTGCGCCACCAACAGTCTGGCGGTCACCCTTGATGTCAGCGTGCCGCTCAACCCGGTCCAAACGGCTGCCCTGGGCCCGCTAACGCGCGTGCTGCGTCTGGCCGCAACCCCAACCCTGGTGGTGAGCGCAGAAGACGAGGTGGGCCTGGCCATCTTCAGTAGCCAGATCCCTCTGGTCCTGTATGCCCAGCGCTCAGCGAACAATTCCGCTTTCAACCTCTCCTGGTACAGTCTCCCGGGCAAGACTTACACCATCTACAAGTGCATGGATCTGAAGGAGGGCTTCTCCCTGTTCAAGGAGAATATCAGCGCCACCCCGCCGCTGAACACCGAAACCGACAGCACGACCAGTCCCGCCGCGTTCTACATCATCGGCGGCGAGTAATCTGAAACCCGAAACCCGAAGACAAAGCAGAAATTGAGAAAGCAGAAAGCAGAAATCCGAAGCCGCGTGGCTGGCATTCCGCCCCTGCTTATTTCTGCTTTCTGCTTTCTTAATTTCTGCTTTTCCTCGATTTCACGACTGGCCTTTGCCGCAGTGCTAGGCTTTTTAACCCTTGCTGCCGGGCGCGCCGACGATTTGCCCCTCGCCACCTGGCAGGGCCAGACGATGGGCTCCACTTACACGGTCAAAATCGTGGACGCCCGGCTCACCGAGCAACAGACGGAAGCGCTCAAGGCCGAAGTGGAGCAGAAGTTGAAAGAGGTGAACCGCCAGATGTCGCACTACCAGCCGGACAGTGAGCTGTCTCAGTTCAACCGTGCTTCGGCCAATACACCCTTCAAGGTGTCACCGGATTTCGCCCGCGTCGTGCGGCAGTCCCTGGAATTGAACCGCGGTTCCCACGGCGCCTTCGATCCCACCATCGGGCCGATCATTAGTCTCTGGGGCTTTGGGGCGCAGACGGATGTCCATACGGTGCCGCCGGACGCGCGGCTCCGCGAAGCGATGAATCAGACCGGCTGCCAGCACTTGTCGGTGACTCCCCGGGGCGAATTGGTGAAAGACATCTCGGGCCTCCAGCTCAACCTCAGCGCCATCGCCAAGGGGTTCGGCGTGGATGCAATGGCGGGAGTTCTGCGCGCCCACGGTTTGACGAACCTCTACGTCTCCATCAGCGGCGAGGTGTTCACCAGCGGTCGAAATCCCCGGGGGGGGAAGTGGCAGGTAGGCATTTCCGCCCCCGTGCTGAACTGGCGGCCCGGAGACCCGACGGTGGCCGTCTTGTCAGTTTCCGGCCAGGCGGTCTCGACCTCTGGCGATTACCAGAAGTTCTTCATTGATGCGGAGGGCCGCCGCCGGGCTCACATCTTCGACCCGCAGACGGGGAATCCCGTGCAGCACAATCTGGGCAGCGTCACGGTGGTGGCGGACAACTGCACGATCGCCGACGGACTCGCCACGACGCTCTACGTGCTCGGGCCCGAGGCGGGACCCCGCTTCATTGAAACCTGGACCAATGCCGCCGCGCTATTTGTCGTGCGTGAGTCAGCAGGCAAGTTCCGGTCCCTTCCGAGCGCCCGCTTTGCCGGCCTGACGGGCTACCAGCCCTGAACCTAAAAACAGCAGTTGAACCACAAAGAAACAAAGACGCAAAGGCTGAAAGACACAGGAGACACCGAGGTTTGGCTTGCTCAAGAACCTTCACCCAGCAGATGAATCCAAATCAGCCTCCCTTTCCTGCTTCCCGCCCGATCTTTGTTTCTTCGTTGCTTTGTTGTTCATTTCTTAACCGCCGAGTTTAGGGGTAATAGGCTTGAAACCCGGGGTGGCATGTGAGAGTTTTACGCAGTGAATGCAGTCAAAGTTGATAGGGCCAGGCGAATCCGGCTAACGGTCCTGACTCCGGGCGACTATTACGAGCCTGAAATCCGGGGTCCGGGCGCGGACGCAATCACTTTGCGGCGAATGCCCCCGCCACGTCGTCGGTGGACCAGAGAGGAGGCCTTGCAGAGCATCAACAAAAGCCCACTCCGATTCACCCATAGCTGGGAGCAGATCAAACAGGAGACGCGGTGATCTTGTTCGACACGAGCGTCATCATTGACGCGCGAGACCCGGACAGTCCGTTCCATGATTGGGCGAAGGAACGGATTGCTGAGGCCGTTGCTGGGGAAGGGGCCGCAGCGAGTACAATCACAGTCGCCGAAGCGAGCGTGCGAGCCAAAGATCGGGATGCCGTTCACAAGCTTGCTGAGCGCCAGAAGGGCGTGAAAATCCGCGTCCAGAGTGACCACCACGCGGTCTTCGAGCGACGCTCGGCGCAGAATCTCCTCGTCGGGCGCCTCGGCCAGGCCGATTTCCCCCGTGTGGACCGCATCGAACCCCGCCTGGCGCAAGAGCGCCGCGCTGGAGCGGGGCGTGCCCTGATCGAGGAGCAGCTTCATTTAGCCGCCGCCAGTTCAAGCACCTTGTCTTCCAGGTTTGCCGCGGCGTAGGCCAGCGCCTCCCGAATGTCCTCCTCTTCCAGCTCGGGATACTCGCGCTTGAGGTCTTGGCGCTCGGGGTAGGCCGCGACGGCCTCCACCACTCGCCGCACTGTCAAGCGGAGACTGCGGATGCACGGCTGGCCGTTCATTCGCCGCGGGTCAGAGGTAATGCGCGTGAAAACCATGACCTTTCCCTAACCGCAATCGGTCCCCGGCGCAACCAGATTCGGCTTCCGCCTCAGCGCATAGCGGCAGCGAGAACCAGCCAGTTCACACTACCGGTAGGGGCCGGCCTAGTTGGCTGAACCCCACATACGTTTCATTTCGGAAGCGCCGTTGGCAGCCTCAAGCGATCGATCGGCAAAATCTGCTTCAGTGTTGACTGGCCGTCTTTCACGAGAATGATTTCTCTTACCGCAAGGAGGTCGAACGGCGACTGGTTGATGGTAGAGCGGAGGCGAACGGCTACCACGGGCTTACCGTCATCGAGCTTCGCTTCAGCCACGCCCTTCTCAAACCGGGCCACCTCTTTCCACCGGCCATACCCGCACGATACTTCCAGCACTCCTTGCCGGAGGATGTGGTCTCCGTTGGCCATACCCGTGATAGCCTTGACGTGGTCAAAAGCATCGGGCTTTTCCAGCACGACGGTGAACGTGTCCACATCTTTACGCGGTCCCCAAGTAAGATAGAAGGTTTCGAGGTCGCCGTCGAAGGCGTGGAGCGGGTAGAGAGCATCATAGCCTTGCCCCCGGTCGATTCCCGTTAGCGCCCATCTCCAGTCTTCGTCGTTCTGGTTCTGGGATGCTGAATAGATAAGCGATGGCAGAGCATTCCGGACCCTGGCCGGGATGGTGGGAACAATCGGATATCCAAAGGCCGGCCCAGTCAATACACCCATCTCCGCAAGCCGGCCGACGTGCACCTTGACTCGCGCCTCGAAGTCATCGAAGTCGTAATGGTCGATTCCCCAGCCCCGCTCGGCGAGCGCCAGCACCCGGGGAAACGCCTGACTGTCCAGGTGGTTTTCGGGGATCATTTCCCCCCACAGGGTGGCCTCCACTCCGAGGATATGGCGACGCACCTCCGGGGTTAGCCCCGCGCTGGCCGGAGCCGGATCGAAGTCATAGGTGGTCTTCAGAGTCGTTCGGTCGATATTGTAGTTGATATACAGGTTATTGCCGGTGGACATAATGACATCCCAGCCGCTCTTAGCTGCGCTCCACCCTCCACTGCCATCCCCATCCCAGCAGGTGCAGATCGCGCCCGGAGCTACCCCGCCCCAGCCGACAATCCGCTTGCCTTTGGCCTCAACGATCTTCTTCACTCGCTCCATGAACCACGCGTGCAGGTTCCCAACTTCCTTCTGCCGTTTTTGGCACTTGGAACACTCGCCCCAGTAGCGCATTTCGGCTTCGTCCCCGCCCACATGGATGTACGGTCCCGGAAAAAGCCCAGCCACTTCGGTGAATACATCGTCAAGGAACTCGAAGACCCTGTCATTGCCAGGGCAGTATTCTGAGCCGCCCAATGGATCAAATCCATACAAGACGGCGGTCTTTCGCGTGCCAAAGCAGTTTAACTCGGGATACGCTACCATCGCCGCACCGGCGTGCGACGGGGTCTCGATTTCGGGGACGACCGTGATAAACCGTTCGCCGGCATAGGCTACGATTTCCCGGATATCGTCCTGAGTATAATACCCGCCTCGCTTGACGCCTTCGCCCAAGTCGGCCCACGCACCTACTTCGGTCAGTCGCGGGTACTTCTTGATCTCGATACGCCAGCCATCCGTGTCTGTAAGGTGCAAGTGGAGCCGGTTCAGTTTGTGATAGGCCATCCAATCCAGGCTCTTCAGGATCCCCCGCTTGCTGATGAACTGCCGGGCGGGGTCGAGCAACACACCGCGCCAGACGAATTGGGGCTTGTCTTCGATCCGTAGGACCGGAGCACTCCACACAACGCCCTGCACCCTGGCGCGGCTCTCGATTCGGGGAGGGAACAGTTGCCGCAGCGTCTGACAACCATAAAAGAGTCCGGCGGATTTGGCGGCCGTGATCAGCACGCGGTCGGCGAGCACCTGCAACTCGTATCCTTCGTCGCCGAGCCGCCCGGCATCCCCGGCCGAAGAGAGCTTGATGGTGCCGTCCCCTCCGTCTCCGGACGCTGCCACGGCCACCTCGAGCGGATAGCCCGTCGCCGGAGCAAGCGTCCCGGCAAGATAGCGCCCTATTCGCTCTGTATTCGCGCTGACCAGGATCGCCGTTTGCGCCGTGAGAGTGAATTTGCCCGCGCCGACGTGGATTAGGGCGGGACGGGGAATCACATTGATCCCCTGGCCGCGCAGCTCAGCATTCGTTGAAGGCCCGGGGTCCTCGGCAGCGGAAGTGGCGGAGAGGTACGACAACATCGCCAAAGCGGCAATGAGGCAGGCCACGAAGCTGCGGGGCGTGTGGTTCTTCATGCGGATTCTCATCTTGTGAGTCATCTGATCACTTGGATGGAGTGGGGCTCGTGACCACGATCCGGTACTCGGGAATGGCCACAATGCTCCTGAGTTCAACTAAGTCAGCACCATTGAATTTCGGACGGTTTTCCTCTGGCATATAGATCTGTGCGTCCTTCTTCAGCGGTGTGATCCAGAGAACTACTCCGCCACGAGGACTCTCCGGAGAGAAGTGCTTCAAGCCCACCTCCCACAGCGGTTGGTTGTAGAAATTATCCGCCAGAAGTCGTCCGCTCCGACTCTCGGTCAGGAACGCCACGTCACCGACGTAGTTGATACGAATCAGTATGTCGCTGAGACCTTCGGTTGCTTGCGGCGGTAGGTTGATGCGCCAGGCCTTCCTAGTCGGTCCGTACCAGCTCTCGGGCACGTGGGCCCACGGCTCGCCGCCCCAATCAGCAATCTTCACAGCGGGGTTCCACGCACCGTCGTCAAGGTTCACGGCAGACCAGCCGGCCTGCTCTGCCTTGGCTGATTTCCAGGTTGGGTCCGTTACAACCATCTGGGGTGGTCCATACGAGAACTCGAACACGAGTTTGGCGATCCACCCACCTGGGCCGGCGGGATTGACAGCCGAGACGGCGATCACGTTGCGGCCGGGATGGAGGCGATTCGTTACGTTCAGGACCGGAGGAACCATGGTGGTGGAACCGCCCTCGTCCACGAGTTGCCCGTTCATCCACAGCTTCGCGTAGTTGGCAGCCGAGTAAGCCAGCGTGGCCCTCTTAAGCTGCGCCCCTTCGGGCACGGTGAACTCCTTACGGAAATACGCCGTAGCCGTACTGGTGTGATTGAGGTCCGACCAAATCCACTGTGCTCCCGCCAGCGCCTTCTCGCTGCGTCGGCATTCGGCGTCCGACAACGCCTTCCAAGTGACTGGTGTCTCCTTGCGAGGCACGACGACTGGATACCGGTCGAAGATGCCGTCCTTAAATCCGCGCATCGGCTTTTGTCCGGCTGCCAGCCCAGCCTCAACCGGGGGAAACACGCCAAACGACACAGTCTCGACCTCGCTGTTGGGGGTCTTGATACCCATCGAGTTTGGGGTTTCAAGCGCTCTCTCGTTCCCGCAATGGAGCAGTTGCAGTTGTTGGCCGTCAAACACCAGGCTGGCCGGCGACAGGAACACGCGTTCCTGCCCCCAGATCGTAGCTTTGTAGCACTGTTCGGCCTCGTCGCTGGTCAACGTGGATATTCTGATCTTCTGTCCAACTTTAGTCGTCAATGAGATCACACATTCGGTGCCAGCCGATAAGTCGCTGACCGTGGTCCAGTTCCCGGAGCGGGTGATCTTGGCATCCGGGCACTCCACACTCGTGATGGTCTCGTTATCAAACACGTATTCCGGAGCCACCCCATCGGTGGCCTTGAAGAAATAGTGGATGCCGCCATCTCCGTTCAACCGACAGAGCGGTTGCGCTGTGGCATACTTGAGCAGGGCGTCTCCCAGCAACTGGTTCATGGGCCAGATCCCATAGGTATCGCCCTTGATCACCACCGGGGCCTGCGGCAAGGTCACAACTTCGTTGCGGAGTTTCACCTGGAACCGGAGCGGTCCCAGGTTCCTCATGGGCATCCCGCGGTGGTAGTTATTGAAGAACAGGAAACCGCTGTCGCCATTCGCGCGAACAATGCAGCGCAGCGTGTCAGAATCAGCCGGGCTTGCCGGCCAGCGGGACGGCAACACCGGAAACATCGGCGCCAGGGTCTCGCCAAAGTCCTGGAGGAACAAGTGGAGCACCCGGAGCGAATGGTACCACGGCTGGGGCTTGCCATACTCGCCCAGCGCGGCCAGGAAGTCGTACGAGATCTTCGGATAGTCGTACTGTTCTTCCATGGTGGTCAGCTTGCCCACGGGATGGGAACCGCCATGATACATGTAGTATCCCAGCATATTCGCCCCTTTGCCGATCACAACGTATTGCATCGCATCAATGTCCCCTTTGGCAAAGAGGGGACGGCGTGGATACCGGATCTGGTTACCGGTTCCCATCTCTACAGTCGCAAAAGGGACATCCGGGGGCAGCCAGAAGCCCTGGTCGAGCTTCTGCCGATACTTGGCAAACTCATAGGCATAGGCTGCATCGGCAGTCGTGCCCGTAAAAGTGTACTGATTAGCCGGGATGAGAGGGTGCGTGCCACCCATCCATGGGGCATCCGGGTAGCCGCCAAAGACGGGGATGATCTCGTTCGGAGGCACTTGGGCCCCCGCCCAACCGGTCTGCGAATAATAAGGCACATCGATTCCCACCTCGCGTGCCAGATGCTTCAACCACATCAGAAAGGCCCCATCACCACACTCGTTGTCGAGCTGGAATCCGATCACCGGCCCCCCATCCTTGAAAAGCAAACCCTCGCTCTGTTGGCACACTTGCTTATACACAAGCCGGGCATACTTCTTAAGCGCCGGGTCGGCGGTCTTGGGGCCGCTCAACCGAGGCAGCAGCCAGTCCGGATGACCGCCATTGCGACATTCGCCGTGGCAATACGGTCCGGCGCGCAGCCAGACATACAGCCCGTGCTTGGCGCAGAGCTGCATGAAATACCGCAGATCCTTATTACCCGTCCAGTCCCACTGCCCTTCGATCTCCTGATGCAGAATCCCGAACACGTAGGTGGCGACAACGTCGAGGCCGCCGGCTTTCATTCTCAGAAGCGCCTCTTCCCACTGCTCGCGAGGGTAGCGGGAGTAATGGAACTCGCCCATGACGGGAAGCCAGGGCCTGCCGTTCCGCGTCAAATGGAAGCTGTTGATTCCCATCTCGTCGCCTTTCGGATTCCGGCTTGTGCCCAGCTTCATCGCTGTCGGCTTGGCGCGATCCGACACGGCGGACGCGTCAAAACGATATAGCGCAGCACCCGTCACGGTGAGGGATACCAGCGCCGAAGTCGCCGGCCGGCCGAGGTTATCAATCGCCACCGCCGTCAGAACTGCTATGCCAGGGTTCAACGACGACACATTGATGGTATAAGGGGGCTGAGTCCAACTCCCCACGGAAGCCCCATTCGCCAGCAGATCCACCTGTGCCACGGTGCCATCCGGATCGGAGGCATTGATGGTCACCGGGAGGTCAGCTTGCGCGTCCACGGTCGAGCCGCTGGTGGGAGTCTGGATACTGGCGGTGGGAGGCCGGTTGAACACCAGCGCATACTTGGCTCGCAAATACTCAATCACGACCACGCGATCCGCCTCGGACAGCGCCGGCTGATAAATAAGGACCTCTGCCAGGTTCCCTTTGAGTTGGGTGGCCAGGTCGGCCCGCGAACCGATGCGCAAGGGGCCACCACCGTCAGCCGGTGTAATCGTGTAAACAGCGTGACCGTTGTTAAAGTCGTTCAGATACTGATCTGCGATTCCGTTCCTCCAGCTAAAGCCCATGACGTTATAAACACCAGCCGGCGGCGCGGCCACACTCAAGAAGCCGAAGTGCTGAGACCCATTTCCCACGTAGAACGCCGTGCGGCCGCCGTCAGACCCGGCGTTATACCAGTCGAAGGGCGCGGGAAGGTTTGCCACGGTCTTAGCCGCGGCACAGCGATGGCCGCCGCTCACGTCATCATACTTCACGAGCGTCAGGATCGTCACATCCTGGGCCAGGCCAGAGACGCTGGCGGCATTGGCCACGTCCAAGTACCGGGTGCCGCCTCCAAACCGAAGCGTGGGCTTGCCGTTCAGGGCATTCAACTCGACCGTCGGGGCTTTTGCCAAATCGGCCGGGGTTGTCGCGTTGTTGCCCAAGCCGGATTGGTCAGCCCAAGTTGTGACCGCGCCGCTGGCGTTGGTGGTTAGCCCAGCATCAGCTTTGAGCCAGAGTTTCAGTCCGCTTGTGACAGGCAAGGTCTGCGACAAGGCACTGAAGCTCGCCAGCCGAAGCGCTATCCCGAGAGTACTGACCAGGATCCAGGGATTCGTTCGTTTCATACACCCATCATTCGGAATCGGGTTGCCCAATGCAACAGAGGTTTTAGCAGCTCGTCCCGATACCGGACACCCATACCGGCATTTACATGCCCTCCTCTCGCGGTCGGGCGCCATCCTCGATCGAATTGCCCTGTAGAGGCGATGGCTGACACACCGTAACCAAGCGCCGTTCCAGGCTGAGGCGTTTCCTTGGGCAGGAGACCATAGAAGGCCCTGGCATCGAGCCCAGCGCCATCCCCAAGCGCTTAGGAAACCCATGTGCAAGTTGGGTCTGCCCCCCTCAAGTTTTTCATGTCACAAATCGCTCTGAGGGCACTGGAGACGAGGCAGCCGGGTAAATGGTGCCCAGA
>Ga0118677_10005825_pt1 | contig 21311 bp, 22 predicted proteins | sample AliMusrvi5mmetaG_FD_86154 | JGI IMG/M metagenome (GOLD analysis project Ga0118677, IMG submission 86154)
ATCCTGGGCTGGGTCTGTAACTCGCTGGCGGCCGGGCACCGCTGGTACATCGCCGGCAATCCACCGTTTGCCAATATTTACGAGATGCTGCTCAGCTTCGTCTGGACGCTGGCGGTGCTGACGCTGGTGGCCGAGCGGCGCTACGGCGTGCGGCTGATCGGCAGCATCACCATGCCGATGGCGGTCGTCAGCGTGATCGTGATGCAATTGCTGCCGTCCGATGTGCACCCGCTGGTGCCGGCGCTGCAATCGACCTGGCTGCACGTGCACGTGACGCTGGCCATGCTGGCCTACGCCGCCTGCGCGCTGAGCTTCGCGATGGCGATGATGTACCTGATCCACGCCGACTACGAAGCGGTCACGGAAGTTTCTCGGCGCCAGGATCTGAATATTCGCGGCACGATCGCCAATTACTGGTTCTCGTATGCGCACCTGGCGCGCACCGATAACAACGGACAGTTCGCTGCGATCGCGAATCATTTCACGCCCGTCGCGGCCAGCATGGCTGCGCTGCTGGAGTATCCGGAGCTGCGCCAGCCGGGCCCGGCGCCGGTTGCGCCTCCTGACAACTATGAGAAGCAGTTTCCGCGGTTGGGCGTGGCTCGCATCCGGCGCGGCCCGGTGAGCGCCACGGTGATTACCAACAAGAATCGCTTCTTTACGCTGCGGCGCGGGGATGCGGTGATTAGTGCTGTGCGGTTTGCTTCGGCTTTCTTTGGCAAGGGACAGTTTGTGCCGGAGAAATTTGAGAAGCGCGATGGCGGGTATTACATGTCGCAGAGTTTGAGCGGGCCGTATTATCAGCCGTTTGATCCGCCTCGCAAGATCACTACTGAGACCTACGACATTACGCGCCGGGAACGGCAGCAGAGCAATGTTTGCTCGTTGGAGCAGTCGGTATTTATCAAGGAATTGCCTAACGGATTCAGTGTGCGGATACAGTCAAAGGGAACCAATGACGTGCCGCTGGCGGTTGAGATTAATTTGCGCGAAGGCGGCAAGTTCGATCACTGTGAGGCGGTAGCGAAGGTCGCTGATGCTTGGGTGCTTCCGCAGGGCTATAGTACGTTTCGCGCCGGGAAGGATGCTATCAGGATTGGACCGGGAGCGGCGCCGAATCGGTATACGCAGGTGCGCGGGGCGGATGTTAAGTTGCCGGGACCTAGTGTTTATATTACCGGACTGACTCCGTTTGACCATACGCTGACCTTTGAGTGGGCTTAGTGGCGCACGCACTCTTGCGTGCCGTCTCGACACTCGTGTTGAGACGGCTAAGACGTGTCCCGATGAGTCGGGACACGGCAGACACGAGTGTCCGCGCTACAACGTATTCGCAGGTGTCAATGCGGTCTGACGGATTTCAAGGCATCCGCGACCTGTCGGCAGCACCTTACCCGGGTTCAGGCGGCACTCCGGATCAAACAACTGCTTGAAGGCCTGCATGGTATCGAGCGTTTCCGCCGAAAACTGCTTGGCCATCAACTCCATCTTCTCCATGCCGACGCCGTGCTCGCCGGTGATTGAACCGCCCACACTGATGCAGTATTCGAGGATCGCTTCGCCCGCATGCTGCGCGCGCTCCAACTCTCCGGGCTTGCGGGCATCGAACAGGATAATCGGATGCATGTTCCCATCACCGGCATGGAAGATATTGCTGATGATCAGGTCGAACTTCTTTGCCACTTCGGCGATGTACTTCAACGTATCGGCGATGCGCCCGCGCGGCACCACACCATCCTGCACATAGTAGAACGGACTCAACCGCCCCACTGCGCCAAAAGCGTTCTTGCGGCCCTTCCATAACAAGTCGCGCTCCTCGGCCGATTTCGCCACGCGTACTTCACGCGCACCACAGGACGTGCAGGCATCCTTGATCTGCTCCACCTGCTCTTCCACGGCCTCTTTCAAACCTTCCAGTTCGATCAGCAGCACGGCCGCGGCATCCATCGGATAGCCGGCGTGCGTGGCTTCTTCCACCATACGCAGCATCGGGCCGTCCAGCATCTCCACCGCAACCGGCGTGATCGCGCGCGCCGTGATTTCGGTAACCGTGTTCCCGGCGTCTTCGGCCGAGCCATAAATCGCCAGAATCGTCTTCACCAGTTCAGGTGCGCGCATGAGGCGAATGGTGATCTTGGTCACCAGCGCCATGGTGCCTTCAGAACCTGTCAGCAGGCCAACCAGATCATAGCCAGGCAGGTCACTCTCGCTGCCGCCGGTGGTGAACACTGTGCCATCCGGCAACACCGCTTCCAGCGCCAGCACGTGGTTCGTCGTTACGCCATAAGCCAGGGTGTGAGGGCCGCCGGCGTTCTCCGCCACATTGCCGCCCATGGTGCAGGCGCGCTGGCTCGACGGGTCCGGCGCATAGAAGTAGCCCTGGCGCTGCACGGCCAGCGTGACATCCAGATTGACGACACCCGGCTCCACCACGGCGCGCTCGTTTTCCAGGTCGATTTCGAGGATGCGGTTCATGCGCGCAAAGCCGATCATGATGCCTCCGCGGCGGGGAATCGCCCCTCCGCTGAGTCCTGTTCCCGCACCGCGTCCAACCACCGGCAGCCCGTACGCAGCAGCCAGTTTGACGATGGCAACCACGTCCGCCGTCGAGCGCGGAAACACCACCAGTTCAGGCTTGGCCTTATCGACTCCGCCATCGTATTCGTATAGTGTCAGGTCTTCGGGGCGGTCCAGAACACCCCGCGCGCCCAACAATTCGACGAGTTGATCTTTTACGGTTTGGGGGATCATATGCGCGTTAGAGGATCTTCTTCATGTCGCTCAAGACTTCGGCGGACATCCAGTCTTTCGGCCCGATATACTTCAACACCACTTCGCCTTTGGCGTTGATGATGTAGGTCTCGGGATATTTGAAAGTACCGTACTGCGCGCTGATGCCAGCGTCTTCGTCGCGCGAAGTTTGGAACGACACGCGGGCCTTCTTGAGAAAGTCCTTGTACTGCTTCTCGTTCTTATCCACACTCACGCCGACAACCACCACGCCCTGCGAGGCCAGTTGGCGCTGAAACTCGTCGAGCGAAGGCAGCTCTTCGATGCACGGAGGGCACCAGGTCGCCCAAAAGTTCAGTACCAGCACCTTGCCCCCGAAATCGGAGCGTGTGATCGGTTTGCCATTGTCAGAGACGATCTTAAAATCGGGGGCCTTATCCCCTACCACTACGATGTGTTCGTTCAACGTGTCAAACACGACAAAGACGAATGCCACCAGCAGGATGCCGATGGCGAATTGGATGTACCGTTCGGTTTTAGCCATTTGTATTATGAATCCCTTATAATTTTAGAGTATCCGATAGGTTCCCTGCCGCATCATTTACAAGTAGCGAAATGTTCATTACCCGCAAGGCCGAATTCTCAGCATCCCACATTTGCCGCAACCCGGCATATACCGAGGAGGAGAACCGCGCCTGCTATGGACTCTCCGCCAATCCGCACGGCCACGGACACAACTATCTGCTGGAAGTGACGCTCGAAGGCGAGCCCGATCCCATCACCGGCATGGTGCTCGATCTCAAGCGGCTGAAGGAGATTGTGAATGATCAGGTGGTGGAGCCGATGGACCATCGTTTCCTGAACTACGAAGTGCCGCCGTTCGATAAAGTCATCCCTACCACGGAAAATATCGCGGTCGAGATCTGGCGCCGTCTGGAACCACAGTTTGCGGGCGGCGTAGCGCGCCTTCACGCCGTCAGGCTGTGGGAGACCGAAGATCTTTATGTCGACTACTTCGGAGGCGCCTAGTGCTACGCGTGACACGTTGCTACCGCTTCGCGGCCTCCCACCGGTTGCATTCGCACCAGCTCTCGGAAGAGGAAAACCAGGAAGTGTACGGCAAGTGCAACAACCCGTATGGCCACGGGCATAATTACATGATCGCCATCAGCGTCCGCGGCGATATTGACCCGGCCACGGGCCGCGCCGTGGATCTGACACGATTGGACAATCTGGTCAACGAACGGGTGGTGGCGATCTTCGACCACCGCAACCTGAACGAAGAGGTCCCGGTCTTCGCCTCGGTGGTGCCAACCGCGGAGAATATTGGGATGGAGGCAAGGCGCAGACTGGAAGAGGTCTGGCCCGCGAACTTTCCCGCGTTGGAAAAAGTCCGCGTCCAGGAGACCCAACGCAACATCATTGAACTATAGGTTATGAAGAAGACGAATTCAGTAGTGAAAGTCATGCCGTCGAAGCAGGAAGAAACGAGTATCGCGTCGCTCATGCACGACATTCTTGGCCGGCTGGGAGAAGACCCTTCCCGCGAAGGCTTACAGCGCACTCCGGAGCGCTTTGAGAAGGCGATGCGCTTTCTGACCTCGGGCTATGACACCAATCTCGAAAAGATCATCAACGGCGCGCTGTTCAAGGTGAAGTACGACGAGATGGTGATCGTGAAGGACATCGAATTCTTCAGCATGTGCGAGCACCATCTGCTGCCCTTCTTTGGCAAAGTGCATGTGGCCTATCTGCCGTCCGATAGCGTCATCGGCCTGAGCAAGATTCCGCGCATCGTGGACATGTTCGCACGGCGCTTTCAGGTGCAGGAGCGGCTTACGCAGCAGATTGCAGAAACCATCCAGGAAGTGCTGAATCCACGAGGCGTCGGCGTGATCTGCGAAGCGCGCCACTTCTGCATGATGATGCGCGGCGTGGAAAAGCAACACTCCGGCACGGTTACCAGTTCCATGCTGGGAGCGTTCCGCGACGATCCGGCGACGCGCAAGGAGTTCCTCGAACTCGCCAACCGGCATTCGGGTTACTAGCCGCGCGCCTCGATCCACAGCCGCCGCCGCGACGCGATACAATAGGAATTCATGATCGAGAATTATCGCAGTTTCCAGGTCGGCCCGGACCCTTTCGGCACTACATGGCAGGTTGAATTCCGCTGGCAGCAGAATGCCATCTCCATCCGCCACAGCGACACGGTCGACGTAAAGTTCTTCCTCTCCGATGGCGCCAACACCGAAGAGAAAGTGATTGCCCTTCCCAACACGCTGCTGCTCGCCCATGCGGCGAATAGCGGCCACCCGATCACAGACGCGCTGTGCATGAAGGTCGGCGCGCTGCATCTGGTGAAGATGATCGAATCGGGCGAGGACATGGAAAAAACACTCGTCACTATCAACGCGGCGGAACTGGAAGCAGCCGCTGCGCAACTCCTCAAGGCCGCCGCCTGACCTTTATCCCAAGGATTACTTCCATGCGAAAAGAAGGAATGATCGCTCACGTCACGGCATTGCATGAGTATTTCAACCGCTCGACGCGCAGCCTCACCGAAGACGATTCGGCATTCGCCCCCCCAACCGGGGATGTTCACCGTAGCGCAGCAAGTGGCGCACGCAGCCCAGACCGTTGAGTGGTTCATCCAGGGCGCATTCTCCCCAACCGGATTCAACGTGGACTTTGAAGGGATGGATCGGGAGGTCCGCGCCTGCACTTCACTGACGGAAGCAAGGGCATGGTTTGAGCGGGCCTGCGCCGGCGCATTGGCTGCGGTCAACGGGCACAGTGACGCCGAGTGGGCGGAGTTAATGCCTGCGGGCCCAGTTATGGGCGGGGATCCGCGTTTTGTAGTCTTCGGAGGACTGACGGATCACACCGCTCATCACAGGGGCGCACTTACTATTTATACAAGGCTATTAGGAAAAGTTCCCCCGATGCCTTACATGGAAATGTAAGGTACCGGTAGGAAATCAATTAACGAGGTAAGATAAAACCGTCTGCCGCAATCTCGCGGGCGATCTGTTCTGCCATGGTAAGTTCGGCGATATCGTCGTCTTTTTCACCTGGAAGTTTTTCCGTCGTCTTGCGAATCGCACGCTTTTCAAGCTTGTCGCGCTGCTTGTCCTGACGCGCCATCTCTTTCTGGCGCTTCTTCAGGGTAGTGCTGGATCTTCCAGCCATAGGAAACCTCCATAGTGGCCCTCATTGGGCCAGTGCGATCTAAAATTGCAGGGGACCAGTACATGGCGCGCCTCGAAGGGGTCCGTTGTGCTGCTGTCCCGTTGATTTGTAACGGCCAAGCGATGAACACCTGGCCGCACCTTGTTGACGTTTAATTACCAGCGCGGTTCGCGGCGCGGACCACGTCCACCGCCACCACCACTACCACCACCACGGTTTCCACCGAAGCCGCCACGACCGCCGCCACCGCCGCCTTCACCCTTCGGACGGGCTTCGTTCACATTCATCGCCCGACCGCTCAGTTCTGCGCCGTTGAGTGCTGCAATGGCCCGATCGGCTTCATCAGCATTCGTCATTTCCACGAATCCGAACCCGCGTGACCGGCCTGTTTCCCTATCTGTCATGATGCTGACACGTTCGACAGCACCGTGTGCTTCGAACATGGCGCGCAAACTGTCTTCAGTTGCGCTAAATGCTAAGTTGCCTACAAAAATATTTTTCAAAGGATCTCCTTGGCCGTACACTGCTGGCCGCATCAGGGAAGACGAAAAGGCTATTGGTTACGCCCGGACGGACTTCGGTGACTGCCTCTAGTATACCTCAGGTCAGTAAGTTCAAAACCATCCCATATGTAAACCGGCGGAACTACGCCTGCGATTAGGCCTTACTCCGTGTGTACAATGGGGCTATGGTTAGAGTTGAAACGGTACTCGATTCGTGGAAGACAATCCGTAATGACACGGTACTGGCCGTTGAGGAGTTTCCCGCCGCGGAGATGGGCTATAAGGTCACGCCGGATTGCCTCAGCTTTGGGGAACTGGCGCGCCACATCCTGGAAGCCGGCCACGGCTTGACAGGCATGCTGCTGGCGGGCATCGATAATTTCCAGACGCCCGAGTTTCGAGACCAGGTCAAACAGAACGGCTTCGGCCTGCCCGCAGAAGCTGATGCCGCGGCTTTGGCCCAGGCCCTTCGCTCCAGCATGGAGCAGAGAGCGGCCGAGTTCGCCGCCAGGCCCGCGGAGTTTTTTTCGGATATGATTACCCGATTTGACGGGGCTCGCGTCACGCGCCTGGAAATGCTGCAGTTCATCAAGGAACACGAGCTGACCCACCGCGCGCAGATGTTCGTATCCATGCGGTTAAACGGCATTACTCCCGCGACTACAAGACGGCGACAGGCAGCGCAGAAAAAATAGTTGTTGGCCCGATTGCAATTCGGTTCCGGTTTCGTTTAAAAAGGTACGCATGGCTGTTATTTCCGCTCGCCTGCTTAGGAGAGCGGAGTTGTTACGCTCTTAAAATATATTTTTGCTGGAGGCTGAATCATGTTGGATTGTCCAGAGTGCGCAGGTCCCGTCGCCATTGACGATGAGGACGAGTTGGATGTAGGCGATGTGCTGGAATGTGAGGAGTGCGGTGCACTGTTGAAGGTCACGGGCGTGAATCCGACCGAAATCAAACTCGAAGAAGAGGATGATGAGGATGACGAAGACTTCTTCGACGAAGACGACGAAGACGAGGATGATGCGGATGACGAAGAGGACGACGATGAGGAGGAAGCCGACGAAGACTGGAAGTAGTGCCCTGGCCCTGCTTCTTGCCTCCGTCGTATTTCTTTCCGCTTTCGCTCTGCAGGCAGCCGATAAGCGAAAGAAGCCGTCTGCAGCAACGGCCGTTGTAGCAGGCACGGTCTTTCGCGAACCTGGATTCGCGCTGCCTGGAGCGGAGATCACGCTGGCGCCAGAGGGTTCCCAGCCCAAGGCGAAAAAACTGAAGGCGGTCTCCGACTCCCGCGGGGAGTACGCGTTTCGCGTCCCGCCCGAGCAGGCACGGTATACTGTGAGTGTCAAAGCAATCGGGTTCGAGGGGCAACAGAAGACTGCCGAAGTAAATGGCGAAGTGCGGGTGGACGTGTTCTTTCAATTGAAACCCGCCGCGAAATGAAAGCATCATTCCAATGAGCATGAATAAGAGATTTGTCCAAGCGTTCGTTCTGGCAGCGGCTGCTGTCTCCTTTCTTGCGGCGCAACCGCCCAAGGCAAAGGAAGATAAGCCCGACCCGTTCTTCCGCGGCAGCGACAAGAAAGACAAGAACGAAGAAGCGAACCTGCGCACCTTGCAGGGAGTGGTGAAAGACGAATCGGATAGCTTCGTCGAAGGCGCCGTGGTGCAGTTGAAGAATAAGAAGACCGATCAGATCCGTTCCTTTATCACCTTGCAGGATGGGGCGTACTTTTTCAATGGCCTGAGCCCCAATATCGACTATGAATTGAAAGCGGCTTCGAAGGGCCGTGTTAGCGGCACCAAGGTCGTGAGTGTGTTTGATGCCCGCAAGAAGATGGTGATGAACCTGAAGGTGGAGAAAAAGGAAGGCAAGTGATCTGGGCGCTGGCACTGTTCGCCCTCAGCGCCGATCTGCACGTGGCCGACGTGAAGGGCCACGCGGTGCAGGTCTCGCCGGCGAAGGCGCAAGCGACAGCGGTCATTTTCGTGTCCGCGATTTGTCCCATCTCCAACGCTTATGGCGAGCGGTTGATTGAGATCTACAAGCAGTACTCCGCGCGCGGCGTTCAGTTTCTGTTCGTCAATGCCAACGCCAATGAGACAGTGGCACGGATCGAAGAGCAGTGGGAGGCCGCGGGGTATCCCTTTCCTGTCTATATCGACAAGGGCAACATTCTGGCGGATCAGTTGCACGCCCAGATGACTCCCGAAGCGTTCGTCCTCGATCGCCGCGGCGAGGTTCGCTATCGCGGCTTCATCGACGACGCGAAGAATCCAGCACGAGTTACACACGCAGGGCTGCGCGGGGCGCTCGACGCGGTGCTGGCGGGCAAGGCAGTGGCAAGCCCGGAGACGAAGTCCTTCGGATGTACTATTCACAGAGTTAGAAAGAAATGAAATCCCTACTTCTCGCATTCCTGCTTTTCGCAGGTACTGACAAGCTGACGCCGGTGGACGAAACAGCCTTCACCAAACTGCTCCAAGCCAACAAGGGCAAAGTGGTGCTGGTGGATTTCTGGGCTACCTGGTGTGCGCCGTGCCGGGCGGAGATGCCCAAGATTGCCAAGCTCGCCGACAGTCTCAAGGCCAAGGGACTGGTTGTGTTGACCATCTCGGCGGATGATCCGGAGCAAGAGGCCGATGCGCTGAAGTTTCTCAAACAGAGCGGCGTCGCCATGCCTTCGTATGTGCGGCGGGCGAAGAACGACGACAAGTTCATCAATGCCATTGACCCGAAGTGGCAAGGCGCGCTGCCTGCGATGTTTCTTTACGACAAGACGGGCAAACGCGTGAAGTCGTGGGTGGGGGAGACGCCGGTTAGTGAACTGCAGAAGGGGATCTGCAACTCGGGATTGATGGGCTGCTAGCAGCAGTAACACATTGCGTTAAGATACAGGTATGCGCAACGAATTCACCGCCATTGTAGAACAGGACGGCCCCTGGTACATCGCCTACTGTGCCGAAGTTCCTGGCGCGAATGGCCAAGGCTCAACACGTGACGAATGTTTGAGCAACCTGCGTGAAGCAATTGCTCTGATCTTGGAGTACAGGCGAGAAGAATCTCTCCGTGCCCTTCCACCTGATGCCATACAAGAACTCGTCGTTGTTGGATGAAACGGGACGCCCTGCTCCGGCACCTGCGTCGTTCTGGCTGCGTAGTCCGCAGAGAAGGCAAAGCGCATGCAATCTGGGAAAACCCGCAAACCGGACACGCTGAAGCCGTGCCAAGACACGTCGAAATCGCAAACGTTCTGGCGAAAAGGATCTGCCGGAGACTCTCAATACCGGACCCACCTGGATAGGGCTACTCGCCGTTAACCAGGTCTTCCAGCGTTTCGCGGCGGCGAATCACCTTCCACGTGCCTTCGTCGACCATCACCTCCGCCGGGCGCGGACGTGAGTTGTAATTCGAGGCCTGCACGAAGCCGTACGCTCCTGCCGTCATCACGGCAAGATAATCGCCGGGGAACACGTTGGCCATCTGGCGGTCGCGGGCCAGGAAGTCTCCGCTTTCGCAGACCGGGCCGACGACATCGGCAAGAATCGTCCCGTGCGGATTGCGACGCAGCGGGATGATGTCATGATGCGCTTCGTAAAGCGACGGGCGGATCAGGTCATTCATGGCCGCATCTGCCACTACGAACTCTTTCTGCGGCGTCATCTTGCGATAGAGCACGCGGGTCAGCAACACGCCGGCCTCGCCGACGATGGAGCGGCCCGGTTCGATCATCAACTCCAGATCGCGGCCCGCGGCCTTCGCCACCATGCTACCGATAAACGCGTTGATATCGGGAGACACCTGCTCTTTCTTGTAGGAGACGCCGAGTCCGCCACCCAGGTCGAGATGTTTCACGGGCACACCGTCGGCACGCAGGCGGTCCACCAGCGCGACCATCTTGTCGATGGCCTCCATCATCGGCCGGGTATCGAGCAACTGCGAGCCGATGTGGCAACTGACGCCTTCGAGCAGCAGGCGGGGCAGGCCTTTGGCGCGTGCGTAAACACCTTCCACTGCGCTCATGTCGATGCCGAACTTATGCTCGCGCAGACCGGTTGAAATGTAGGGGTGCGTCGCTGCGTCCACATCTGGATTCACGCGCAATGCGACGCGGACCTTCACGCCAAGACGCGCGGCAATCGAATCGATCAACGCCAGTTCCGCTTCCGACTCGCAGTTGAACGTGTGGATACTGCTCTTGATCGCGTACTCCACTTCCTCGGCGGTTTTGCCCACGCCGGAGAAGACAATCTTCGATGGATCTGCGCCAGCCTTCAACACGCGAAACAGTTCGCCGCCGCTGACGATATCGAACCCGGCCCCGGCTTCGCGCAAGGTCCGCAACAGGCTCAGGTTGCTATTGGCCTTTACGGCATAGCAGACCTTGTGGCGCTGTGCGCCAAAGGCTTTGTCATAGGCGTGAAAGCGCTCCAGGATCGCCGCTTTGGAATAGACATAGCAGGGCGTGCCTTCGGCGTGGGCGATATCGGCAAGGTCGACGCCATCGCAGCAGAGAGAATCTTGTTCGTAAAGAAATGGTTGATGCATCAGGTCACTTTCAAAATGATTACGGTCTGGTCGTCGAACATGCGCGTACCGGCGGTGAAGGCCTCGTGGCTCTTGAAGACGGCGTCGACAATCTCTTTCGGAGGCAGCTGACTGGTGCGGCGCAAGACCTCGGCCAGGCGGTCGTCACCATACTCTTCGCCTTCCACGTTGGGGCCGTCGTGGATGCCGTCTGAATAAAGCGCGATCACATCCCCGGGTTGTGTCTCAATCGGGATCTCATCATATTCGCGATTTTCGAGCAGACCGATCGGCGTGCCATCCACGGTCGGCTGCAGGATTTCGCCGTTGCGGCAGATCATCGGAGGAATCGCGCCAGCGTTGGCCATGATGAAGCGGCGCGATGCGGCGTGCCACAGCAGGATGGTCAGCGTGACGTACTGCGCGTCCACGCGGCGTTCGAGCAACACTTCGTTCAACGACTGCAGGAGCAGTGCCGGGCCGCGGCGGCGTGGGGCCATCGTGCGCAGCAGGCCGCTTACCAGCGCACCGTAGAGCGCAGCCGCGGGGCCTTTGCCGCTGGAATCACCGAACGCGATGACGGCATGCTCGGAGCCGTACTCGAAGAAGTCGTAGAGGTCGCCGCTGATCTCGCGCGCCGGGCGCAGGCCGATGCCGATTTCGAGCCCCGGCAGATCGGGCGCTTCGAGCGGCAGCAGGACGCTCTGCACCTTTCGCGCGGCCTTCAGATCGTGCTCCATGCGCTGTTCGCGCTGGGCCAGTTCCTGATAGAGGCGGGCGTTTTCGATGGAGCTGGCGATCTGCGGAGCGAGGAGCGAGAGCGTGCGCACCTGGTCTTCGTTGTAGTAACCGATGCGCATGCTTTCCAGATCCATTACGCCGATGGTGCGATCCTGCAGGATGAGCGGGATCGCCACTTCCGAGCGAATCGCCGGATGCGACGAGATGTAGCGCGGATCGGCCAGCGTATCCTCAACACGAACGGCCTGGCGTGATTCGGCCGCGGCGCCGGTGACGCCTTTGCCAAGCGGAATGTTATCGAGCTCCACTTGCTCGTCGTAGCGCATGCTGAAGCGGTGGCGCAGCACTTTGGCCTCGTCATCCACCAGTAGGATGCTGAACGCATCGTAGTTGATCAGTTCGCGCACGGTGGTGGCGATCTTCTGCAGCAACTCGTCGAGGTCGAGAATCGAGGAGAAACCCTGCGACAGGCGGGCCAGCGTTTTGAAGGTGCGGTTCTGGCGGTCGACGCGGCGGTAGAGGCGCGCGTTTTCGATCGCGACGGCAACGCGCGAACCGATCAACCGCAACAGTGTTCGATCGTATTCGGTGAACGCATTCAGCTTGGTGGATTGCACGTCGATCACGCCGACCAGTCTTCCGCGGGCCAGCATCGGCACGGCAAGTTCGGTCCGCACCGCGTCCACCACGCTCAGGTAGCGCGGGTCCGTACGCACGTCGCCAACCAGAATCGGCTGCTTCTCTTTCGCCGCAATGCCGGTAATGCCTTCTCCCAGCGGCACCATCATGTTCTTGACGACCTCTTCGCGATGGCCGATGGAGTACCGGATGCGGAGGCCCTTTTCGCGCTCATTGTAGAGCAGGATGGCGAAGATCTGCGACGGCAGAACCTCTTTCACGATGCCCGCGACGCTGGTCAGCAACTGGTCGAGATCGAGCGTCTCCTGCGTCGCGGCTGCGACTTCGAGCAGGAAATCGAGCAGATCGGCGCGTTCGGAGAAACGCACCTTGTTCTTTCTTGGCGCAGCCATCAGCCCGCTGCCGCTTCCACGATTTTGACACTGGCGCTGGCGCCGATGCGCGAGGCTCCGGCCGCTTCCATGGCGCGGAAATCTTCGAGGGTGCGGATGCCGCCCGATGCCTTGACGCCGAGTTCGGGGCCAACGGCAGTGCGCATCAAGGCGATGTCGTGGGCAGTGGCGCCGCTCTTGCTGAAGCCGGTAGAGGTCTTGACGAAGTCCGCGCCGGCAAGCTTGGATAGCGTGCAGCCGATGGCCTTCTGGTTGTCGTCAAGCAGCGCTGTTTCGAGAATCACTTTGGTGATGGCGCCGCCGCGATGGCTCGCCTCTACGACGGCGCGGATGTCGTTCTTCACGGTTTCATAGTCGCCGCCCTTGAGAGCGCCGACGTTGATCACCATGTCAATCTCCTGCGCGCCGGAGCGGATCGCGGCTTCGGTTTCCGCCTTCTTGGTTTCGGTGGCGTTCGCACCCAGCGGGAAGCCGACCACAGTGCAGACCTTCACGGGCGTGCCGGCCAACTCCTGCGCGACGACGGGAACCCAATACGGATTCACGCATACGCTGGCGAAGACGTACTTCTTCGCTTCGGCGCAGAGCTTGCGGATTTCCGGTTCGGTGGCCTCGGGCTTGAGCATCGTGTGATCGATCATCGAAGCGATGGCCGGATCGATCTTGGTGAGCTTCTCACTGGCGGACACGCGCGAGGCGCCGGCCGCGACGATGTCTTTGGTCTTCTTGGCGCACGTCTGGACGCAGCGATGCGTGCAATCGGGGCAGACCGTGTCCGGGATGTTGAGCCCTTCGCCGCGCATGACTTTCGCGACGGAAACACCGTTGCCGATGCGTGCCAGCAGCTCTTCGCCGATGAGTTGTACGATTTGATCCAGTTCCGCGGTGTTCATGTTAATTTGCGAATTTCTTTTCGATGGCGGTAATCTTGTCGATCCGTCCGGCATGCCGCCCGCCGCCGAAGGCCGTTTCAATCCAGGTTCTGACCACGTCCTCGGCCTGCGTCTGCGTCAGCAGGCGGCCACCCAAGGTGAGGACGTTGGCGTTGTTGTGCTCGCGGCTGTTCTTGGCCGAGGCGCGATCGTAGCAGAGCGCGGCACGGACGCCGGGGACTTTGTTTGCGGCCATGGCCGAACCGATGCCCGCACCGTCAACGATGATGCCGCGCGTGGCGAACCCATCGTGCACGAGCATCGCGACCTTTTCGGCGATGTCCGGATAGTCGGCCGTGGCGCCATCGGCAACACCGACGTCACGAATGGAAAGGCCCAGCGATTCGAGCAGGGGCTTCAATGCTTCCTTCATCGGGAAGCCGCCATGATCGGCTCCAAGCGCGATGGTTATGTCAGGTGGCGCGATGCGGTGCACCTCTTCCGGCGCAACTTCCACGATGCGCACACCACGGTCGCGCGCCAATTCGGCGGCGGAAGGGGTTACAATCGTACCATTCGCCACGCGTAATTCGCCGGAGGCAGGGACGTCCTGGGCTGTGATAACTGCTCTCATTGATTCCGATTCTGAAATTAACCTGTAATGACCATTGTAATGAAGATTATGAACCGTTTGCCGCTGCTCCCGATTTTTGCCGGACTTTTGTTTGGGCATCCGATGGGGAGTTCGAGCGTCAGCCACTACTCGCGCTTTGAGATTTCGCCGCAGGGGGTGGAACTGAGCTACTCGCTTGACCTGGCGGAATTGCCCTCGTTGGACCTGTTGCGGCAGTGGGGAGTGAATGCGGATGCGCCTCGCGAGGCGTTGGAAACGCGTGTGCGAGAGCAGGCTCGCGAGTGGTCCGGGCACTTGTCAATCACCAGTGAAGGCCGCAGTGTTGCGCCTTCGGCTGGCGAGACGACATTTGCGATGGAGAAGGGGTCGGGCGGAAATCCGGTGATTCGAATCACCACGAAGTACATGCTGGCGGTGGCGACTGGCAAGTTGGAGTTCGAAGACAAGAACTACTCGGAGCGGGGTGGCTGGAAGGAGATTGTGATTGTTCCTGGCGAGGGTGTCGCGTTGATGAAGGCCAGTCATCCGGCGACGGTCCCGCCTGCCGCCGAGCCTCGGCCGCAGGATCTTCGGGCGTCGATGGAATGGACTGCAGGCAACGCTTCGCAGGCCGCCGTGATTGCGCCGATTGAACAGCCTGGAATCGAGGCTCCGAAGCCTGTCGCGAGCGGTGCGCCGGCTCGCGGTGATTACCTTTCGACTCTGCTGAGCAATCGCGAGCTTACTTTCGGCATGATGCTCACTGGTGTGCTGGTGGCGTTTGGACTTGGCGCGATGCATGCGATGTCTCCTGGGCACGGCAAAACGATTGTCGCGGCGTATCTGGTGGGCTCGCGCGGGACGATGAAGCACGCGCTTTTTCTTGGCGGGATGGTGACGTTTACGCACACGATCAGCGTGTTTTTGCTGGGGATCGGCACGCTGTTTCTTTCGGAGTATGTGGTGCCGGATAAGATCACTCCGGTGCTGGGCGCGATTTCGGGATTGTCGATCGTGATCATTGGACTGTCATTGTTGATCCAGAGGGGGAAGAAGATCTGGGGGCATGGTCATCATCACCATCACCACCATCATGATCACGATCACGACCATGACCATGACCACGATCATGACCATGACCACGATCATGATCATGGACCGGGAGGGCACACGCATGTCCCCGAAGGCGAGATTACACTGGGGAGTCTGATCGCATTGGGCGCGAGCGGTGGACTGGTTCCCTGCCCTTCGGCGCTGGTGCTGTTGCTCACGTCGATTGCCATCGGCAGGGTGGCGTTTGGACTGGTTTTGTTGACTGCGTTCAGCCTGGGCCTGGCTGCTATTTTGATGGCGATTGGTTGTGCGGTGCTGTTTGCGAAGAATCTGCTGCCAGAGGGTAATACCGTGAGCAAGCACCCGCTGTTCCGGTATGTGCCGGTAGCTTCGGCGGCGTTTATTGTTTGCGTCGGGGTGGTGATGACGGGGGTTTCGCTGGGGTGGAAGGTGCTTTAGCGGTAGAGCACTCCACAGCCTCAAGACTCCGGGTCGTACATAATCTCGCGGACCTCTTGTGCGCACCGGCAGCTCTTGGCAATGCGGGCAGCCCATGCCAACGCTTCATCCAGGGCCGGAATTGAAGGGGATCACGCGACGGAAGAACTCGGCGGTGAATGTTCGCTGTTCCTCGGTTGGCAAAGCGTCGAAGGCCTCAAACAACTGGCTCGTTTGACTGCTCATATCCCAAGAATAGAACCACCATTACGAAAAGCCAAGCCCGACGAGACCCGATAATTGGGTGAGTGAACAACCTGGGAATCGCGGCGTGGGGCAAACCGGGGACAGTCAGCCAAATTCCGGCTGGACTGCGCCGGAAATTGGTAACTGTCCCCCGGTTTGCGCGGCATCGTGAGCGTGTCTAGTCTGCCCCAGGGTGAAGTTAAACAGCTTTGCGTTTGCGGAGTTCGTCTACGGTCACGGCCAGGATGATGACGGCTCCGATGATGGCCTGCTGCACGTAGGGCGACACGCCTAATAGATCGCTGCCATTCGAGAGCAGTCCCATGATGAAGGCGCCGACCAATGTGCCGAGCACGCTGCCTTCGCCGCCGCGCAGGCTGCCGCCGCCGATGACGACCGCGGCGATGGCTTGGAGTTCATAGCCCTGGCCTGCCGTCGGTTGGCCGGTCATGAGGCGTGAGGCTTCGATCATGCCGGCGAGGCCGGTGAGCATGCCGCAGATCGCGTAGACGGCGGTGGTGTGGAACGCTACCGGAATACCGGCGTAGTAGGCCGCTTCCGGATTGCTACCGATTGCGAACGCGTAGCGGCCGAGTTTCGTATGTTCGAGCACGACGTGCATCGCTAGCGCGCAGCCTAACAGCAACCACAAGACAAAGGGCACGAAGAGCAGGCTGCCTTCGCCCAGGTAAGAGAAGCCCTGCGGAATCTGGTGCACGGGCAAACCGTTGGTGGAGATGAGCGTCAAGCCGCGGATGATGCCTAGCGTACCGAGCGTAACGATAAAGGGTGCGATCTTGAGTCGAGTGATGAGGAAGCCGTTGACGAAGCCCCAGAACAGACCGGCCCCGATGCCGGCGAGAACGCCAACGAAGATCGGCGCGCCGTGTTCGAGCGTCATGGTGCCGGCGATGCCGCCCATGGCAAGAATCGCGCCGACCGAAAGATCGATGCCGCTGGTGATGATGACCAGCGTCATACCCAACGCCATGATGTTGATCACGGCCGTCTGGCGCACCACGCTCGACAGATTGGTACTGGTGAGGAAGTGCGGCGAACCGATCGAGAGCCCCACGAAAAGTAATATCAGTGTGAGAAAAGGCAGTAGCCGCTGAATCATTGGAGTTCCTCTGTAACCGTTTGGAATGCCGCCAGGCGCATGATCTCCTGCTGCGTGCAGCCGCCTGGAAGTTCTCCCGTGATCTTGCCCTGCCGCATTACCAGGATGCGGTCGGCGACTTGCAGCAGTTCCGGCATCTCCGAACTGACCATCAAAATCGCGGCGCCCGAGCGCGCCAGTTCGTCCATCACTTCGAAAACCTCCACCTTGGCCCCGACGTCGATACCGCGAGTCGGTTCATCGAACAGAAAAATGTTTGCTCCACGGGCGAGCCACTTTGAGATCACCACTTTTTGTTGGTTGCCGCCGCTGAGACGGCCGGCGAGCTGCGTGCCGTTTTCGCACTTGATGCGCAGGCGCGTGATGGCGCCTTTGGTCTTTTCGTTTTCCGCGGGCTTGTCCAGAATACCCATCTTCGAAACATCGTCCATGCTGGCCATGGTGACGTTGAAGGCGATGGGAAGTTCCCGTGCCAGTCCGGCCTTGCCGCGATCCTCAGGAATCAACGCCATCCCGGCGGCGACGGCTTCGCGCGGCGAGCGGATCTGCACGGGCTTCCCACGTACGATGACTTCTCCGGAATCGATCGGGTCGACGCCGAACAGTGCCCGGCACAATTCGGTACGCCCGGCGCCGATCAGTCCTCCGAGGCCGACAATTTCGCCGGCGCGGAGGTTGAAGCTGATCTTCTTCAGCAACTTTCCACTGCTGAGGTTCTTCACGGCGAGCATCTCTTCACCGGGAGCAACCGGTTCGCGATGATAGATGGAACTCACTTCGCGACCCACCATGTAGTGGATGATCTGGTCAGTAGTGATCCCGGCCATCGGCTCGGTGTGGACGGTTTCGCCGTCACGCAGTACGGTGACGCGATCGCCGACGGCGCGCAGTTCATCGAGGCGGTGAGTGATATAGATGACGCCCATCTTGCGGTCGCGCAGGGTGCGGACGATCTTGAAGACCTCGTCGGTTTCGGAATCGGAGAGCGATGAGGTCGGTTCGTCAAAGATCAGCAGGCTGGAGCCGCAATGAATAGCGCGGCAGATCTCCACCAGTTGTTTACCGGCGGGACTCAAACGCTGGACCGGCCACTCGGCTTTCAAAGGGAAGTGATGTTCTTCGATCAGGCGCGCCGCGACTTCAAACATCTTCTTGCGATTCACCAGGCCGAACCCGGATTGAAGCTCGCGCCCAAGGAAGATATTTTCCGCGATGGTGAGGTGCGGAGCCAACAGGGATTCCTGGTGCACCATGGCGATTCCCATCGCTGAAGCGTCGGCCGGGCGCTGGAAGTTGACGGGTTGCCCCTTCCAGATCATCTCGCCGCCATCGCGCTGGATGAGGCCGGCGACAATCTTCATGAGCGTGGACTTGCCTGCGCCGTTTTCGCCCATCAGCAGATGGACTTCTCCGGCCTCGACGTTCAAGTTACCCGCTTTTAACGCCCGCACTCCGCCGAAGCGTTTTTCAATCGCACGCAGTTCCAGCAACATGGTGAGTAAACAGACTAGTGTACATTACTCGCCGGAGTCGTCACCATCAATATCGTCCATGCGATTTTCGAACTTTGTAAATTCGTGGAGGAAGACCAGTTTCACCTTGCCGATGGGGCCGTTGCGCTGCTTGGCTATGATCAACTCGGCTTCGCCGCGGAGATCTTCACGATCGCGCTGATAGACTTCCGGGCGGAAGATGAACAGCACCAGATCGGCGTCCTGCTCGATCGAACCCGATTCGCGGAGATCGCTCAACTGAGGGCGGTGATCGCCGACGCGGGTTTCGGTAGCTCGGCTCAACTGGCTGAGCACCAGGAACGGAACCTTCAAATCCTTGGCCAGGAGTTTCAAACCGCGCGAAAGCTGACTGACTTCCTGGTTGCGGTTTTCCTGCTTGCCTCGTCCGCTCATCAGTTGCAAGTAATCAATGATCACCAGCCCTAGCGGATGTTCGCTTTGCAGGCGGCGCAGCTTGGAGTGGATATCCATCAACGTGACGGCCGAGGTATCGTCAACAAACAGCGGGGCCTGAACCATCTGCGACGTTGCGACCTGCAATTTGCGGCGATCTTCCGGGGCGAGAAAGCCGGTGCGGAACTTGATCTGATCGACGCGCGCCGAGGCGCAGATCATACGAGTCAGCAGGGACTCGTTCGACATTTCGAGCGAGAAGACGGCGACCGCCCTGGGATCGGTGGGATGCGTTGCAATGTACTGCCCGATGTTCAGGGCGAGGGCCGTCTTTCCCATGGACGGGCGGGCCGCAAGGATGATCAATTCGCCGGCGTGCATGCCGCCGGTCATGTTGTCGAATTTCAGGAAGCCGGAACTGGTGCCCTTGACGCGTCTGCTGGGATCGAGGAAGGCGTTGAGGCCGCCTTCGTAATTCTCAATCACCTGGCCGGTGGTAATCAGCGAGGGCGATGAACGGGAGTCCCCCAACTTGAGGAGATTTTCTTCGGCGGTGGCAAGCAGTTCGTCGGGCTGCTCCTGCCCCATCAGGGCGCGGTCAATCAGGCTCTGCGAAGTAAAGATGATGCGGCGCAGGATCGACTTGTCTTTGACGATGCGGACGTAGCCTTCGAGATTGGAGATCTGAGGCAGGCCGTCGTCGAGCGAGATGAGGTAGCCAAGACCGCCGACCGCTTCGAGTTGGCCAAAGCGCTGGAGTTCGTTGGCGATGGTGATTCGGTCGATCTTCTCGCCGCGCTCGCTGAGGTCGGCCATGCGCTTGAAGATGCGGCGGTGGCTCTCCAGGCTGAAGTCGTCCTCTTCAATGGAGGACGCGACATCAATAAAGGCCGATTCGTTCATCAGGATGGCGCCAAGCACCAGCCTTTCGGCATCGACGTTCGCCGGTAAGCCCTTTTCAAATAGTACGTCGCTCGATGGCATAGGGGATTGTTTCAAAGTAGCGATTCCCGGCGTCAACCGCAAGAGGGAAAATCGATGAATGGACTGTTAGGGTTAGGCGGTTGAAAAACGGGCAGAAATCCGAAGGAGACCTGTGGAAAATAAATCCTCGCAAATAACTGTAAATACACTACTTACTGAACCACCAACACGTTTTCCACATTTCTTCCACAGACAACCTTCACGGTTCTTGTTTTACGTTATTGTGCTATTGCGGAAGGCGCATCAAGGGGTCGCCAACCACAATATTTTGCCAGCTCAAGCCGGGAATGGATAGATAGTAGCTTTCGGCGAGATTTCGCCCCTTGAAGTAGGCAGGCAGCAGAATATCCGGCCTGGGGTTGAGATGCAGATACGGTTCATAGACGTGGCCGCTCGCGCCGGATGCGCCTTCGTGGATGTAGTCGGCAGTGAGGCTCTGCGGTGAGTTGGCGAACCATTTAGGTCGATCGATAATATTCCAGCTTGCACCCAATTCCCAGCTATCAGGCGGACGAACAAACGTGCGTCCATTGCTGGAGACGTACTCGGTCATGATGGCCCCGGGCAGCCACTGAAAGTTCAGGAAGCGCTTCTTGCGATTATGATCGTTTGATCCCCATGAGGCGTAGCCGAGGACATCTTTCTGGTTCATAACGATGGCTGGAGTCTCATCGATGACGACTCGGTCCTTGGGTAGAAAGAGCGCGGCGTTACGCAGCCAGTCATTGCCCTGGCTATCACTGTTGTCGGAGAGATCGATCACGAATTTCCCCTGGTTGCGGGCATTGAGTGAGCGGTCGATCAGCGCTTTCACTTCGCTGACATCATAGGCCGCCAGACGAGTGACCAGATAGATGGGAAAGCGATCGTGGGTAAAGGCGGCTTCACGCTGGCGATAGAAGGGGTTTTCGAGGGCACTCTGCAAAGGATGGGCGCGGCCGGATTTCATGTCGGTGTAGAGGAGAGTGAGTTCACTATCCACACTTGCGGCATCGCCCTGCAGCCCGCCCGAGCCTGCGATCTTTAGCGGCACATCGAGGGTCGTGACGATGTAGAGAATCTTTTCGGTGAGCTTGCCTTTGACAAGACATGACTTGATGGCCGGGACGACATCTGTGTCGAACACATTGCGGCTGATCTCTTCGTCCTGAGTCGTGGCGATGCGGCAAAGATTGGCCGCTGGAATCGCGCGGCGCTTCATGTAGTAGCTGGCGATGTCGCGCGACCGGGCAGATTTGGTGTTCATCACCACCAGCACATTCTCCGGCTTTTGGGCGAATGTGCTGGCGGCGAAGAGGAATACGGGGAGTAGCAGGCACGCGAAACGTTTCAGTGGTTTTGTGGCGCACGCATTCT
>Ga0118677_10005826_pt1 | contig 21310 bp, 18 predicted proteins | sample AliMusrvi5mmetaG_FD_86154 | JGI IMG/M metagenome (GOLD analysis project Ga0118677, IMG submission 86154)
AGCCATAGACATAGCCGCGCCCCAGTTCGCTGCCCAGCCCGTGAGCCAGCAAATCAAGCATGCGTTCCACGGCGGCATTGCGGGCCTTACCGGTGGGGGGAGTGGGAACCAACAACGACATGACCATGCCCCAATGGGCCAGCAAGCAATCCGGATCGGCGCGCAGAGCCACGGCGAAATGGCGGCTGGCCTCGAATTCCCAGCCGGCGTTGAGGTGATTGAGGCCTTGATTGACAGCAGCCTGGGCCTCGTCAGTAGCGGCGGTGACCGCCATGGCGATGCCACCTGGAAATTCCCTAGGCGTCGGCTTAGCCAGCGCTTTGACCGCTGCCGGGATGGCGTCTTCAAGGGGGGGGGCGTCTTTGCCCAGGACACAGCCGCAAAGTCCGACTGCTAACCCAATTGCCATCCATTTGCTCATGCGGCGACCCTTCCACAGCAGCGCCCCTCCGCCAAGTGTAAAATCAATGGAGTGCGGCAGCTTGCTGCCGCCTTACCAAGCCAGCTTGCTGGCGAGTGCCGACGGCTCATGAGTGCGGCAGCTTGCTGCCGCCTTGCCAAGCCAGCTTGCTGGCGAGTACCGACGGCTCATGAGTGCGGCAGCTTGCTGCCGCCTTACCAAGCCAGCTTGCTGGCGAGTACCGACCACCCACGGTTGCCCAAGGGAAGCGGCCAGCCTCGACGGATTACGTCTTCATGGGCATACCGGCTCAAGTCGGCGTTGTGTGCGGATCAATCCGCTTGCAGGAAAGGATATCTGTAGTCGATGGGCGAGATTAGGGTTTCCTTGATAGTGCGGGGCGAAACCCAGCGCAATAAATTGATTTTAGCGCCGGCCTTGTCATTGGTGCCACTGCCGCGAGCGCCGCCAAAGGGTTGCTGGCCGACGACAGCGCCGGTACACTTGTCGTTGATGTAGAAATTGCCGGCGCAGTTGCTTAGTTTGCGGGTGGCCAATTCGATGGCATAGCGATCCTGGGCGAGAATGGCACCGGTGAGAGCATAGATGGAAGTGGAGTCGATCAATTCCAAGGTCTGCTCAAACTCGTTTTCATTATAGACAAACACCGTCAACACCGGGCCGAACAACTCCTCGCAAAGGGTCACGTAGCGGGGATTCGTGGTGACTAAGATGGTGGGCTCGATGAAATAGCCCTCGCTCTTGTCATAGTTGCCACCGGCAATGATTTCGACCTCGTCGGACTGGCGGGCTGCTTCAATATAAGTGACCAACTTATCGAAGCTTTTCTCGTCGATGACCGCGTTGATGAAGTTGGTGAAATCCTCCGTCGGCCCCATCTTCATGTCCTGCAAATCAGCCAGCACATATCCTTTTACCTCATCCCACAAATTGCTTGGGATATAAGCGCGGGAGGCAGCCGAACATTTCTGGCCCTGATACTCGAAAGCGCCTCTAGCAAGGGCGACGGCGACGGCCTTTGGATCGGCTGACTTATGCGCCGCGATAAAATCCTTGCCGCCGGTTTCTCCGACAATCCTGGGATAGGAGCGGTAGTTATGTATATTGTTGCCGATCGCCTGCCAGATGCTTTGAAACACTTCGGTACTTCCGGTGAAGTGAATTCCGGCGAAATCCTTGTGCTTGAAGATCACCTCCGCAGCATCCGGCCCACTCGGATAGATAAGATTGATCACACCTGCCGGCACCCCCGCCTGCTGAAACACCTCCATTAACACATTCGCGGCATACACCTGGGTGTTGCTCGGTTTCCAAACCACCACGTTACCCATCAACGCGCAACTGGTCGGCAAATTGCCTGCGATGGCCGTAAAATTGAATGGTGTTAGGGCATACACAAAGCCCTCCAGAGGTCGCCACTCCAACCGGTTCCACACGCCCGGTCCAGAGATGGGCTGCTCGGCGTAGATCTCGGTCATGTACTGAACATTGAAGCGGAGGAAATCCGCCAGTTCGCAGGCACTGTCGATTTCTGCCTGGAACGCGTTCTTACTTTGGCCGAGCATGGTGGCGGCGTTCACTTTGGCGCGATACGGGCCAGCGATCAATTCGGCGGTTTTGAGGAAGATACTGGCGCGGTGTTCCCAGCTTAGCGCGGCCCACGCTGCTTTGGCCTCCAATGCTGCGTCGATCGCCTGGCCGACATGGGACTTGTCGCTCTTGTGGAAATGACCCAGAGTATGCCGGTGATCGTGCGGAGGGGCTAGGCGGATCAAGTTGCCGCTGCGCACTTGCTCGTAGCCGATGTACATGGGAATGTCCACTTCCTTGCCACGCAACTCTTTGAGCATGGCCTGCAATTCCTTGCGCTCCGCGCTGCCGGGAGCGTAATTCTTCATGGGTTCATTCACCGCAACTGGTACTTTGTAGATTCCTTTTGGCATGATGGTCGATGGTTCAGTATGGCGGTGTTGCCACACTGGAAAATAAGACAGCCCCCCTCTATTGTCCTAGTGGTCCAACCCCCATCGGCAACCCCGCATTAGCAAAAGCCACGCTGCGGAGCGGCCCCCGGGAGCGTGACGCATGGGAGAAAGTCCTCGCCGCAGAGGATGCCTATCGGTTGTGCAGTGCCAAGCATTTTCTCGGGATTTTTTTCACGGGTACGGCGGTTAGGATCGCGAGGGGTGGGTTTGTCGAAGGAGAGGGGCATCTTGCCCTCTTCTGTCCATGGGACGCGCCATCGCAGGTCGCCAGGCGGTGGTTATTTGCTCACCCTGGAGTCATGGCGGCTGGATGCCACCACTTCTGGGGCGCTGCGCATAAGCCTCAGCCCTCTTCTGGGTCTGGTTTGGTGAGTTTAGGCGGGATGAGATAGAGGAGGGAGCCGTATCGGTTAGGCGGGTTGAGGCGCAGGCATGCCAGAGAGCCCTTTTTCATCTCGATGGCATCGCCGTAGGCACCGAGGCACCATTGGATGATGTAGGAGAGATCGGGTTCATGGCCGACGATGGCGACACGTTTGAAATCGTGAAAGGCGGCCAATTCGGCGAGGGCGGTTTCCGGGGAACACCCGCAAGCAAGCCAGCCTTGGATCACCGGGCCGGGCAAGGCTGCGGCATGACAGAAGTCTTCGGCGGTTTGCACGGCGCGTACCAGCGGGCTGGTGAGCACAATCTCCGGCGTGAGATTGGCGGCTTTGAGCAAGCGGCCCGCCCGGCGTGCCTGCTGGCGGCCTTTATCAACAAGGGCGCGGGCGGAGTCGCCCTGTGGGTGGGTCGCCTCGGCCTTGCCGTGGCGCAATAAAATGAGTTCCATGCCGATGCTTCGGGACGTTAGATTTGAGATTTGAGGCTTCAAATATCAGATTTTCGGTAGTGGGTTCACATGGTCATTCCGCCATCCACGGCGATGACTTGGCCGGTGATGTAGCGAGCGGCGGGGCTGGCGAGGAAGGTGACGAGAGCGGCGATGTCGGCGGTATCGCCGAAGGAGCCGAGGGGGATTTTTTGGAGGACGGCATCGCGGACGGCTTGGGGCAGCTCGGCGGTCATGTCTGTGGTGATAAAGCCGGGAGCGACGGCATTGCAAGTGACTGAGCGGCCTGCCAATTCGCGGGCCACCGCCTTGGTGAAGCCGATCAAGCCGGCCTTGCTGGCGGAGTAATTGGTCTGGCCGGCATTGCCGATGAGGCCGATGACGGAGGCGATGTTGATGATGCGAGGGTCCTCGGCTTTCATCAGGACGCGCATGAAGGCTTTGACTGTGTTGAAGGCCCCTTTGAGATTGGTGTCGAGCACCGTGTCCCAATCTTCTTCTTTCATGCGCATGAGCAAGCCGTCGCGGGTCACGCCGGCGTTATTGACCAGAATATTGACGGGGCCGAGTTCTTCGCCGATGCGCTTGGCCACCTCCTGGACTGCTGCGTGGTCCGCCACATCCACCGCGTAGGCAGTCGCCGAGCCGGGATACTCGGCGTTGATGTCATCGGCGGCCTTGCCACAGCTTGCCGCGCTGCGGCTGAGCACGGCCACTTTGGCACCTTCGGCGGCGAGCGCGCGGGCGATTTCTTGTCCGATTCCGCGACCACCGCCGGTGACCACCGCTGTCTTGTTGGCAAAACGTTGCATGAGAGAAGTTTGGCGGGTCTGGGTGGGGGTGTCAATCGCCTAGTGAGGTTCGCCTCAGTGGCCACTGAACTTGGCGACTGCCTCGGTGCGGCTGTGGACTTGGAGTTTATCGTAGATGCGGCGGATGTAATTGCGCACGGTATGAACGGCGATACCCATTTGCTGGGCAATGTAGGAGTAGGTGTCGCCGCGGGCGAGGAGGGTGAGTACCTCGCGTTCTTGTGGCGAGAGGGTGATGGCGGCTGCCTGATGGAAGGAGGCGACAACTTTGCGAGCGATGTGCGCCGACATGGGAGAACCACCGGCGTGGACTTCGCGGATGGCGTCGAGAATCATGGGCGGAGGCGTGCGTTTGACCAGATAGCCGTAGGCCCCGGCTGCCAACGATTGAAACACCTGCTCGTCTTGCTCGAAGACGGTGAGCATGATGGCGCGGATTGCGGGCGCTTGTTGGCGCAAGGCAGCTACGCAGTCGATGCCGGTCATGCCTGGCAGTTGCAGATCCATAAGTACGACATCGGGTTTGTCGTGGGTGAGGCGGCGCAGCGCGACGCGTGGGTCGCCGTAGGCACTCACACAGAGGAATCCCTCTGCATGGCCGAGGTATTCCTCGAGCATTTGCCGGAATTGCGGGTCGTCTTCAACGATGGAGATGCGGATGCTCATGGCCGGTTGCCGGGGATGTTAGTCATGTGCCATGCAGCTTGTCCAGCGGCCAACGCAGCGTCACGCTGGTGCCCTGGCCGGATGCGCTTTCAATTTGGCATGTGCCGCCGATTTTTGCCAGACGCTCGCGCATGTTTGGCAGGCCGTTGCCGCCGGGAGAGGAGGTGGGGCGGGCCGTATTGAAACCGCAGCCATTGTCGGTGATGCGCACTTGGAAAAGGTGCAACTCGGCACGCAGGGAGATGTCGAGGGTGGTGGCCGAGGCGTGTTGCAAGACATTGGCCAGCGCTTCCTTCACCGAGCTGAATACTGCCGCGCGTGCTTCAGCAGTCATCGCCTGCGCAGGTATCGCCGGCATCGGCGCAAACCGGCAATGCACCGGCGTGTCGGCAAAAAATTCTTCGACGTACTGATAAATCCGGTACGCCAATTGGTCGAGGGTGTCATTTTTTGGATTGACGGCCCAGATGATATTTTCGAGATCGCCGGCTGCTTGGCGCACACCGCGGGTCATAGCCTGCGCCCGCTGGCGGAGGGAGGGATGGACTTCTGGGGCGTCAACGAGCAATTCGCCCAGCATGGAGAGCCGCGCCAATTGGCTGCCGACCTCGTCATGCATGTCGCGGGCGATGCGGGCGCGTTCCTGGTCGAGGGCGAGCAGGCGTTGGAGGTCGATGTTGGTGATGTAGCGGGATGCGGCGAAGGCCAGGCTGGCGACAACCAGGGCGATGAGGAGCCAGAACCAAAGTTGGCGGGTGGCGGGCAGCAAGACGTTGAGATTGACTTGTTGCAACGCCCCTCGCTGGCGCTCGGCGAGACTGATGCGCCACACATACTCGCCGGCCTGGCTGACGCCGGTGACCACGCAGCCAGTGGCGGCTTTGAGGACCAAAGGCAAGCGGCTATAGACGAATAGGTCGCCCTCGCGGGCACCTGCATCGGTCAGTTCGATTTGCCAGAGGCCGCGTTTGTTGGTGATGCGTTTGGTCTCAGCGGCACCGCAGTAGATGTGCAGGTTCGAGCCGATCAACACAGGGGAGCCCGGCTCGCGGTCCAGATCGGTGAAGCGCAGGTGCTGGGAGGCTGAAGGGGCTAGGGCCGGGGTGCTCCAAGCACCTTGGGCCACGCCGAGGTAACGGTTATCCCAGAACGACCAGACGGCGTAGCGGCGCTTTGGGTCCAGGCCGGCCTGGGCGAAATCGAGGGTGATTGTCCGTTCGGTATTGCCGGGGTTCCACAGCAAGGCTACGGCCGCGTCGCCCCATGGCCGCTGCAGATGACCGATGAGCCGAGGCCACTCCCCGCTGACCCCCAAGTCCAGCACTTCGGTGCGTTCCCGGGCCGGTGGGGTCATCGCCTCGACGTTGCGCCAAAAGGGTTTGAAACTCTCCCAGTGCCAAGGATCGGAGGTGATGGCCGCGCCGCAGGACAGACCCACCATGCTCATCCAGGTGCGCACCAACGGCCAGCCACCCTCAATTTCACTCAGATTGGCCACATCGGTGCCCATGTAGTAGTTGCAATTGTCCACCGCGAACCAGCGCTTGTGAAGTTGATAGGACCGCAGCACATCGGGCATTGCAGCACGCACCACCGGTCGAAACGCCGCCACCCCGGTGCTGCACGCATCCACCGAGCCGACCGTCGCCCGGTCCGATTGGTAATCGCAAAAGAGCAGATAGGTCGCGTCCCCCGCCGCTTTCCTCACCTTGCCCAAGCCCTCGCGCATCGCCTCAAAGCTGGTTTTTTTCGGGTCGGCTCCGGGTTTGGGCAGCGCCCCGTAAAAATCGACCTTCACGTAGCTGAAACCAAGGTGTACTGCCTGGCCGACGCGCTGGGCGAGTTCGTCCCAATCCGCAGGCCCGACCGATGTTGCTTTGCCGCCGGGCGGGGCGGGCAAGCGAACCAGCAGGCCGGGCCGAGCGCCGCTCGCTGCGATGCGCTTGGCATAGAACGCCAGGCCTTCGGGGAAATCGGTGTTGGTTTTGCGTGAATCGTCGGGATCCTCGTAGCCCGCATCAATTTGAATGACCTCCGGGCGCAAGTGGTCCTGCGACTTCATCACGGTGTCGGTCACCTCCAACACCTCCTTGCCGCTGACTGCACCGGCGAGATAATGCCAACTGCTCCAGCCGGATAACGCGCCCAAGGCGCTGCGTGCGGTGTGTGTTTTGCCGACCCACTCGGCCCATCGAGCGAGCGCCTGTGGCGGCGGTTCTGCCAATAAGAGCACCTGCTGGCTCCAGCGCGTTTCGCCAGGATCGACCCGCACAGCGCCCATTTGAGCAGTTAGTTCCAGCGTCACCGCGCCGTCGCCTTCGGCATCGATGCGGGTGTCGATGTAGGCGATGGGGGTGCCGACGGGGCCGAAGAGGAAGCCGGTGCCATCCGGCCGGTAGAGGCTGCCGCATTCCCAGACGTGCAATCGCTTGTCGATGTCCACCACCCGTTTGGTGGCGTAACCGTTGGTAGGAGATAAATTACTCACCAGCCAGTCTGCAGGCGGGCCGTCCAATCGGCCGCTCAATGCCGCCGGAATCATCGAATATAGGTTTACTGCCGTCGGCCCGGTATTGCGGATGCCGACCTGCGCCAGCACCCCCGCCACCCCGGGCACCTGACCGAAGTGAAACAATAACTCCACCCGCTCCGCTTCGAAATGCATCCTCGACGCGCTTACCTCGGCTCGGCCGTAGGGCGTCGCCTCTGTGAAATGTTGCACGGGTTCCGCCGCCACGCCGCCGTTTGATGAGAGTACGTGCTTTTCGCCGTTCTCGGCCCGAATGCTGGCGGAAAAACCGCCGCGGAATCCGCTCAGCCCCGGTGCCGCCAAGTTGAATGAGCGGCCGTCTGCTGCGAGCGTCGCTTGCAATGCCGCGCTAGGCATCTGAGCGGCCGAAGCTGGCCAAGCGCTGGCCAGCGCCAAGTAGCTCGCGAGGAGTTTGCCGATTGTCACCGCCGCAGCTCTGTGTGAGGATCACGGCGAATGCAAGGAAATTGCGAGATGAGCCGGGCTTCAAAATGAAGCGGGGCCGCCAGTGCGCACCAGCGGCCCCGCCTTTCCAGAGAAAAACCAATAACTCCGGAAAATCAAGCGTAGCGTGTCAAACACCACAATTTTTGTTGGGCTGACGCTGGGTTCATCTGCAATACCCTGGTGGGTACCGCAGTGGCCAAGCGCTGCCAACGCCCACATCATAACGAGCCTTTTTAGGTTTGTCATGTGGCATGAAGTGGCCACACGGAGCCATGCATGATGGTATGGGGTGGTGGGGGTGAGATAAATCATTCTCTTTGTGTTCCTTGCACTCTTTTGCGGCAATTCATCATCCTTTCAAGCACCCGAACCCGGCGCTGGGGGGGGAATCGGGAGAAACATCTGTTTGGAGGCTCCTGCAGCTCGGCTGAGCTCGCCGAACGCCCGGAGCCTGTGACAGCCGAGTTAGTCGGGAGTGTAACTCGTTGAAATTACTGTAGGTTACGACATCGACTTCTGTGCGACATACACGCTTGCGCAGCTCCCAATTCCTGCCGCTACCACCAGAATCGAATAATTTTTTGGTTTTCCGCGATTTTTTGTTTGACGGGGGAGCGGATTTTGGTACTTTTCGCGTGTCGCGACATTACAGGCGGTCCGATTGAGACGACTTCAAGGTTAATGGGTTTTCCTTGAAGATGATCAGTCGGGCCGCTTTTTTGTTGCCAAGCTGGCCCCGAGCGGGCGCCGCTGCCAAGCTGGAAAATCGTCATGAGCCAGATTTACGAATCCGAGAAACTGCTCGCCGAGTACCTGCTATTTCATTACGCAACAGCGGATGAAATATTGCCGCCCGGTCGCTCATGGCCGGCGGGGATGAGCGCGGCCTTGGAATTTCCGTGCCGCACGGTGGCGCATTTTGGGGTGAGGCAGGTGGCCCGCGGGTTGGACCTTGGCTGTGCGGTGGGCCGTTCGAGTTTTGAAATGGCGCGATCCTGTGACGCAGTGCTAGGGATTGATTTTTCGCATGCCTTCATCCGGGCGGCCGAAGCGTTGCGTGGTGGCGAGTCGCTGGAGTATCAACGGCTCGAGGAGGGGACGCAGCACACCCAACTCACCGCTTGTCGGCCTGCCGGCGAGATTGGGGGGAAATTGCGGTTTTGCCAGGGTGACGCGATGCATCTGTCAGCGGATCTGGGTGCCTTTGACCGGGTGCATGCCGCCAATCTGCTGTGCCGTCTGAGCGAACCGCTTCTTTTGCTCGAGCGCCTGCCGTCATTGGTGCTGCCCGGCGGGGAATTGGTATTGGCCACTCCCTGCACGTGGCTGGAGGAGTTCACCCCGCCGAGCCATTGGCCTGTCGCAAGTACCCTGGCCTGGCTTAAGACGGCGCTGACCCCGTGGTTTTCCTTGGAGCGGGAGGTGGAGGAGCCATTCCTCATCCGTGAAACCGCGCGTAAATTCCAGTGGTCCACGGCGTTGGTGACGGTTTGGAAACGTCGTTAAGAATGATGAAGGATTGGCATTTCTTTTGGTAAAGGGATGCGCTAGACTACCGCCATGCGCTTGATCCGATTTGGCGACAAAGGAAACGAGGAGCCCGGTGTCTGGCTGGCCGATGGCCGCCGGATTGATGCCAGCGGCGAATTTTTGGATTACGACGAGGGGTTTTTCGCGATGGGCGGATTGGAGGCGCTGGCCGAGTGGGTGGCGGACGACTGCCCCGGAGGAGCCGAGGTGGATCCAGATGTGCGGCTCGGGCCGCCGGTGGCGAGGCCGTCCAAACTCGTCTGCGTGGGCAAAAATTATCTAGAGCATGCGAAGGAGTTGGGAGAGGGGATCCCCACCGAGCCGACGCTGTTCATGAAGGCCACCAGTGCTTGGAGCGGCCCCTACGACGAGGTGATGCTGCCTCGTGGGGCCACAAAACTCGACTATGAAGTGGAGTTGGCCTTGGTCATCGGCCGCACCACCGCCTACGTCGATGAGTCCGATGCCTTGGAATCCATCGCCGGCTATGCCACGTTCTGCGATTTTTCCGAGCGGGCGTTTCAAAAGGACATGGGCGGCCAATGGATGAAAGGAAAAAGCGCCGACACGTTTGCGCCGATGGGGCCATGGTTGGTGACACCCGACGAGGTGGCGGATGCGCAGGCGCTGCGTTTGTGGTGCAAGGTCAACGGTGAGTTGCGCCAAAATAGTTGGACTGGCGACATGATGCATCCGCTCCGCTTTCTCGTCAGTTATATCAGCCGTTTCATGACGCTGCTGCCGGGCGATGTCATTGCCACCGGTACACCGGGGGGCGTGGCCATGGGGATGACGCCGCCGCGCTACCTGCAAGCTGGCGATTGGGTCGAATGCGGAGTCGAGGGGCTTGGTGAACTCAAACAACGCGTCGTCGCCTTCTCAACCCACAACACCAGCGGGTCTTGAAACGCCGAGCCGCCATCTCCACTTGGCCTAAACCAGCGGGCGCTCCGCATCCGGTGGCTTGTCATTTTTGCGATACTCTGCACGAGGCACGCACCGTGCCCGAGGGCACGGCCGCCCGTTGCCGCCGCTGCGGGGTGTTGCTTTATCAAAACCGCCCGGCTTCGCTGGTGCGGGTCACGGCGTTTTCGCTGACGGCGCTCATTTTGATGGGAATTGTCAACTTATTCCCATTTTTGACCATGGAGGCCAACGGTATCAAGACCGAGTTGAGTTTGTTTCGGGCAGCGTGTGAGTTAATTCGCGAGGGCAGCTCGGCGATTGGCTGGTGCGTGGCGGTGTTCACCATGATTGCGCCGCTGGTGATGGCCGGCGGCATGCTCTATGTCTGCGGCCCCCTGCTGCGCGGCCGCGCCGCACCCGGCGCTAGGCACGTCGCGTGCTGGCTCGGCCGCACCGAGCCGTGGAACATGATCGAGGTTTTTTTGCTGGGCGTGCTGGTCAGCCTCATGAAATTGGGAAAAATGGCCGATTTGTACTTTGGGGTCGGGTTTTGGGCGTTTGCGGCGCTGATGGTGTGCATGGCCGCAGCAGTGGCCGGGATTGATCGCAACGAATTGTGGGACCGGCTGGAGGTGGCCGCCGAATGAATCCGTCCAAGACACTGCCACGCGCTATCGACCAAGGTCTCGCCAATTGCGAGATCTGCGGCAAAATCACCCCGGTGGTGGCCTGCCGTTGTCCGCGCTGTGGCAGCGCCCTGCATTTGAGAAAGCCCGCCAGCCTGCAACGCACCGTGGCATTGCTGGTGGCAGCCTGCGCGCTGTATCTGCCGGCCAATTTGCTGCCGATCATGACTATTTCGGAGTTGGGCAATGTGATGGCATCGACGATATTGGAGGGGATGGTCGAGTTTTGGCACCGCCAGGCATATCCGATAGCCATCGTGATTTTCGTTGCCTCAATCATGATTCCTATCGTGAAAATCGTTGCTTTGGTGTGGTTATGTGCGGCCGCCATGGGCAAGGTTCACCCCTCGCCGCGCATTCTCGGGCGAATTTATTGGTTCACTGAATTGTTAGGTCGGTGGTCGATGGTGGACATATTTGTGGTTTCCATATTGGTGGCGCTGGTGCAGTTTGGTGCATACATGACGGTCACGCCGGGACCGGGAGCGCTTGCGTTTGCCGGGGTGGTGGTGTTAACGATGTTCGCGGCGATGAGCTTTGATCCGCGTTTGCTATGGGATCGCCTGGAAATTATGAAAGCCGCAGAGAGACAGCAGCCTACGACCGACCATGAGTGAGACAGCCTCCAAGAAGCCAGTGACGCCGGAGTTTCGCGCCGCCCAGCGCTGGAACATGGTCTGGGTCGTGCCGATTATCGCCGTACTCATCGGTGCTTGGTTGATTTATCAGAACCTCGCCTCGCGCGGGCCCACCGCCCAGGTGCGCTTCGAGACGGCGGATGGGATCGCCGCCGGTAAGACCGAGGTGCGCTGCCGCTCAGTGCGCGTGGGTATGGTCAAAGACTTGGAATTGGCCGGGGATTTGAAGTCGGTGCTCGTCTTTCTCCAGATGGATCGCCATGCCGCCCCCTTGCTGTGTGAGGACACCCGCTTTTGGGTCGTGCGCCCGCGGGTGAGCGCCACGGATATTTCCGGGCTGGGCACCTTGCTCACCGGGGCCTACATCGAGGTGGAACCGGGCAGCGGGCGACCGGGGGTCATCGCGTTCCACGGGCTGGAGGAACCGCCGCCGACCAACCGCAACGTGCCGGGACGCCGCTTGGTGCTCACGGCGGATGAGGCGGGGTCGCTGGCGGTGGGTTCGCCAATTTTCTATCTGGGGGTGGAAGTGGGTCGTATTGAGAAACGGGAACTTGCGCGCAATGCGAGGCAGGTGTTTTATCATGCCTTTGTGCGTCAGGAATTCAGCTCTCTGGTGCGGGAAAACACCCGATTTTGGAATACCAGCGGTGTGGATATCAGTGCCGGAGCCACTGGCATCAAGGTGCGCACCCCGTCGTTCCAAGCGATGCTGGCCGGCGGCGCGTCGTTTGGCATTCCGGATGGTTTGGAACCTGGCAATCCGGCTACGGACAACATGATGTTCAAACTATATGCGGATGGGGACGAGGCGCAGAGCACGCTGTTCAATCCGAGTTTGAAGGTTCTGCTGCTCTTCGATCAATCGGTGCGCGGTTTATCCAAAGGGGCTGCGGTGGAGTTTCGCGGCATTCCGATCGGGCGGGTAGCCAACGTGTCGTTCGACTATTTGCCGTCCGGCAAGGATTCGCGGGTGCCGGTGCTCGTCGAGATGGATCCGGCGTTGCTGCGGCGCAGCATGCAGGGCCGGGTGGCGGTGCCGGATGGCGAGTTTTTGAAACAAGCGGTGGAGCAGGGTTTGCGGGCGGCATTGAAGATCGAGAGTTATATTACGGGCGCTCTGTTTGTGGACTTCGCCTATTACCCGGACACGCCGGAGGCGGAAGTCGTCCAAGTCGGGGAGTATGCCACAGTGCCCACCCTGTCGTCGGGCTTGGCGCAACTTGAGATGAAGGTCACCGCCATTCTCGACAAGATCCAAGCATTGCCATTGGATGAGGTGATGGGTAACATCGCCAAGGCCGCCGCAGAATCGGCGACGACGATTGCCGCTGCCCGCAGCACGCTCGATGAGATCAACACCACAGCCGCGGCCGCCCGCAAAATGTTGGATGATCCGCAATTTCGCGGTCTGCCCGCCGACCTGCGCCGCACCCTCACCGATTTGCAGAAAACCCTCGCCAGCGTAGGTCCGGATGGCAGCATGCAAGGCGACCTGTTGCGCAGCCTCGATGAATTGCGGGCCTCGCTGCGTGCCATCAAAGGGCTCTCCACCTCGCTGGATGACAAGCCCAATTCGCTGCTCTTCGGCCGTGATTCCTCCGGCAATCCATTGCCGCGTGCGCCGCGAACCAAACATTGAACACCTTGCCATGTACAAAACTTTTGTCCTTGCTCTTTGCACATTGATCCTCGCCGGTTGTGGAAGTGCCCCACGCTCGTATTATATGCTAACGGCCGATGGCCCCGCTCCATCCGGCAGCGGCACGGGCATCGGCGTCGGCCCTGTGGCGTTGGCCGAGTACATTGACCGTCCCAACCTCGTGCTGCAAGACGCGCCTAACCGCCTGGCGGTGGCTGAAGATCACCGCTGGGCAGGCGATCTTAGCGCTTCCATCGCTCGCGTCACAGCCGCCAATCTCGGCCGCCGCCTGCACACCGGCAACCTCCGCACCTATCCGTGGCCTCACGACGAGGAAATCAGCCACCAGGTCACTCTCGATATCCGCCAGTTCCACGGCACCGCCGACGGCTATGCGGTCATTGAGGCCGGTTGGCGCGTCTATGCTTTGCCCGAGCGCCGACTCACGGCGTCGCGCACCTTTGTCGCCCGCGAGCAGCTTGCCGCCGATGGCTATCAGGCGCTGGTCGCCGCTCAGTCGAAGTTATTGGTCAGCCTCGCAGCCGACATCGCCGCCGCCATGGCTAGCAGATAGATACTGTGAAATCACTCACTTTTTTCCTGATGTTCATTCCCGCCGTGCTCACGGCGGTGGAATCTGTGGTGCCGGACGGGGTGAGGTTTCCGGGACCGCCGCCGGGCAGGGCCATCGCATCGGAGGTGGGCAACGCCATCACCGTCGGCAATGCGGTGCTCTCGGCAAGTTGGAGATTTAACACCACATCGCTGCACCCCGAGTCGCTGTCGAACAAGCTAACAGGTAAGGTCTTGAGCCAGGCGGGCACGGAATTGTTTCGGCTTGCCACGCGGCCGCCGGGCAAACGGTTAGCCGGGACATGTGTCGGGATCCGTTTGGATAGTGATCACATCGTGGCGTTGGCATCGCGCGACGGTGCGACATGGACCGAGTTGGCGAGTTACCCGCGAGCCGATTTTCCGGGTGAGCCGAAGTTGGTGCGTATCGGCAAGATGAACCTAAAGGCACAGGCAAAGGATCATTCGGATCCCGGTGTGATCGGCGAGGGCGTGATCTCGGAATTATCGCCGCCCCTCGCCACGGTCCCCACGGGTCGCCTCACGTTCAAGACCGGTGCAAACCAGGCATTCACCACCGAGTGTCCGTTTCCGCATGGCAGCAAACTGATCGCTTGCCGCATCGATAAGGGGACTGACCAGGGCTTGTCGTGGGCACCGGCGCTGGCACTGGTATGGGAGGATGGTGCCCGGTTTTTACTGATAGGACTGCGCGGGAATGAACCGACTTTCAACCTGACGAGTGCCACAGGTGAGAAAATCCAATCGGTGGTGCTCAGCGATCATCCGGCCAGCGACCTGCCTGCATCCGCATTCCGATTGGTGGCAGCGCCGCGGGTGGTGAAACTTTTGCCTAACATCAAAGGCGTGCGCATAGCCGAACGCATTGGTGGGGTGGCGGTTGATGCAGAGTTAGTTTCCGACCATGGCATCCGTGCCCACTGGCGTGCAGAATTGCGCGATGGATCGAATTATATTCGCCAGTGGGTCTCGCTCAGTGCCGTCGGCAAAGCGGTGCCCATGTATGGCGTCGAATTGATGGACGCGCGGCTCGAAAACGCGAAAACCATTGGCACGGTTGCCGGCTGTCCGGTGGCGGGCGACGGTGTGTTTACCGGTGTCGAAATCCCCGGCTCCCAGGCGTCGCTTAACGGTGATGGCGCGCGCATCGGCTTTGCCTGCCAGCTCACGTTGTCACCTGATCCTCCCTATCAGTTCGGTGCGGTCATCGGAGTCGCGCCCGTCGGCCAACTCCGCCGTGCGTTCTTGTGTTATATCGAGCGCGAACGTGCCCGGCCTAGCAAGCCGTTTCTGCATTACAATTGTTGGTATGACCTCGGCTACGGCGTTGACGAGGGCAAGATGATGGATGTGGTGAAGTCGTTCCATGACGAGTTGGTGAGAAAACGCGGCGTGCCGGTGATGTCGTACCTCGTCGATGATGGCTGGGACGATCCGGGCAAGGGCCTGTGGACCGAGAATGCCGCCAAATTTCCTCACGGCCTCGCCGGTTTGAACGCCAAAATGAAATCGCTGGACGCGCATCTATCGGTCTGGATTTCGCCGTTAGGCGGCTATGGTGGGGCGAAGGAGCGCACTGGATGGGCGCGCAAGGATGGATTGATTCCGTCTGACGGCGAACTCGACTTATCGCAACCTAGCTACAAGAAGTGGTTTCAGGACCGCTGCCTGCAACTGATGCGCGAAGCCGGCGTCAACGGGTTTAAATGGGACAAGGCCGGCGAAGGGGTCAGCCCGCATTTCATGGCGCTGTTGGATATTGCACGCAATCTCCGGCAGCAAAACCCGGAACTTTTCCTCAACGTCACCGTTGGCACATGGCCGTCGCCATTCTGGCTGAACCATGTCGATGCCACTTGGCGCAACGGCAGTGCCGATGTCGGTTGGTCCGGCAAGGGCGATGACCGCGAACAATGGCTGACCTTCCGCGACGGCAATTGCCGCAGCCATTTTGCCGTAGCCTCACCGCTCTATCCGCTCAATTCGGTGATGCACCACGGCATCGTCCACGGTCGCTGTTTCCAAGGGGAAAAGGTCGGCAAGAGCGGCAGCAACCTGAAGAACGAGGCGCGTTCCTATTTTGCCAACGGAGCATCTCTTCAGGAGTTGTATCTAACACCATCGATGATGACTGCGGATGCCTGGGACCGGGTGGCCGAAGCTGCGAAATGGGCGCACGCGAATGCCGACGTGCTGATAGATGCTCATTGGGTCGGCGGCGACCCGCTGAAACTCGAACCCTACGGCTATGCGGCCTGGAATCCTCGCTCGGCCACCCTGATGGTCCGCAACCCCGACGAGCAATCCAAAGTCATCATCCTGGACGCCCAAGCGGTGTTCGAACTTCCCACAGGAGCCGCCCGGACCTATGCCCTGAAATCGCCCTATCAGGATCAGCGCCTGCGATCACTCACGCTCGAAGCCGGCAAAACCGTCACCCTCGAACTGAAACCTTTTGAGGTGCTGGTTTTCGACAGCGGAAAATAATTTTTGCCTGAGACTTCGACCTCATCGTCCATTGGGACGGAAAAACTTCGCTTGCTAGATGCGCGAGCTTGCGGGGGTGCGTCGGCGCTGCCATCATCCGTCAGGTATGGCTGAGCAAACGTTGTTTGAAAAAATCTGTGAGAAGCAAATCCCGGCGACGGTGGTTTACGAAGATGAACGCTGCGTGGCGTTTCGCGATATCTCGCCCCAGGCCCCGGTCCATATCCTCATCGTGCCGCGCCACCCGATCCCCCGCCTGGCCCTTGCCACTGCGGAAGACGCCACCCTGCTCGGCCACTTGCTGCTCACGGTCGCCAATATCGCCCGCGACGAGGGAGTCGCCGAATCCGGTTTCCGATTGGTAATCAATAACGGCCCTCATGGCGGCGAGGCGGTGCCGCACCTGCACGTCCACTTGCTCGCAGGCCGCCAATTGCAATGGCCGCCGGGTTAGGGAGCTGGGTTGGCGAGCACTTCCAGCTTCACGGGAACCACGCCGCGTGCGGTGAAGCCGAGGCGTTCAGCGACGCCGATGGACACATCAATGATGCGCCCGGCGATGTAGGGGCCGCGATCTGTGATGGTGACCACCTCGGCTTTGCCATTGTCCATGTTGGTCACCCGTACCGTGCTGCCCAAGGGTAACGTCTTATGGGCGGCGGTGGCGGCCGCGTTGTTGAGTATCCGTCCGCTTGCCGTCCGCTTGCCGGAGTTGGTTTTGATCGAATACCAAGACGCTTTCCCATTCTGGACGGATTGTACCGGCCGGCTATCGGGAAATTCAGAGTTGGTTCTTGCCGCTGCGTTGCCATTGGCAGCGCAACTTACAATAGGAATGACGCCGGCGATTGCCAGGGCCACGGATTTTAGGTTCCGGGTCATGTTCATCGTTGAGGTGGCCCTTGCGGGGCCCCCGTGCCTATAGCCTCCTCCCCCCAGACGCAAGAAAAATATGCCACCAGGGCATAGGGGCATTTTCCTATATTTTATATAGGTTCCAGCCGATGTTATTAAGGGAACTTAACAAAAAATACCGGCTTTTTGGGCGATTTTTTGGTCATTTTCCTTTCTTGGGTCAGCCGCGCATCACCGTCACTACCAGCACACTTTTGAAGCCGGCGTGGCGGAGGGTGGCGGCACAGGCCTCGACCGTAGAGCCGGTGGTTAGAACATCGTCGATGAGGATTACGCCTGCTCCGGCGGGGTTGCTGGCGAGGTGGCGGCGGCCAGCAGGGGTGAGAGCGAAGGCCCCGAGGAGGTTGTGGAGGCGGGCCTTGCGACCTAGCAACGTCTGGGTGTCGGTGCGGCGGATGCGTTTGAGGGCGGCGAGCACTGGCAGGGCGGTGAGTTTGGCCACGACGCGGGCGATTTCCGCCGCCTGATTGAAATTGCGGTGCTGGAGACGGGACCGGTGGAGCGGCACCGGGACGAGCGGCCAATTGGCTTGGAGCGCGGGACGCAGGCGCACATCGTCGAATGCTTCAGCGGCTAAGCGGCCCAACTCGGCGGCCAAGTGGATGGCGCGGCCGTATTTCAACTGGTGAATCAATTGGCGGGTTCGCTCGTCGCGCAACATCGCCGGGCGCGCAAATCCAAAGGAAAAATCCAGGTTGCCACAATTCGGGCATTGGAACGGTCCCTCAATGCGCCCGTGGAACGGTTCGCCACATTTTTCACAAAAAGGGGAGGGGAGTCGTGGCAGGTCCCTATCACAGGAATCACACAGCTACCGGCCATCCCGCAGCACCAGCCCGCAAAGCATGCACTGCGGCGTGTACACGAAGTCGAGCAGGCGGTTGGCCAGCTTCCGCCAACGGTGGCCTTGGATGCGCATGGTTCAGCCTAACGCATAACGCGCGAATGGAAAGCCCGATGTGGTATTGCTTCGTGTTATGAAAAGAATTCCAAGTCAACCGTGGCAGGAAGTTTCCCATATCAGCAAGCACTGCAGGCCGGTATGACACTCTTAGCTGGTCAGGGGATGTGGAAAGGTCCACTATGGCAGGGTTTTCAATTGAAATTTAACCCCCACAAATGTCATGAATCCGCTACTCATAACCGGTATCCGCCCGTTTTGTTGTTCCCGCAACCTGCTGCTTGGCATCGTCGGCCTGTTGGCGGCGCTGGTCCCGCATGCCGAAGCCGTGCCAATCGCCGCCTGGGATTTCACGAACGACAACACGGCCGTGCTCACCTCCAGCGCGGCGTTGTTTGATAATCATCTCGACAGCGCCGATACCGTGACCCGCGGTAGCACTGCGGGTGCCTACGCTGCTAACCATTCATTCCGCACCACCGGTTTTAAGAACGACGGAATCGCGATTGCCAACAGCGACTACTTTCAGATCACCTTGTCCGCCGCTGCGGGCTTGAGTCTGTCCCTCGCCACCCTGGATGCCAGTTTCTTCGGTACCGACACATTCCGCGCCGCAACAGGCGTGGCCGGCCAGTTTGCCTACAGTTTGAATGGCAGCACCTTTGCGTTGATCGGCAGCCCGTTTATGATGGTGGCCACCGGTCCGATGCTCCAGATTGATCTGTCGGCCATAACCGCCCTGCAATACCTGCCGGATGCCACCACCGTGACGATCCGGTATTATGCCAGCGGCCAAACCACAAGCGGAGGGTGGGGATTTTATTCGGACGCGGCCGGCCATTACGGCCTGGCCATCGGCGGCACGCTCGTCGGCTCCGTGTTGCCCCAGCTCACGCTTAGCGCCGATCACACCAGCTTCGCAGAAAATGCGACCGCCCCTGCCGCCACCGGCACGGTATCGATCCCCACTGCCTTGCCCTCCGATCTGGTGGTCACTTTGGCATCCAGTGATCTAACTGAGGCTAGCGTGCCCGCCTCAGTCACCATCACGGTCGGCACCACTTCCGCCAATTTTCCTGTAACGGCGGTCAATGACTTGCTGGCGGATGGCACGCAGAGTATTAATCTAACGGCTTCAGCGGATGGTTACAACAGTGCTGTGCAAGTCTTCAGCGTCACTGATGACGGCGACGCGCCTCCGAGCCTCAGTCCCGGCGCGATTGCCTTTGTCGGCTTTAACGCCGATGGGGCCAATGACCTTGCGTTTGTCGCACTGGTGCCGATCGCGGCGAGTGACACGATTTATTTCACCGACAAGGGGTGGAATGGCGTGGAGCTGGGCAAGGGAGGGGCGTTTGCCACTGGCGAAGGGGTGATCACGTGGAATGCACCGGTGGGTGGTGTGGCGGCTGGCACGGTGGTTAGCCTCAACAACCTCACCAGTGCGAGTCGCAGCGCCAGCGTGGGAACCCTCACCGCAACGGGAAGTTTAAATCTGAGTGGGGAAGGCGAAACTGTCTATGCCTATCAGGGAAGCGCTGCCTCACCCACTGGCTTTCTCGCGGTTATCGCCACTTGGACGGTGGATTCCACCACTGGCACCGGTCTGAGTGCCTCGCACATTATTCATCTAGCCAATCACGCGGACGTCGCGGCGTATATAGGCTCGCGTTTTAATCAGCCAGATTTTGCCGCCTATTTGGCAGTCATCGCCACTCCGGCCAACTGGATGACTGAGGACGGCACTGGCGATCAAGCCCACAACTCGATTGCGCCCGATGTGCCATTCGACACCACCGACTTCAGCTTGGGCGGCGCTTCCAGCTATGCCGCCTGGGCCGCCATTCATGCGAATCACCAGGCCGCCGATGCCGATGCTGACGGCGACGGCGTGCCTAACGGAGTCGAGTACTTCATGGGGGAAGCGGGGGACAGCTTCACGCCGCAGTCAGCGGTGGTGAATCATAAAATCAGTTGGCTGCACAATGCCGCCGCCGCTGCTACATACACCGTAGCGACCTCCACCGATCTCATCCACTGGCTGCCGACCACGGTGGGCGTCAAGGACCTTGGCGACTCGATAGAATTCACGTTGCCGCAAGGTCCCCAACGCGTATTCGTGCGTTTGGAGGTGAACACGGAGCCTTGAGGTGCTTTTTCACGCCCAGCAGCGGCGCACTTCCTCGGCGATAATGCGCAGGCCGTCGCGGACGGTGGCCTCGTCCATGGCGTAGGACACGCGCAGGCATTCGTGGCGGTGGGGCCAGTGCGGTGCGTCGTCGTTGTCGTCGTTGCCGAAGAAGAAGTAATGGCCAGAGATGACGAGCACGCCGCGCTGTTTGAGGCGTTCGTAAAGTTGGTTGGCGGTGATGGGCAAGCCGGGAAACCACAGCCACAAGAACAAGGCCCCCTCGCTGCGGTGCATGTACCACTCGAAAGAATCGCCGAATTCCTCGACGGCGGCCTGCCGCGCGAGGCGGCATTTTTCCGCGTAGAACGGTTGGACGATCTCGCGGCTGAGGCGCAGGATGTCGCCGGACTCGAGCAGCGGCAGGATGATTTGTTGGCCGATGTTCGGGTTGGCCAGGCCGATGATGGCGCTCATCGAGCCGAGCGCGCGGATGATTGGCGGTGGGCCGATGACAATGCCAGTACGGGTGCCGGGCAGCCCGATTTTTGATAAGCTGAGGGTGAGGATCACGTGCTCGGCCCAGTGTGGGGACACGTCGGTGAAAATGATGCCTGGAAACGGAGCGCCGTAGGCATTGTCGAGGATAAGTGGGATGCCGTGCGTTGCGGCCAGCACCGAGAGTCGGGCAATTTCCTCGTCGGTTAGGACGTTGCCGGTGGGATTGGTCGGACGCGAGGCGCAAATCGCCGCAATGTCTGGTGTGACCTCCAACTTGTCGAAATCCACACGGTACTTGAACTCATGTGGCCCGGTTTTCTCGATGAGCGGGGTGACGGCACGGAACAACCCGCCCGCCACGCCTTGGTTGGCGTAGCCGATGTATTCAGGCACCAAGGGCAGCAGGATCTTGCGGCGCGTGCCGTCGGCCAGCGGCCCGGCCAGCAGGTTGAACAAAAAATAGAACGCGGTTTGGCCGCCACTGGTGACCGCAACGTTTTCCGGGCCGATGTCCCAGCCGAACGTGCGCCGCAACAACCCCGCCAACGCCTCGAGAAAACGCGGATTGCCGCGCGGCGGGTCGTAGGACGTCAGTGCGCGGTCCAGACCACCGTCTTCATCCAAGATTTCCTGCAAGCGCCGCCGCCACACGGCGTTGATCTCAGGAATGCGGGCGGGTTGGCCTCCAC
>Ga0118677_10005827_pt1 | contig 21310 bp, 32 predicted proteins | sample AliMusrvi5mmetaG_FD_86154 | JGI IMG/M metagenome (GOLD analysis project Ga0118677, IMG submission 86154)
CATTAGTAGAGGATCCTATTGAGGATGCCACTAACCCAATTAAGGTTAAACCTGGATCCGCTGGTCTTAGCATGATTAAAAAAGCATGCAGTCTAGCGTTTGAATCCTCTGATCCTGCATATATTAAAAGTAGTTTTATGAATAGTATTTAGATTGATTGTCTTAAAGCTCACTAAATGAACTAACAATCGCCTATAGTTATAAGATTCTAATTATTTGAGGGATTGGGGATGAGCGACTTAGAACGACTACATCGGATCAAATATATGATCCAGGCTCGTAAATGCGTGCCTATCCAAGAGTTCCTTGATGAGCTTGAAATCTCAAAGGCAACCTTCAAACGCGATTTGGAGTACCTACGCGATAGGATGAACGCCTCAATAGTATTTGATCGCTCAGAAGGCGGCTATCGCTTTGATAAGCCAAATCTTGGAGAGAAAATAGAATTGCCTGGGCTTTGGTTTTCCGAAAAGGAGGCTACAGCTCTAGTTCTTATGCAGCATCTATTAGATAACCTTGATCAAGGCGGTCTAATAAGCCCTCACATTGATCCACTAGTAGAAATTATTGATGGGATTTTGGGGCAATCTGAAGTATCTGCCAAAGAATTACGAAAACGTATCAAAGTCTTCGGAATATCGGCCAGAAAGAATTCTCTAGAAAACTTTGAAGGGGTCGGAAACTCCCTTCTAAAACGACAACGTCTTCAAATTGAGTATTACGCTAAGGGGAAAAATGAAAATACCTTGCGTGAGATATCGCCTCAGCGCTTGATCTTCTATCGAGATAACTGGTATTTAGATGCCTATTGCCATATGAGAGAAGGATTGAGAAGTTTTGCTCTAGATAGCATAAAAAAAGTGGAGTCCATTAACAAGAAGGCTATTGAAGTCTCCGAGAAAGAGCTACAAGAAAACTTTGCCGAGAGTTATGGGATCTTTTCAGGTAAGGCAACTCAGAAGGCAAAGCTACGCTTCACCCCAGAGAGGGCGAGATGGGTGTCAGGCGAGACATGGCATGGGCAACAAGTATCAAGCTATGACAAAGATGGTTATTACATTCTTGAATTTGACTACAACCAAGACCCAGAACTCATAATGGATATATTGAAATATGGATCAAGCGTGGAGGTTATTTCCCCGCTAGACCTAAGAAAGAAAGTGGTCGAGGAAATCAAAAAAGCTGGCGAAGTTTATAAAAAAAAGATATAGGAAATATAAATGCCGAAGTTAACCGCAATCGAGCTAGAGAAATTTCAAACAATTTCCAAACATACAATTATTCCAATTAGAGATTTAACCCTGATGTTTGGTCCCAATGGCGCAGGAAAGAGCTCAATCTTTGATGCCCTAGAAATTATGAATACGCTATTTAGTGATGATTGGGGTAAGGGAAACGAGAAACTTAATAGCTATTTAGATAGATGGGCCAGAAAAGATGGTTCGGAAGAGTCTGCAGATGAAATTGGGTTTGGCTTCCAATTCACCTTTGAGGAGGGATGGGTTCCGGATGGGTTGCCCAGAGAAAAAGAGGCATCACTTCGCCATATCGCCATTCCATCTTTAACCTCTAGAGATTACATAGAAGACTTTGAGGGTCGAAATTTTAAATTCTTTATCAAATTTAAAAAAAGTGACTATTGGGGCTGGTCAATTTTAGAGCTTACATTTCAAAATGATGAAAAAAAATTTCTAGAAGTTGTGACTGACGGCAAACATAGCCCCAGGTTAGATATTTATGATGCTGGTTGGATTAACTTATATCCGATAAATACCCAAAAAGATAAACTTACTAATATTGAAAATGATGGTGATAGATTTTCATATCACTTGGAGCCACGACTAGAGGATATGAATCCTACTCAATGGCTCCACCATGATATTTATGACCACGCTTCACCAGAAGACTTTGCTGCGCTCAATCAACTAGAAGCCGTTGCTCAGCAAGTGATTGAATTTTTTAAAATAGTATTTAATAAGCATTTTTTTGCGGTCGACCATAAAAATCTTCCATTGGTTAAGGCTTCTCGTACGGTTCCATCGAGAGATGAAGTAATTTCAATCGTTTCCGGAGAAGTATATGAACGTTCTGATGGAAAAATGGGCCGGCCAGTCAATATTAATTACTCCACCACCCTTTTATCCATAGCAAACTCCTTAAATAAGCTGCAACCCCACTGGTCTTATTTATGCGCATCTTTAGCCCACGCCAAATCAGAGGATGGAGTAGCCCCAGAGGTTATTGAATGGGACCTCATGGATTCCATTGCCAAAATTAATTGGATGCTTCGTGAAGATTTATTTATTGAAAATGGCTATCAGCTTGATGGGGAGGTTCTGTGCTTGACGGATATTCAAGAAATAGCGGATGTTTGGGTAGAAAACGCAAAGCACTATCCAAAAATCGTAAGGCTTTACCTAAAGGACCATCAACAGCGAACAGTTGAAATAGAGGATGTAGGAAGCGGTATTGGATATATTTTGCCGGTATTGGCCTCACTATCACATGATGGCAGAGCTCTTATTCAGCAACCCGAGCTCCATCTTCATCCAGCCCTCCAAAGTGCCTTGGGTGACTCTATCGTTAGGTCTATTGAAAACTATAAATATCACGACCAGTTTTGTCTAATTGAAACCCATTCTGAGCACCTTCTATTGAGAATTCTTAAACTTTTGAGGAATGTCGAGAAAAGAGTAGATGAGGTGGTCTCGCCACTAACCTTTGATAAGGTTGCAGTTCTATATTTTGAGCCGAAATCGGACGGGACAACGAAAGTACATCGACTAAGACTCTCCCCAGATGGAAAATTAATAGATAGATGGCCGGGCGGGTTCTTTAATGAGCGCTATAAGGACTTATTTGATGATGAATAAGATTCTCGCTCTTTCGCCTTATGCAATTAACAAATACAAGGATTGGCTAAAGCTCTACAACAAGCTTGGACCTTCGCAGGGAATTTTTTTAGCCGACTTTCCAAGAAAGTGGATTAATAAATTTAATTTAGAGCATTCAACTATCGCAACAGATGACTGGGACGACTGGGATGAGAAGCGAATCAACGAATACCTTGCTCACCTTAAATCTATAAATGGATTTATTTCACTAAATAGTTCTTACCAAGAAAATCTTCCTTGGGAGCCCAATTATCTAAATCTACCAAAGGATAAGCAAAGCGAATGCATTGCAATTGGCTCGCGCGAAAATAAATTTAACGTCCCCGATTTTGATAAATTTGACATAACTTTGCTCAATGTCAGTGACACAGTAAGCATGAAATTTAGCGCTAGCGAGCTTAGCTCGCTACTAAAAACATATTTTACCAATACCGAAAAGATTGTTTTTGTTGATAGGCACAACTATCTGCTCAATCCAACCGGAGGCTTTACAGAATTTACCAAACTCATAAGGCAAATTATGGAATTAACTAAAACTAAGCCCTTAGGTGAAATTGTTATCTTCTCGCTCTATAACCCACGAGAATATTCATACATGAGCACTACAGAGGAGCTGAATAAAACCCTTGAAAAATGTTTTATGGGATTCAGGACTCCAGTGTATGGAATTAAATATTTATGCTGCAGCGAGGCAGGAACTGGTGATGACCTCCATGCAAGATACATTCTCACTAAAAATGTTGCTTTCCAGCTTACAGACTCCATCCCAGGCAACAAGAGCTCTCAAAGCATCACCAGATTACGTGACATCGCTGAAACCGAAAGACTACTCAAAAAATGGGTTGATGAAGAGCATAAATTAGTTATTAACACAGAAGCTACTTATATAAATTACACAATCTAAAACATGACTAAACCTTTTGTTTATGACGAAAAGACGTCCTCCTTGTATGGGCCTGATGGTCAATTTATTAAAAAGGTCTTCTGCCCAAAAGCTGTTAGCTGGAATCAGTTATTGACTGATGACCCACAAGATAGGTCAAGAGGATGCAACCAGTGCAATGAAAGAATTCTGAATCTAGACGCCCTTACCCAAGGCGGAGCATTGACAATCCTAAGAGAGGACCCCGAAGCCTGCGTCTATGCATCAAAAAATAGCGCGAACGTTATTTTCCTAGGGGATACAAACAATCCATCGGCACCTTGCCCGGCACCTGAAAGCTGGTACGGTAATAATGTGCCAAAGCTAGACATTCCAATCATTGCCACAGCAAGAAGTATTGAGGATATTGAACGAGGACATCGGATGGGCTTTTGGCCCGACGTAAGACAGGTTAGATACAACACAAAGGAAATAAATCAGAAAATGTGTGTCTACCAAAATAAGGTTACCGGCGAGATTCAGTGGTTTGGAGACTACCGCAGTCCATCACGCAATGAAGTCGGCCCTGATTGGCAAGAGGTTATCCCTTGGACTAACTTTTATACCCACTATCAGCAAGTTCCTATTGCTGCATATTTAATACCCAAGGATTTGCCAAATAACAGTGAAGTTCTGATACCAGACCCTATTGAAGACTACATAGGCGCCAGCTGGAATCAAGGTGATGCCTATCGAGCAACCAATATGACCGGCACTATTATCAATAAAAAAGTGGTTTTGAACCCAGTTTCAATACAACGTTCAGACTTTATGGGATAGCAAGCCCTATGAAAAATTTGACGCTAAATTTACCAAATAGAAAACCGCTAGATGTTATCTATAAGAAGAATGTAACCCCACAAGAAAATTTGCTCGATATTGATGCCCTAATCATTGAAACTAATTATGGATTCAATGATTTAGGCCTACATGCAAAACATATTGAAAATATGATGGGCATTGATGAAGAAACATTGCGTAGTTATGCTGACTCTTTAATGAATGAATTATTACCAACTATTGATATTCTTCCTACTCAAGATAAATTTTCTACACTAAAAGCTATAGCCCTTGTATCTAGCCCAAATTGCAGGTCATACCAACCATTTGAGAGTAACGGCGCTAGGCCTAATAAAGATTTTTTTTATAACATTGCCTACGAGTCTTTAGCTGCTCTATCTAGAATGGGGCTTAAAAGAATTGGAATTGCAGGGCTAACGGGCTCCCTGCGCTTTATAGATGACCATCAATATAAAAACGCTATTGCTGAGGCAGTTTGTCATGCTGCCCATGACTTTCCAGATTTAGCAACAATACAAATTGTGAGCTTTGGGCCAATCATTTCATATGGCATTGAATATTTTAATAAATTTACAGAACAGGCCAAGCTTCACATAAATATTCCAAAGAGTGAGAAAGAGTGGCACGAAATTAGGAGAATTACCCTAGATATTCCTAGGCGCTTCTAACTGCGCGTACCACCAACTCCCTTGCCGAAATATATTTTCTTAAATTATTAACTAATGATTCTGAGGGAGCTGCCCAATTGGTAAAGAGCAGCTTGTTTGATGTCGGACTGGTGGTGTATTCATGTATATGTAAACTGCTCCGAGAAAGAGAACCAGCGCCAATCCAATTAAGCTATTTTTAGTCATTTTTATTAATTTCATTAGCATATGAGAGTTAGTTGCAGTCGTTCGATTTGGACATTAGGTCTTCAAATATCTGTTCAAGCCTCGAATTAGTACCACGCACGCCATCAATCACCTTACCCGCCCAGACAAAGTACTCCAGCCTTCTATTTAGAGGCCAATCAATCGGTGGTGAACTCAGCATATCGCGAAGATTACAAATCTTATCGGCCAATTTTACTAATTTAGCCTCATGGGAAGAGTGAGCGGCATGCTCGATTTGCAATAACTTCCTCTGTTCTTTTGGCAGACTCTTATCATCGGTCACCTCCATCACTATGGAGGCAACCTTTTTGCCAAATTCTGCCATAAGCTCAGCTTCTGTAGTTTCAGTATCTTCAATGGTGTCATGCAAAAGTGCCGCAATCAGTACATTGAGGTCCGATACACCTCCTTCATTGGCTAGGACATTTGCCAACGCTATAGGGTGATTGATGTATGGAGATGCATGAGCATCTTTCCTACGTTGATTTTTATGTTTCTCTGCCGCAAAAGCTACCGCCTTGATGAAATCATTACTCATAAGTCGCCTTTCTTAGTTAATTTCATTCTAGTGCCTCATAAGCTCATTTTTTGAGCCTATTGAACCTTAATCTGTACTCATACAAGCCGGAGAAGACTGATGAAATTCCTAATTACCCTATTTATCATCGTGCAGGCGGTTCTATTCTTAAAGAATGTACAGGCCCAAGCCATATATGGACCCAACGGCGATTACCGTGGCTATAGCCAAACATCCCCCAGTGGCGTAACGAATGTGTATACGCCATCAGGACAAAACATACAGTCCTACCAAACCGATAACGGGCAAACCAATTTTTATAGTCCGCAGGGAGCTTATCAAGGCACATCCACGACACCTATCTATTCAGCGCCAAATACAACAGTTAACGCACCACGCCAAGCACCACAGGCACCTTCAGTGAAAGGTTGGTAATCAATGAAAAAGAAAATCGTGTTGATGGCAAGCTTTGCAGTCTCTTGCAGCTGCTTTGCTCAGGTCACGAGCTGGGAAAACTCCCCGTTCAATTACAACAATAGCCAGTACAACTACAACAATAGTCAATATAACTACAACAACTCCCCTTATAACTACAACAATAGCCAGTACAACTACAACGCCAATAACGGGGTCTATGACAATCAGGGAAACCGGATTGGTTACGAGGTTCAATCGCCTCAAGGGGTTACCAATGTTTTTGATAACAACGGCAATCGGATTGGTTACTCACCAAGTAAAAGGTAATGATTGCCGAGATGGTCATTGATACCCAAGAGTTTCTTGCGGTATTAAAAAGACTAAAGCCCCGAAAAACTACTAAAGCCACCCTGGCAGAGGAGCTATACATTGCCCTCTTTAATGGGGAGGCTATTTTTTGTGTCCGCGGCGTTCAAACAAAGTGCTTAATTGAATCAGGCCGCTGGAATGGCTATATTGCGGTCAACTCTGGGGTTGTTCTATCGTTTCTGGCAGCCCACCCGGCTGGGCCGACGATAAAACTATCGGTTAAAGGTGATGTATTCCAAATAGAGAATATAAAAGTTCCTTGTAAAACCATGCAGTCCCCAGAATGGATTACAGCGATGAGCTTTGAAGCACATCTTCACGATGACACCACAAAATCTCCTCAAGTAATTAATCGATATTGCCCTAAGTGCGGTAAAAAACGGGGTGAATTCTTTAAGCAAAGGGTCGTTAAACAACCCTCACTTGGAGACCCTCCTCCGCCAAAGTATCCAAGCTCAAGAAGATGCTCTGCTTGTCAATATGAGTGGCTAGAGCTTCAAGACCTAACTTAAAATGCCGCATGAATAAATTACTCTTCCTAGATTTTGATGGGGTTTTGCACCCTACACAGCTCACAGGTGAGTCGCCGTTTAACAGGACTCACCTTCTTGAGGAAGTGCTGGCAGGCCAAGAACTTGGAATTGTCATCTCGTCCAGCTGGCGGTTCACGCATAATCTTGAGAAGCTTCGCAAGTTACTACCGGGTAATATTTCAAACCTAATTGTCGGCGCCACTGGTTCTCCGGTAGTAGGAAAACACCCCCGCTTTAATGAGATTCGCGCTTACCTAGATAGCAATGGGTCAGCCAACTGGAGGGCCTTAGATGATTCATATTGGGAGTTTCCAAGCCCATGTCCGCAATTGATTCGATGTAACCCCAATACAGGCGTTACCGAAAAACAAGTTAAAGAGATAAAACAATGGCTATCTATCTAAAATCTTTTGAGCTTTTCCGAAAGCTGGTCATTTTAATGAATGTGTTGATTACATTCGCGATGACTTATGGGTTTTATCGATTTTTATCTCAAGATGGCATGTTTGATGGCTGGGGCTGGACATACTACCTGCCTATTTATGCTCTGATATTTATGGGTGCACCCATCCTAATGTGCTTCGCTCTATTTCAAAATAGCACAAAGATTCTCAAGGTCGCTTTTTTAATCTTAAATCTTTTAGCCTCAATCATTTTACTGGCTGGTCTTTTTGCGAATAGCTGGTTCATGTCAAACCCAGAGTCACCTTTTAGTTGGCGCTCATATATAAAGATATGCTTAATGTTGGCAACTCCATTTGTAGTGAACGCCATGACACTTTCCCTATTACTGATCCAAAGTAGAAACCCTCAACGTCCATAGGTGTTGTAGCCGCCTGAGCCATTAGGCAAAGTCTGAATTACCCCGCCATTAGGGCCATAGCTGTTGTAACCACCCGACCCGTTAGGAAGCGTTTGAGTGACGCCGCCACCAGGACCATAAGAGTTATAGCCACCCGAACCATTGGGTAAGGTTTGGGTCATACCGCCATTGGGCCCATAGCTGTTGTAACCACCCGACCCATTTGGTAGTGTCTGAGTTAAAGCACCATTGGGGCCATATGAGTTATATCCACCCGAGCCATTAGGCAAGGTTTGAGTCAGCTGTCCATTAGGCCCATAAGTGTTGTAACCCCCCGATCCATTGGGAAGCGTTTGAGTAACTTGAGCTGATACATCTACGCTAATGATTAATAACGCTGTAATAAATGCAACTTTTTTCATTTGAATACTCCCTAGATATTTAACGCAGGCTCAACTTCATGAAAATCTATCTGCAATTGCTCCGAATCAGCAAATTCATCCATCAAATACCCTTTAGGCGGCGTAATTCTTCTTAAGTACTTATCTGGCACTGGGCCGCATTTCGCAGTTTCAAGGTAGCCGTCGTATTCGTATGCTAGCCATCCATTCTCAGTGGCAATCTCTACGCCCCAGGTATACAGTGGTTCACTATTTGCACCCCACTTTACAAAACCAAGACCGGACTGAATACGCACAATATTTCCTGCATTCTCAGGAAGATTACAAAAGACAGTAATGGCAAGGTCGCCTACCGAGCAATTGAGCCTAGACATTCTGTATTTCAGTGATATCAAGCAAAGCCCGGCTCTTGTTCTCAGTTGTTACAAACTCGAACAAAGCCTCGCTAAAGAAAAAGAAAACTCCAATTAACCCTACTTGGGTAAACCAAAGGTCAGAAGTTTGGGTATAAGCAAACGAACCCAACAACATAAGCACTACGCCACAAAGTTTAATCATTGAAATCTCCTTGTATTCAGTGATTCCAGATTAATGGTTCAGAGGCTCATTGAATGAGCCTGTTGTTTTGAGTTAGGTAAATTTCATGTTTTTGTTGATTTTTCAATGATAGACAGCGTTTTGCTGTCTAACTCTCCCGCAAAAAACCGATTAAGGGCATCTTGCAAGAGCTGGTTATCAGCGGAAATTTTTAAAAAGAGCGTGAGGCAGGATTGCAGTTTCATCACATCAACTTCTTTGCCAAATATCTCTAAAGCGGATCTTCCGCAATTGATTATCAAACCTAAGCACTGTCGTAAACGCTCCCCGAGCACTGGATGAGTCCAATACGCAGCCCCCTCCTCCAAAGACTTAATCCCATAAAACTGAGAATGATGACTCTCACCAAGCCCATAAGCTTGAGGAAAGATAAACCACATCCAATGGCCTTTTTTCTGGCCGGCCGTGAGCTCTTCAATAACCCAACCAAACATCGGCCCATCCTGAGCTTCAAGAAAACGCTGTAAATTAAATTGATCCATTAATAAGCTCCTCTGAAAATCTTAAAAAAGCCGAAAAAATTAGGCCCCAAACAAGAAACTGGCAATCTTGAACTTACAACCAAAATGATCTTTGTCACGGATATCATTTAATAGGTAGCTCTCAACCCCATCGGCGGTCTTACCTAGATATTTAAAACTATCTCTATATAAGTCCAAATTGACAACACAAGTAAAAATTGCTGGGGTCACTTTTGCAAGGTAAAGGTCATAAATCTTATTAAACTGCTGCTCCTGAAGAAATAGCTTCATTTCAAAATTGCGAATATTGGCATCACTCATCACTTTATTTTTAGATGGGTTTTCAAACATCGTATCTACCCTTTCAGCCAGAATAGGCGAATCCTTATCTAGCTCTTCATAATCTCTTACGAATCTGACCAAGAACTGGCTCTCCTTGATACTTTGCATGCTAGCCAAATCAATATTGACTGATGAATACTCAAACCTTAGTTCTTGTTGGACCTCTACATAATCATTTCCAAAGAAAATATAATGCCTTTGTGTTGGGGAAAACGTAAAGGTAACCATGGCAGTGGTGGTTTGTGCGACATCTAGAATGCTCATCACTCAATATCCAATTTTTGTTTACAAATAGCTTCATAACAAGATTGGCAGTAATACTTGCCAGATCGCTCCCAGGACTGTAGACCTAACTTTTTGGTACACCAGTAGCAATACAAGTTTGTGGACGGCGTAAAAATTGAGGAATTCTCAGGCAGGCCTTCCGGGATAACGGTTGCTGACATCGGTAATTCAATAGGCTCAAATGAAGCTCTTGTCCTTCTAGCAAGAAGGTAAGCGTAAACACGAGTAGCCAATTTAAAACGAATGGCTAAGTAAAAAGCCAAGACCGCGAGGAGACACGCGCTTACCAAAACCCAATTGAGAGCAATCCAAGCGATTAATTCAAGTAACAATAGGTAGGCAAAGTAAATCGCTATCGCAGCAACAATATATGGCCATAGAACCGCTAGCAGCAGCAATGAGATGATGCTTCCGAGGCAACCATAACCATCGCGATTACTCATACCGATGACCTACTCCAGTCATAAGCCAAATCGATAAAGATAGAGGCTTCATCCGATAGGTATTTAGTCGATGGCATGATTCCAACTCTACCTAGGTCAAGCCTGTCTGAATCCCAGCAAGTTTGAATCGTTGCATCATCAGACACCAGCCCACCTGAATGGTTGTGCATCGCGTAACAGAGCTTGTCCAGCTGCCTTGCTTCTAGTTGAAAGTAATCCCCATGAATTCCATGGGCAAACTCAGCCGCCCTCTCTCCATGCTTGGGGTCACGCCCATCATCAAGCCTGCAACTATCGTGTAAGAAGCCAAATAGCTCGACCACCATGAGGTCAGCCCTCCTCAAGGCGCCAACATTCTTGCCGTGATGCAAAACCCTGGCCCAATGATTTGCCCCATGAATTCCGTGCCAATCAATCTTGAACTCAGATTTAATGAGGGCAATTAATCCAGAGCGGTCATATTCAACTGGCATTAATGACCCTCAGGAGAAATCGGAAACAGTAACTTCAGCTCTGCTAGGCCTTCATCACCAGGAATCCAGATAAATGCATTTTGCTTATAGCGCTTAGCAAGGGATTGTGCGTTTTCTAGGGAGATTCCTAAAATAAGAATGCTAGGCTCACTGGGCCATAAATTCTCAGCATCCTTCCCCACTCCACTTAGGCAATTTAGGCCCAGAGAATCCAAGTCAGAAAGTAATGCCTGATGACTCAATTCATTTTCTTGGGGGCTTACTAAAGCACTATAGGGGTTAAATGCCGTTATAAAGGCTGCACTCTTAGCCTTGTGAGCTTTCATTAAGGTGGAGAGTTGGTGGCTAAGCTCCCCAACTTTTATGGCAATATCCCCGCCCTCAGCATGAATCAAATAGATTGCCTGGCGATAGGACTCAACTAATGAAGGCGCAATCAAGCGAACAGGGCTACGCATTTGTGAATCCACCAATACTTCTCGCATTACCAGCTTCTAAGGCCTTATCAACGCGTATGTGCAACTTCAATGCCGTTGAAAAGTAATACAGTTTCGGGTTGAGCTTGATATTGGCATATTCCCATTGATTTATTTCCAAACTAACGCCTTTCGCCCAGTAGTAATGCTTGCCCCCATCCTCTATAGCAATACCGGTGTACTGATACTCCGATAGTCCCTGCTCTGCCGGGTCAAACTTACTAAGCTCACTTGAATGCAGTTCAACATTGATTAATTGAAAATTCATCTTCTTCTCCTATTTAGCCAATTGGACAAATGTCAGGGTTTGGCAATTGGGTTTAAATCCACCCTTACTAACTAATGCAAGACAGACTCCTCAACTTTCGGCTTTCCCTCGGGGTCTTTTTTTTGGCTTGTCACCAAAAATTCCTTTGTTTCTAGGGCTACCTTTAAGTATTCATCTGTTGCAGCCCTAAATGCCTCATGGCCATCTTCTTTGCTAAAAATATAGGTCAGGCTATAAATGAGATTGTCTCCATCCTCACCATCGACAGTAACGGTATTAGATTCATCGTTATCAACCACCCGAAGGCCTCGGCAAAATTCAGGCTTTTCTCCATCCACCCAACTCATGTCTAGGCGGTCAATATCAAACCGCAGGCTACGAAAGAGATTGTTTATGGTAAATCGGGCACCGCCTAAGTATGTGTAGTCACGCATGATTTCTCCTTTGTGGATTGTATGAAGTAAGTTTAAAAACCTACAAGCTCAAAAAATGAGCCTAGTCCCAGGGGGTTTCTGTAAATTACCCAAACTATTTCATATCGTGCAATGTAAGTATGTCATGCTAGATATAGCGGTACTTTTTATTTTCTTGCGAGGAAAACATGTCCGACAACAATAAAGCCTTTAGTAATCGACTAACCACTAACAATAGGCCGAGCCAAATTAGCCACACCCTTCAAGAAGTTGCAGACATGATGGAAATTTCTAAGGAGCGGGTTAGGCGAATTGAGGCTAAAGCACTTAATAAGATTAGACAACAATTTCTAATGCGTGGTTTTTCTCAAAATAATCTCCTCAATAATTAACTTAAGCGTGAAAAAAACGATCTCATGAATATTAAAAAAGGCGTTTACCAATTTGTTATTGTCGAGAGCTTTCTCCCGAAATCAACGGCGGGAAGACATGGTTCTGTTCATATACGCCCCGTCCCCGACCAGCCGTACCCACAACATTTATTTGTTGAGTGCTCCAAGGATCTTATGACTAAATTTCCTGTTGGCACACGATTCAAGATTAAAGCGAAGCTTACGGACCGAGAAGGAACACCTTTTATCTATTCATACCATGGCTGGAAATATGAAGTATTAAAGTGACGCCTATTGGAATTTATATGGTGTTGTTACAAAAACCCTAAAGCTAGATCAATCTTCGTTAAAGCGCTCTCGCGTCCAAAGTTCCCTGACCTCGACCTTCCCAGTACAGATTTTTGTTTTACGATGTGATTGCTCCGATTGGACAGCTTCAGCAAAGGCTTTTTCCTGAGCTTCTTCATCCGTCTTTAGCTTTGCCAGATCTGAAGCTGGAATGACCTCTTTACTCTCAATCATCTGCTTGAGAGTTTTCATGCCTTTTATCTTCCCTACAAATTCAAGATCGTCCATGGTGATATCTTATCTAGTCACTAAGTTGTGTGGCTAAAAATATAAAACTAAGTCCAAACATGGCATTGGACGGTATTACCCCGAAACAGCGACTGGCCATGGTTTCTTAATTAATCCTACTTCTAGTTTCGGTTAAATAAGGGGTGATTACCAAATAAATTTAATAAAGATAATTAAGCACTTTTTAAATATTAATATTTATTTGATGAATATATAACATCATTCAATTCACATAACAGTCAACCCATTATAAACTAAATAATAAATACGAATATCTCCCAATTTAAATAATAAAAAAAATATTAATAATTACTGGTTGATCGCTATTGAGGATTAACTAGTATGAAAAAGAAAGTCTGGCTAGATGTGCCTCTAGCCATGAAAAAATTTGCCGAAGATCATGGCGCCACTTACTCTGAAGAAGAGGGTTGGAGTGTTATTCAAAGGATTTTTGAAGAATCGCCTCAGTTATGGGGTTTTGAAATCAAAAACCTGCCGCCCCCACAAAAGACGCCAACACCACTGTGCCCCAAGTGTCAGAGTTATATGGAGCTCGTTCCAGGCGGCAGAGGCTCAATTGATTATTGGAGGTGCCACCTTTTTCCGAGCTGCAAAAAAACACGCCCTCTTGAAGATTGGGGCTCGCATGAATCTTCCACACCGATCTTTAGGCATAAGCCTAAACATTTTAAGGAAATGTCGCCCAAGCTGTACTTAAAGATCCTTGCGATCATATTTTCAGATCTAGGTCTTCCGATAGAAAAATGGTTTGACTCCCCCAAAGTAGCTCTGGAAGGAAAAAGTCCAGCTCAAGCACTGGAGGCAGGCGAGAGTCTAATCCTCATTACAGAACTCTTCCTTCTATTCGCGAGTGACAACAAAGGCGACAAGATTAATATGGGCAACTGAATAAAGCTCTAACCTTTTGGTTTCTCATGTATTGATTGGCTACGAATCTGGCAAGCAATCGCTAATGCGTGTACACGAGTTAGGGCGAGCTTCCTATTTACGAACATGAATAGTTTTGTTGGGGTGATCTGAATTTTTTCAGGATGGCTAGCAACTAATCGTAGAGAGTTACCTCTAAATTTCCCACTATAGTGAGAAATTTTAAGAGTCTCAGGGGTGCCATAAAGATTGCCGACCAAGGCAAATCTGGGGATTACTCCACTCCCAAGAGTGGAAGACTGCCAACAGTCGATGTGATTCTATGGGGACGAAGTCCGCCGCAAACGCAGTGAAGCTAAATATGAAATCAAGCAAATAGCGGATCACCCTAAGGTGAGATGCTTTGCGACCTGGCTAATTCGGGCTCAATTTCATTGAGAGTGGATCAAGTCAGGTGTATTTCGTATTTAGCTTCACTGGAACAGTGCGAGCGGCCAACGAGAATTTTCATAACTTGAAAATGCACGACAAAATAAAAAATGTTTGAGGTGCGTCCAGCACCTAACGCCATCTAAACCATGCCCAGCATGGCGAGTTCATCGTCCCCGTGGGATTCAAGTGAAGTGGTCTAGCATAAATTCTCTGAATTCAATCCAAAGAATAGAGCAACAAAATGATCTGTTATCCGCACATCCCCTTCGGTGAATCTGTTCCATCATAGGGGTTAGAGGAGCATTCCGCGAATCGATCAAAGAAGGAAGCATATGAAGAACGATATCAATATAGAAAAACCCAAAGATTTTTCAACAGCCATGAAAGAGGCACGAAAGCGTAAGAATGGAGACAAGCCTCCAAACATGGTTCATGAGATGAGTATTCTAAATATTCTACTTTGGCTCTACATGTTTGAAAAATCTATTGCTGCAATATTAGCAAGAGTCTCCAAGTCTAGTGCGGGTGCCATAGTCAAAAAGCTTGTAACGATTGGGTTGATTCACCAACAAAATACCGTTACCGGTGGATTTGAGTTAGGAGTACCAAAACTTCTCTACACACTTACCCCAGCTGGGCTGGACTACGTTCAACGGCACTGCGATGATAGTTATCGCTACCGATGGGCAAATAATCCGTCAGGTTTAAAACAGGGCAAGCTATACCACGACCTGATCGGTCAGATTCTGACCCTGCGTAACCTCGAAAGTGGCTCAATAACTAGCTACACACCCGAATCCAAATATACCGAAATGAACCAGCTGGGTAAGAAGCGCCCTGATATTTTGTGGCATATGCGTGATGGGACAACCAAAGCTCTGGAAGTAGAGTTGACCAAAAAAACAGGTCGAGACTTGGATATGCTGGTATTTCGGATAGTGGAATCCCTGACAACACCCATTGCTGAAGATCAAATAGGCAGCTATTTATTAGTTACGGATAAGCCTGGGATTGAAAGTAGCTACCGCCAAGCGATGCAAGTTGGCGCCCCACTTACCGAATGGCAAAAAAGCAAAGGCAATAGATGGGTACGTATAGAGGGTAACAAGCGTATTCCAGCAAGCATTGAAGGTCGCTTTGAAACGATATGCCAATCTGACTTTTTTGCTCAATTACGTATACGCAAGGCAGGGGGAAAATGTCATGAATAATTTCATTATGGCGGTATTTATCTTTTTTGCCGTTTGTATAGCGGGACTTTTAGTACAAACGGCGATTTGTAAAGGCCCCGTTAAAGATGCGGTAACGGAATCAATTAGGTCTGATGAGTTAAGGCATTACAAAGTATTAACTGAAGAATATAAAGCTGAACTACTACACAAAAGCGATGCATTTATTCAGCGAGAAGTTGATGTCTATACAGAGTCGGCCATTAACTTGTTTGAATTAGTACTTAAATTTTTGGGCACAATAATTATCGGATCTGGATTATGGTACATCAGCCAAAAAGCATATCTAATTCTCAGGATAAAAGCCCTTACCGCGGATTACCAAGCTCACTTAGTTAATGGTGCAAAACAAAAAGAGGATATTAATTCCTATTTCTCTGAAATAAAAAATAGCCTTGATGCAAGAGAAAAGACGATTAAGTCAGGTGCGTTAGAGAATAAGAGAGATTCTGATTTAAATATCCGAGATAGAAATAACTTTATTCAATCTAAGCTTGATTACGCAAGTGAAGCCAACTCACAAGCACTCAGTATTGAGGCTGGATATTCAAAAATTGTCGAATTAGAAAAGCTTACTGAAAGTGAAGTACTCAAGTGTAAGAAAGCTATTGAGCTTGGTGAGTCAGTTGGCAAGTTTGACTCGAAAAATGGGGAAATATTTATAGCGGCGGTTAAGCAACTATCTGAAGCCCTTCTCACACTCAAGAAGGATGAATAACTACATTTTTCAGTGTAGCCATAACCAATATATGAAGCACTTTATAACCACAGAACCTTCGGAAAACTCATATGACTGCAATCTTTGAACTGGTAATTAATAGTGAAATCCTCTCCCCTGAGGAATTGATAGCAATCACTGGCTCGACGCTGAAGGCCCATCAAGTCCAATGGCTGGAAAAAAATGCGTGGGTATTCTTCAAAAATAGAGGTGGAGATCCCATAGTAGGAACTTTTTATACTCGCCTAAAGTTGAGTGGAATAAATCCGAAGTCCTTTGCCACATCTGAAGCCTGGACACCAGACTTCACTAGAGCACATTAATCCATGGGAATTAATCCAAGGAAAAAAAGTGCTGGCCTCCCGCCAAGGTTGCTCGAACGCAAAAGAGTCTTTGTAAGTGGAAAACTATGGGTAGGCTACTACTACGACTCAAGAGATGAAAATGGAAAAAGGGTAGAAATACCCCTTGGCGGGGATCTGAACGTAGCCAAAAGAAAATGGGCTGAGCTAGATTGCAAATTACCGCTGGCTGAAATAGACACAATGCAGTATATTTTTGATCGGTATGCAAAAGAAGTTATACCTAAAAAAGCAATAAAGACTCAATACACTAATTTGCTGGAATTAAAGCATTTACGCCTAGTTTTTGATTCCGCACCCATCAATAAGATCACTCCACAACATATTGCAAAATATAGAGACGCCAGATTTACGCCTGAAAAAACACTAAAAGACGGTACAGTAATTCCTAAGAAGCTGTCTCCAATTTCAGCCAATCGGGAGCTCGCACTTTTTTCTCATTGCTGGAATTACGCACGAGAATGGGGCTATACAGCTTTGCCAAACCCTTGCTCAGGAATTAGAAAGAATAAAGAATTGGGTCGCTCGTTTTATGCAGACGATGAAGTTTGGGATGCCGTGTACGCGGTAGGCTCACAAGAATTACAGGATGCAATGGATATCGCATATCTAACAGGCCAGCGCGTTAGTGATGTTTTGAAATTCAAGGTGACTGATATCGTTAATCAGCACCTTCAACTTAAACAAGGTAAAACGCAAAAACTATTGCGAATCGCCTTATTAACCGAGAGCGGTGAAAAAACACAGCTAGGCTTAAAAATTGACCGAATGAGCTCTTATCCAGTTAAAAGCTTGCGATTGCTGGCGACCCCCGATGGCAAGTCAATCTCGATTGGAATGCTCAGATTGCGCTTTAATGCCGCACGAGATATAGCAATCAGAAATGCAAAAAAAGTTGGAAATCTAGAATTGGCCACTAGGGTTGCGCAGTTTCAGTTTAGGGATTCTCGCTCAAAAGCTGCCAGTGAAATTGAAGATCTTGACTCTGCATCTCGACTTCTTGGTCACTCAGATAAACAAATTACAAAGACTATTTATAGGCGAATTGGGGAGCGTGTAAAGCCCACAAAATAGCCCTATCTGTGTATTACAGTTAAAGAAGTGAAGTGAGTCGCCCCTTGCCATAAAGAGTTTATCAATGAGTCCGCTACCAGTTGTTAAGCAGACTATCGACCAAGTGAGTCACCGCAGGCAAATACCGACCCATAGCGGTCATTAACATTAAATTCAATCCAGTACCTTTAGTTTTAATTGCAGGGAAATAGCTCCATGGACCCTATCGCCCACAGTTGGTATAAAGAATAGATTTGCGCCAACCCATTTTCCCTCGATAGTTGCTGCAGGAAAAATAGCTGGGAACCACCCCCCATTATTTGTGGATGAATAACCATTAAAGCCGCCGCCCACAACACCAATATTTACTGGGCCCACAGCTATTGGCTGCCAATAGATTCCAGCGTAGTTTGAATGCGAACTATCACTATTTTTAAATCCTCCAACCGTAAGTGATGCAACAGTTGAAAAGCGATATTCCGCACCAATACCAATATTGTTGTTATTAAAGTTTTGGCTCTTATCGTAATGATAGGAATACATGCCAGCGTTAAGCCAGAGTTCGCTAAGATTTTTTGGTTCAATTACTTCAAAAAGATTCTGAGATTGTGCAAATGCTGGATGCAGAAATATACCCAAGATGATGGCGAAGATGAGCTTCATTGCGCTTGGCAATTAATAAACGTTTTTAAAAAAAATCCCACCAAACATTTTGTTGTATGTAAAAAATGGAATAGTTGAATTATTAGTTTGATAAGTGAAGTCAATGCTGGGGCGCAAACCTAATATATATAAATCCCTCTTCGTAATTGAGAGGAAATAAATTTGCCCTGAGTCCCGCCTAACTTGACCCCAGAAGGGGTCTGAGTCCCAGTAATTCCGTTGAAGCACTGAGGCTTTTAGATTTGCTTGAAGTTGGGTGCTATCTTCTGCTATTTGGGTGCCTATGGTGCCATAAAAACCGTGGGAACTATATGCAGGTTGAGTTGCAGGTGTTGTATCTGCTCCAACCTCAAAGTAAGCGGTTAGATTTCTCGTCAGATTATGGTTATAGAAAAGATTCCCCTGCGTTTGTGACCCATTGAGATAAGTATAGAGGGGGTAATTAAGGGTCCCGCCTTTAATCATGAAGCCATAGTAGTCTTGGTTCGGCTCATTAAACACAAACCTCGTTGAAACGTACGGATAGTTATAAAGAATAGCGCCACCGTAATACATGGTATCAAAGCCAACCTTTAAATCCTTGTAGTTATAACCCTGCCAGCGCTTAGTAAAGCTGACATCAATATCTTGCTTGTTAAATGCTTCGGTCTGGTAGGTTGCCGTATTAATATTTACTTGAGCAAAATACCCTGATTGAGGAATGATTTCTCTCTCCGCCTCAAGTCCTACAGCTAAACCAGTTGCTGAGTTTGTATTTTGTGCTGGCTGATAGCTTAATGTTTGGCCGAATATGCTTACCGTTCTTGCGCTAGTTACATAGCCTGGGTTGGAGTCTTGATAGATGCCAATAACTAGTTTTAAACTTTGCCGTTTCTGTATTTCGCTTAGGTAGTACTCAACCTTATCTCTAACAGTAATCGGTATTGGCTGGCTAAGGATATGAATAAATTGAGCTTTCGCATCCTCAAGGTTGCCAGATAGAAAAAGGCTTCTTGCAAACTCAAGCTCAACTCTTATTGCTGCTGTCATTTGATACAGAATCTTAAAAACTTCAGCAGCTTCTTTGGGGTCGGTGCTCATTAGGGCAACGCCCTCCTCAAACCTCCTCTGTATTGCTTCTTGAGATAGGGGTGCACTATGCGCCAGTGCGACAAAGAAAAAGGGTGCAATTAGCACCCTCTTAAGAAAAGACATTTTTTGCCTTACCGTTTGCCGCCAAACGCCCCATTCATTGTTAGCAACCCTGCGCCCGTTGTGTTGTATATACCCCCAACTTCAGTAGCTGTTGGACCATAAAATTTTCCATACGCCGTACCAGTTAAAGCACTGTTTGCAGTTGTGACGGCTCCAGTAAATGCGTTAGTACCAGCGTTATAGGCTAGGGTTCCAGATAAATTTAAGCCTGTTTGGGCAGATGCACCAGACCCGTTAAATGCGGAAATAATAGTATTGGTTGTATTAAATGTAATTTGACGTGTTCCAAAGTTCGTTGCTGCAGTCATGTCTGAAAGAGTCAGAAAGGGTTGACCAGTTGCGGCTACATAAACACCGCCTGATGTGCCAGTAAAGGTTGCTGTTCCAGTGGCAGGGATGCCCGAAACAGGAGTCATACTACCAACGCTCATGGCTCCCGCATGTCCAGAGCCGGTACCTTCACCAGTAATCCATATCCCATATGTTTGATAGCTCCATCCCATTCCTGGACCGTAAACATATAAAAATTCATTCGTACCTGCTGCATTAATTCCATACACGGCGACAGTTGATGTATTTCTAGTTACATTGATGAATGAGTCACCTGAGGATATGCTCCATACATTAGCTGCACCAGCGCCAGAATATAGATTTAAGGAAGTTGCCAATGTACTTCCATTTAATGTCTCAGTTGCTCCGACACCAGTGGTACTTCCCGCAGTCCCTGAGGCAACAGTTGGAGCACTCCTCGAAGTGACATATCCATTCACAATGTTAGAGGTATACGTGAGGTCTGTAGAGTATGCTGCAGCTGCGAAAACTGTGGAATTTGGTTGTAGGTAGCTAAAGCCTGTGAACGGAGTTACAACCACGCCACCACTACTACTACCACCACCCCCGCCACCACCGCATGCAACCAAAGCAAGTGAGAGCGCAGCCATTGCAAGGTATTGAATCAGATGCGGGGTTTTCATTAGATTCTTTCAAAAATTAGAACTATATATTGACAATATACCCCCCCCCATTACATTTAGTGTCAATTAAATTAACTATAGATTGTTAGTTGTTGCGCTAAATCAAGGAAACAGGGGTAAACACTCCAAAGATAGGCGAGTGTCAGATTTTTTGACTGTCTCTTCATGGCCGATTGGAGCCATTTGGGTCAAATTAGGTAATTGGGCGCTTTCCGACCCAATGCGGACATATCGTCAGGCATTGCACTAGCGACTAGGAATAAACCATAGCCGTCAATACCAATGGATACGTTAGTTCTGAAACTCTGGCTCACCAGGTCGCCAAGTTTTATCTTTCCAAGGGCTGAGAAAAATTAGTGATGTTGGATGGCGGTGGATTAGGATATTTCTTCACTGATGCCAAGTACTCCTGAACCACCTTGAATATTGGCTCGCCTGTCCAACCATAATTTGTCATCTGCAAATCTTCATGCGGATCCATTTCGATGTTATAAAACTTAGGGTAATACATGGGCGCTGAATTAGCAGCTATGCCGCCAA
>Ga0118677_10005830_pt1 | contig 21306 bp, 20 predicted proteins | sample AliMusrvi5mmetaG_FD_86154 | JGI IMG/M metagenome (GOLD analysis project Ga0118677, IMG submission 86154)
GAATCTAAAAGAGTATCATTTCAGAAGTGAGGATTGTGCCGGCAGGTTAAGTGGTCGTCATGACCGGATTTGCTGGTCGCCTTCAAGCGGATTCAGTGGTCGCTTTCAGCGGATTTTGCAAGTAATGCATTTCCTGAATTACATTTAATAGGCGGAAAATCGGCACGAAAGTATTAATCAGAGGAAAACAAATGGAAAATTTCGCTTAAATACACATTGAAAAAACCTGTAAGCCGGTTCGGATGTTGATTTAATAGTCAAATGAATAGTCATTTCTATTGACAATTAAATAGTCGCATAGTATACTTGTTTGCAGAGGTGACAAAAATGATTACCATAAAGGCAGATACAACACTTGTAGGGGTTTCAGAGCTTAGAAATAATATTGACAAGATAATAAAAGCAGCAAAAAACAATAATGTGATCATTGAAAAGAGGCACAAACCGGTGCTGGCTATAATGTCTATGGGTAAGTATGAAAAACTGCAGGAACTCATTGAGGAGCTCGAAGATAAGGAGTTAGGATATATTGCTCAAAAAAGGATACAAAAGAAAAAACTTTCCGAATATATAGCCCTTGATGAAGCTGAAAAACGAGTCGGGCTTAAAAAATGATATGGGAAGTAAGGATACATCCGCTTGTTTTTTCTGAAGACTTTAAAAAAATAGATAACGTTTATGTCCAGAAGATAGTCAAAGCTATCCGAAAAAAACTTTCTGTTAATCCTGTTGGCTACGGCACTCCTCTTAAAGATAATCTAAAAGGTTTGTACAAACTAAGAGTTGATTTTTATAGGATTATATATCAGGTTGACTCAGACCGGATCGTTGTACTTGTTGCAAAAGTAGGAAAGAGAAAAGATTTTGAGGTTTATGACGAAGTTCCCAAAAGAATGAGACGTATCGCAGATTAAAAAAATATGAAGTACCCCGGCTCAAATACTGTCCGTCAGCCGAACCCGCCCGTGAACAAATGTTAGAAACTATCAATAGCTCTTTTATTTATAGATTAACTTATCTGTTTCCATTTTCCCTGCCTAATGAACTTGCGCTTAAACCCTAAATAATGCTATAAATAAATATGACAAGTAGAAAACGGGTTTTCGCGCATAAGGTTCTCCGGTATTTAATTCCGGCAGTTTTGGCCTGGGGTTCCAGTTGCCCGGCAGTCCGGGCTGATAACGTTCCTGCCGGTAATTTACACTGCATACGGGCCGGTGCCCGGGGGAACGCCTCCGGCCGCACCTGGAAAGATGCCTTTACTTCCCTGCCTCAAAAACTCCAGCGGGGACATATTTATTATGTCGCGTCCGGAGATTATTCCGAGCATCGTTTTGAAGACCTGGAAGACGGTGAGAAATTCATCATTGTTAAGAAAGCCGTTGAAACCGACCATGGCACTGATGAAGGCTGGCAGAAGGAATACGCGCAAGGGGCTGCAAAGTTCAAACCGGTAGTTTTTATGAAAAGTTATTATATCTTTGACGGGCAGACCGGCGGCGGGCCCAAGAGCTGGATCTATGGCCATGGCTTTGAGATCAATATTCCAGGCGGGGGTATGGGTATCCGTATCCTGGAACAGGCAAAAATACCGGGGGAAGTAAAACATATCGAACTGCGTCATATTGCAGCTACTACAGGAGATATTGATGTAAAAGGCGCGGCGGTCTATGGCTGTACCGGTAAATATTCTGATATTAAGATCTCTTATTGTTATTTCCATGACCTGTTTGGTGTTCCGGTCCATATAATTAACTGGGAGCATTTGCTTTTTGAATATAACTGCGTGGCCCGTAATAAGTGTACTCCTGAATGGCACTCTGAAGCGGTGGCCAGCCGTAATTGCTCCAATATGATCTTCCGGTATAACTGGTGGGAGAATATCCAGGGCACAGGCATCATCATGCATATGAGCGGCGAGGTCACGGACTGGGAGGTGTACGGAAATGTATTTTACGATTCCGGGATCGCTCCTTTGGGTTTGACCGCTCACGGCGCCGTAGCCGACAATCAGAACGGTTCTATCAAACGTGTTAAGGTCTATAACAACACGATCGTGGGCATCCGGGGCCTCAGTTCAAGTTTCCGTTTCTTTAAGGGAGCCGGTGATATTGAGGCCTATAATAACCTTTGGTATAAATGTCCCGCTTTTGCCCGCATGGCCGGCGTCACAAAACAGGACTGCAATACCTATATTGACACGGAGGCTCCCGGTGTGCCGGGGGCAAATGATAAAAAGCTCAAAGGCGAAGATCCTTTTGTTAATTCTAAGGAACACGATTTCCGCCTGAATAGGCCGACTTCTCCGGGAAAAATACTCAAGGCCCCGTACGACAAAGACCTGCTGGGGAACACGCGCGGCACTAACGGCACCTGGTCTCGCGGGGCTTTTGAATTCAGCGAGGGGAAATTAAGATCAAAAGATTGACCCGCCAAAAAGCATTGAAACAGTTATAGCTCCAACCCGTTTTTTTCCGCCAAGAGAAATAGTTAAGTGTGGAGCAGGTCTTGGGCGCTATAGCAGCCCCCGGAGGCATTATGACAAGAAAAGAAAGAGTGAAGATGTCACTGGAACACAAACAGCCCGATATTTGTGCGTACAATATTGGGTTTACAAGAGAACCCGGGCTAAAGACGGCAAAGTTTCTAGGCCTTGCTCCCGGGGAGGAACTGGGAGAAAAGATAGGCAATCATTTATTGTATGTGTTTCCCGCTTTAAAATGGGAAGAAGTAAAGCCCGGTTTTTACAAAGACGCGTTCGGCGCGGTCTGGAACAGGTCCGTGGATAAGGATATCGGGAATGTAGCCCATATTCAGCTTGAAGAGCCCTCAGACCTTGACAGTTACAGCTTTCCGGAGCTAGACAGTAAAGAACTTTACCTTGATCTTGAAGCATATGCAAAGAAAAATAAAGATAAATTTGTTGTCGCGCTCCTTGGTTTTTCCCTGTTTGAAAGGGCTTGGATCTTGCGCGGTATGGAGAATTTGTTATGCGACCTTATCACTGACGGCGGCTTTGTCGAGGAATTACTCGACAGGATCCTCGCCTGGGATCTCAACTATATTGATAACTGTGTTAAGTATCCGATAGATGCCATGGAATTTGGAGATGACTGGGGCCAGCAGCAGGGGCTGCTCATGGGGCCAAAGCACTGGAGAAAGTTCATTAAACCGAGGATAGCCAAAATGTATAAAAAGGTCCATGACGCGGGTAAAAAGGTTTTCATTCATTCCTGCGGCGATGTGGAGGAGCTCTTCCCGGATCTTATAGAAGCGGGTGTGGATGTATTTAACCCTTTCCAGCCGGAAGTTTATGATATCTATAAAGTAAAAAGGGAATTCGGAAAGAAACTGACATTTTTTGGCGGTATGAGCACTCAGAAAGTACTTCCCTTCGGCAAGCCAAAAGAAGTTAAAGCCGAAACTCTTAAACTTATCAGGGAGATAGGAAAAGACGGCGGCTATATATTTGCTCCCGCGCACGCAACGCCAAAAGATGTTCCTCTTGAGAATATTGCGGCAATGCTGGAGGTTTTAAGAGAGCAATAGTTACAGCGAAAACTACAAGGAATATTATGTGCTGACTTTCCCGGATCCCAAATATTTAAGTCAAAAATAATTCATATGCAAGCTGCCGATTAAACCCGCAACATAAAAGCATTACGGCAGGAACGAACAATGATAATTACAACAACTATGGTGTTATTATTCCGGCGGGAGAAAAAAAATAATAGAATGGAAACCGCTGATCCATTTATGGTTCCGGCAGATCAGGGCCTGCATAAAAGCCGGCTTAATGATATAAATTGGTATAATTTAACAGGACTGCTTGGGAATAAAAAAGGAGCTAAGGGGCGTGGAAAATATGAAAGACCTGGTGGCAAAAATGAAGTCGCGGGTCCTGGGAAAGACCGGGTTAAAAGTCAAAATACTGGGTGTGGGCGGGATCTCTCCGCAGAATGTTGTTGAAAAGGCGCTTGAATACGGCTTAAATTTTTATGATGTGCACGGTTACAAAGACGCGCAGGGGGCGGACGGCCGGGACAGATTTAAAAATGCCTTCAGCAAAACAAATTTAAAAAGGCCGGAGGTAATTCTCACGGCCCGGTCCGCCGCTCTTACCTGCGGGGAACTGCTGGGTGACCTGGATAAGACACTGAAAATGCTGGATACGGAATATCTGGACCTTTACGGGCTGTACAATATTACTCAGGCCGCCGGCAGAGTTGAGAAGGCCATGGGCCCGGGCGGCGCGCTGGAAGGCCTGAAGAAGGCAAAAGCCGCCGGCAAGATCAGGTTCATCGGCGGGGTGAGCGGGCATCACCATAAGGAAATGCTGCAGCTTATTAAGACCGGTGAATTTGACGCGGTCATGGTGCCGGTCAATATTTTCGACCAGGATGTGATCAATGAGGTCCTGCCGGCCGCTAAAAAACTGGATATGGGGACGATTGTGATGAAACCGTTTGCCAAAGGTATCTTCACCCGCGCTCCGGAAGCGGCTCTCAGGTACGTTTTTTCCTGCGATATTTCAACCGCTATTCCCGGAATGCTGGCCTTGAGCGAACTTGAATGCAACATCGGCATTGCGTCCCGGTTCAGCGGACTGTCCGTAGTTGATATGACGGCCCTAAAGCAAGAAGCGGATGAAATTTCGAAAGCTGAAGGCAATAATATCTGCCGGCAATGCGGGTATTGTGTCCCGGCCTGCGCCCGGGAAATAGATATAAAAAACATCTTTTATATAGAAAGGCAGGCAAGCCGCTACTATAGCAGGGATTGGGCCCAAAAAGCTTATGCGGAAGTCGTTAATAACGCAAAAAAGTGCATAGAATGCGGGGAGTGTGAAAAAGAATGCCCGTACGGCCTTCCCATACGGGAAATGTTGAAAAAGGCCCACGCGGACCTTGCTATATAATAGCAGGGAAAAGAAGCCGTTCATTAACAGATAGAAAATAATAATTATAAGATAATGTTTTTGGGTGGCCGGGTGCGCGTAACTGTACCGGCAAATTAAAAAAAGAAGTTTCCGGATTGACTTTTTTTTTAAAGAAGGTATAATTTTACTATGGTGCTGGAAAATAAAAGACGACAAATGCGTGTAAGGGTTATGCTGGCGGTGGAGATTTATGATATTTTAAATGACAGGTATTTTGTCGGTAAAATAGTCGATATTTCTGCCAGCGGAGTCGCTCTGGTAACTCCTGAGGAGCTTGTAATTCAAACACCGGTTTCGTTAACTTTTACTTTTGAAGATGCTATCTATAAAAATGTCCCCGCCGATATTGTCCGTGAAGAAAAAAAACAAAAAGAAAAATATCTCGGCAGCGCTTTCTTTGACCTGGAACCGCAAGCCCGGGAGCGTCTTGAAAATACGATAAAAAAAGTTCATCTTGATAATTTGAACGGCTTGCGGAAGGAAACCATCTATAATATCTACCGTTAACACCGTAATTTAAGAAGGCAGTTCCCGCGTACATCTCTGATGCAGTTCTTCTTGCGTAAAATATTGACTTAAGGTCCGTTGTTTAATAAGAGGAGGAAAAAATGAGCAATAAAATTAAAGAAAGGGGAGCTTTAAGCGGGTATTTATTACTGCTTCTGGTTTTTGCTCTGGTTCTCTCTCTGCGTGCGGATGTTTTTGCCGAGGAGACGGCTAAAGGCTGGACCGTTACCAGGGTCTGGGAGAAGTTCAAGAACGGGCCTCCCGCGGATCCTAAGTTCTTTCCTATAATTGTCTGGCTCCAGGCCCCGGCAAACGCGGCCAAGTACAAAGCCGCTGGAATAAATACTTATATGGGGCTTTACAAAGGGCCCAAAGCCGGGGATATTAAGACCCTGAGAGACGCCGGGATGCGCCTTATCTGCGAGATGAATGCCGAAGCTTTGAAAAATAAAGGCGATAAAACTATCATCGGCTGGATGATGGTGGATGAGCCGGACAACTGGCAGTTTAAGACACCGATCCTCATGAACGGTAAGACCTGGAATTACGGGCCAAAGGCCTCAAGGATCTCCGAAAAAGACATGCTTGATATGTATAACACGGTGAGAAGCGGGGATTCAACCCGTCCGGTATTGCTCGGTTTCAGCTGCGGTATAGCGAATGATAATTACGGCGGCAGGGGCGGCGGCTGGAAAAATACAATGTACCCGGGATATATGAAAGCCTGCGACTGGGTGGGCTTTGATATCTATCCCACGGCCAGCGTGGGTGATGATGCCTTATGGTACCATGGAAAGGGGCTGGACAGAATAAAGGAATGGGCCGGCGTCGAAAAACCAAGATTTAACGCGATCGGTCCCTGCTACACCGGAAAGAAAAGAAAGCCCAGGCCGGAAGAGGTAAAAACAGAGATCTGGCTTTCCATAATTCACGGAAGCAACGGGATCGTTTATTTTGCCCACAATATTTCTCCGTTTGTAGAGGATGCCCTGCTTAAAGATCCGATGCAGCTGGAGAACATAACAAAAATAAACGCGCAGATAACAGAACTGGCCCCCGTAATAAACGGTCCGGAATATAAAGGCGCCTCTGTTGCTTCGAGCAATGACTCGGTTCCCATAGACCTGATGGCAAAGAAATACAATGGGGAAACCTATATTTTCTCGGTAGCCGCGAGAATGGGGGACGAAACCACAGGGGCCTTTCAGGTGCAGGGAGTCAGCAAAGCAGGGAAAGTCCAGGTGCTCGGGGAAGACCGCATACTTGATATTGATGAGTCGGGAAAATTTAAAGACGAATTCAAGCGCTGGGAAGTCCATATTTACAGGGTAATTAAAAATTAACGCTCCTTTGGACAGGAGGCAGGGCATACTAATAGAAAAATGAAGCCGCGAAAAACGTTCCCTTCCCGGAGAATTTCTGCGGGGGATAAAATTCTTTACAAAAAAAGAGCCATACTATATAATCATGAAGAGTTACAGCAAAAAACTGTGAAAAGGAACGTAAAGTCATGAAAAAATATAAAGACTTTGAGCTGCCTGTAAATATTTGCGGGGTTAATTTCAGGAATCCTTTTTATGTTTCCTCCGGCCCGACCACCATGACTATTGAGCAGCTCGAGAAGATACGCGACTGCGGCTGGGGCGGAGCCAGTTTGAAACTCACGGTCTACCCTCTTCCCTATATCAACCGCAAACCGCGCTACGGCTATTATCCCGATAAAAATTTTCTTACCTTCACGGCTGAAAAACGGCTTCTGCTTGACGAATTACTGAAACTTATTGAGCTCGGAAAAAAACGCACCCCGGAGCTCGTGCTTTACGCCAACATAACTTATGCCGGGGAAGACGGGCCGGAGGGCTGGGTCAAAATGGCCCGGCAATGCGAGGCCGCGGGCGCGGATATAATTGAACTGAATATGTGCTGTCCCAATATGTCCTTTAATGTCGAAGTTACCGGTGTGGACACCGGCGGACCCAAGACCGGGGCCAGCATGGGCAAGCAAAAGAAAATTGCCGCCGATATTGTTTGCGCCGTTAAAAACTCCCTGAAGGTGCCGCTCTTTGTAAAATTAACCCCGGAAGGCGGGCAGCTGGCGGAAATAGCAAAGGCGCTTTTTGAGGCCGGCGCGGACGCGGTCGGCGGGACTGCCAACCGCCTGGGCGTGCCCCCCATAAACCTTGATGCACCCTCGCGCTCAATGTATTACCTCCAGAAGGAAATAGGCATGGCCTGTATGAACGGGCCCTGGCTTAAACCCCTGGCGCTCCGGGACGTATATGAGATCAGAAAAGCGGTCGGCCCGGACAGGATACTGACGGCCCCCGGCGGGGTTACCACCTGGAATGATGCCGTAGAGATGGCCATGTGCGGCGCCGACCTGGTGGGAATTTGTGCCGCCACAATAATTTACGGTTTCGGGTTCATGCCCGAGTTTATCCACGGTGTTAAAAAATATATGAAAGAAAAGGGCTACAAGAGTTTCCGCGAGATGCGGGACCTGCTGGTACCGGTCATTACTTCTGCCCCGAAACTTACTATTTATGACGGCCATGCCCGCCTGAAAAAATCCCGGCCGGCCGCGCCCTGTGTTTCCGCCTGTCCTAACTCCGTTCCGGCCCAGGCCTATATAAGCAGAATAGCCCGGGAAGAGTTCAAGGAAGCTTACCAGCTCATAATGTCAAGCTCGCCGTTCCAGGCGATCTGCGGCGAGATCTGCGATCATCCCTGCGAAAGCGAATGCACGCGCGGGCTTAAAGATGAGCCGGTCATGATCCGGGCGCTCAAACGGTTCGTTATGGATATGGCTGATAAAAAAGGCTGGAAACCCCTGACGATAAAAAAGAGAGCAAAAGCCGGCTCCGTAAAGGTTGCGGTTATCGGCGCGGGGCCCGCGGGCCTTGCCGCCGCGTATGACCTGGCGCGGGCCGGATATAAAGTGACTGTTTTTGAAGCTCAGGAAAAAGCCGGCGGCATGCTCCGTTACGGTATCCCGTCTTTCCGGCTGGAAGAAAAAATACTGGATAAGGAAATTAATACTATAAAAAAAATGGGGGTAGAGATCCTGACCCGTAAAGTATTTGGAAAAGATATAAATTTTGCTTCCCTTAAAAAAGACGGGTTTAAGGCCTTCTTTCTTGGTATAGGCGCGGCCCGGGGTATCAAGCCGGGGATACCCGGGGAAGACGCCCGGGGCTGTTTCAGCGCCATAGAATTTTTAAAAAATGCTGCAAACGGGCAAAAACCCGGCCTGGGCAATAGAGTTGCCGTGATCGGCGGCGGCTTTACCGCCATTGATTCCGCCCGGACGGCAAGAAGGTTGGGAGCAAAAGAAGTTTTTGTCCTGTATCGCAGGACCCGGGACGAAATGCCGGCCACTGAAGAAGAGGTCTGGGAAGCGGAGGAAGAGGGAATAAAGATCATGTATCTTGTTTCCGCAAAGAAAATTAATATAATAAAGGGCAGGGTAAAGTCAGTACGCCTCTTAAATTATGTGCTGGGACAAAAGGACCTTACCGGCAGAAGAAAACCTGTTGAAGTGCCCGGGACAGAATTTGAGCTGGAACTCGATTCCCTTATCTTTGCCATTGGGCAGGAAGCTGTTTTCGGGGAAATTAAGATGTCAAAAAATGGCGTCATCGAAGCTGATGCAAATACCTGCCGGACTTCTCTGGAAGGTGTTTATGCCGGCGGGGACTGCGTGCTGGGGCCGAAAGATGTTATCAGCGCTGTCGCTCTTGGAAAGCGCGCGGCCGTTTCTATTGACAAATATCTTTCAGGCAAAGAAGCTTTTCTGGAATATGACCCGGCAAAGGTTCCGGCCGTCAAGGATGCTGTGCTTATCCGGCATGGCGGGGAACCCCGGCTTATGAGGCAAAAAGAAACAAAAGCGGCCCCGGAGAAACGGGTAAAAGATTTTCGCGGTTATACGGAAGTATTGACAAAAGAACAGGCGGTTAAAGAAGCAGAACGCTGTATGGCCTGCGGCTGCGGCGCGGGCTGCCAGATATGCCATGATATCTGCAAGATGTTCGCCTACCGGCTCAACAGCGGCGGCGGGCTGGAACTGGATGAGGATAAGTGTGTCGGCTGCGGTATGTGCCTGCACCGCTGTCCCAATGACGCTCTAGAGATGATAGAGCTGCCGGAAATACAGGTTCCAGGCCCTAGGCCCTAGGTGCCGGGGTATAGGTGGCTCGCATCCCTTCAGAGGCTGTGCAGAAATTCCTCAAAAAAGGAAAAGTGCATAATTCTTCTTGTAGTTGCTCAATTTATTGAGCGGTTTTAAAGCGCCCGATAAATCTGACAACTACAAAATCACGAAAAGTACCGTCATTAGGAATTTCTAGAGGCTGTGCCAAAAGTTCGGAATTACTTTAAGGCACCACAATATGTTGTAGTTGCGATTTCCGCTTGAGGCGGATCTGCCTAAGGCATGATATCAAGCTTGCCAATTGCGCCTGATGAATCAGGCAACTACATTTTTACACAGCCGCGTAGGCCCTGAGAGGTTCATAATAATATTCTTAAAAGGCCGTGTTTTTCCTTGACAAAATGATACTATCATGGTATCATATGTCAGCAGAGGAGGACGAAGATGTTGATAGCCAGAAGCACTGATTACGCGGTCCGGGCGCTAAAATATCTTGCCGAAAAAAATCAGGAAACTTCCGCCGCGGAACTTACGCGGGAATTGAAAATACCCTGGCCGTTCATGAGAAAGATAATGCAGTCCCTGGGGAAGCACGGTTTGGTTGCTTCACGCAAGGGCCCCGGGGGCGGGTTCCTGCTGGCCAAAGCTCCGGAAAAAATAAAACTTACCGGGCTGGTAAATATATTCCAGGGCCCGGTATGCCTGAACGAATGTATCTTTAAGAAAAAAATATGCCCCAACAGGAAAACCTGCTATTTAAGCAAAAAGCTGGGAGAGATCGAGGAGCATGCCTTCCTGGTCCTGGACCGGATAACACTGAAAGAAATAATTGAAGGAGGCCATAACCATGGCTAAAAGAAAAATAATAAAAATAATAAATGAAAAATGCACCGGCTGCGGGCTCTGTATCCCTAACTGTCCCGAGGGAGCTATTCAGATAATTGATAATAAAGCGCGGCTGATCTCCGACCTTTTCTGTGACGGTTTGGGGGCCTGTCTCGGGCATTGTCCCGAAGGCGCCATAATAATAGAAGAAAGAGAAGCGGAAAAGTATGATGAAAGTAAAGTTATGGCGAATATTGTCACGCACGGTAAAAATACCATAAAGGCGCACCTGCTCCACCTTAAAGGGCATGGAGAGAAGGAACTGCTCCGCGAAGCTATTGACTATCTGGCAAAACATAACCCGGAAATAAACGTGCCCGAACTTGTTCACGGGGACGCCGGAAGTACGGAGGGACAGAGGCACAGAGGTTCAGAAAATGCCTCAGGCGGAGGGTGTCCCGGATCAAAGATGCGGGACCTTAGAAAGTCCGGCGTGCGGAATGACAAAAAAGAAACCGGAGACCTGACACCGGAAATACAGAACTGGCCGGTCCAGATAATGCTGGCGCCGGTCCACGCGCCTTATTTTAAGGACGCGGACCTTTTAGTTTCCGCGGACTGCGTGCCTTTTGCGTATCCAAAATTCCATCAGGACCTGCTTAAGGGAAAAATTGTCCTAGTTGGCTGTCCTAAATTGGACGATAACGAACTCTACGCGGAAAAGCTCGGGCAAATAATAAAAGACAACGAAATAAGAACGGTAACGGTAGCGCATATGGAAGTCCCCTGTTGTTTCGGGCTCCTGCAAGCCGTCGAAAAAGCTATAGAAACTTCCGGTAAAAATATTGCCATGAAAGAAGCTACTATCGGGGTCAAAGGGAACAGGGTAGACTGACCCTGAAATAACTTGAAAATCTTTTGCAGTTTGTTATAATTGGCATTGCAGAAAACTGCAAAGGAGCCAGGCAATGACAAAACCCATCCGTCTCCATCCGGAAAACCCCAAGCTTTTCGAATTCCGCGGCAAGCCGCTTGTACTGGTAACAGCCACGGAGCACTATGGCGCGGTCATGAACCGCCCTTTTCTCTTTGAAAAATACCTGGCCGACGCCGCAAAAAAGAAGATAACCCTGACCCGTCTTTTCACGCTTTTCCGGGAATTGCAGCTGGCAAATAATCCCTATTCCACCTGCAAGCCGGAGTCGCCCGATTACGTGGCGCCGTTTAAACGGGTGGGCCCGGGAAAAGCGCTTGACGGGGAACCTCAATACGACCTGGATGTGTGGAACCCGGAATTTTTCGAACGCCTGCACGGATTCTTGTCGCTTGCCTCAAAATACGGAATTATCGTAGAAGTGACCTTGTTCAGCAATACCTATTGCGATGAAGTTTGGAATCTTAATCCGCTGCATCCAAAAAACAATATTAACGGACTGAAAGATATCAAATGGGCGGAATATATCACCTGCCGGCATCCGGAGCTTTTTAAACGCCAGAAGGCGTATTTACATAAAATATTGCTGGAGACGAACAGGTACGATAACATAATATATGAGCTCTGCAATGAGCCGGGCGGCGGATTTAACCTGCCGGAAAGCCCGAGCGTGGAAGAAGTTAACGCCTGGCTGAAAACCGTTGCACGGGAGATACGGAGGACAGAAGCCGGGCTCAAAAACAAACACCTTATCTCCGGGCAGGAAGCTTTTGTTTATTTTCCCTGGGAACAGCCGACCACAAGGTCTTTCCGGGATTTTCCGGTGGACATAGTAAATATGCATTCCTCCCACCTCTGGAGCAACACCAGTTATGACGGAAAAAGCTATGACCACGGGGAATTTATGAAAAAAAAGCTCAGGCTGGAACGGATACGGGATTATTGCCTGGATACCTACCCTGAAAAAAAACCGCTTAATTTTGATGAGGATAATTCTGCCAGCTGCTATAAAGACCTGCCTGCCTGGCTGATACACCGCAAACGCGCGTGGGCCGCGCTCTTTGGGGGCGCCCACTATGATTATATTGATTTTTCAATAGTCAATTACCGTGAAACAGGTTCCCCTGAAGCTCAGAAATATATCCGTACCTGGATGAAGCATCTTTCGGAATATATCCATTCAATAGACCTTGTTAACGCGAGGCCGGTACCGCAGATAGTGAAAAAATATCCGTCCCCTACCCTGCCGTTTGTCCTGGCGGTGGAGGGAAAAGACTATAACATCTATCTCGTGGATAAGCGCGAGCTCGAGGAAAAAGGGTATGGAAAGCCCCTGTGCGGTTCAATTACCTGCGAATTACCCGCGGGAGTTTATGAACTTGCTTTTTATTCGCCGGTGACAGGAAGGTATTCAACCCGGAGGACTTTGACCGGCAGCCGGGAGACCAGGATAAAATTACCGGAGTTTACGCACGATATAGTCCTAAGGCTCCGCAAGAAGAAGTGAAGGTATTTTGAAATCTCATCCCACCTGAAGAGGAGCCCGCCAATAGGCGGGTCATTGATCCACCAGTGCTTCGAGGCAGAGCTTTTGAAAAAATAGCTGATAGGCCCTTCTGTCATCGCGAGGAGTCCACCGATAGGTGGGTCGTAGATCCACCAACGCTTTGTGGTGGAGCTATCGACGAAGCAAACCCATAAACAACTACAGTATTTTGTGTTGAAGGTATATTCTAGTTTGCTTCGTCATCTAATCGCGGCTAACGCCGCATTCCTCGCAATGACAGCAAAAAAACTGTCAGCTATATTTGTTTGCTGATCGCTATTAACTGTGGCATTCTTTGAAATAACAGGCGGTTTTTAACTGGCATGCGGTCTTTCCGGCTTAGAGCTTATTATAACTTGAAATTTCGTTCAGCGGTTTTCTTTGCTTCTCGCGGTTTGGCTGTGCGGGATAGCCGACCGGGAATATGATATCTATTTTTGCGGAGCCCGGCAGGCCTAATATTTTCTTTAGCGGAGTTTCATTGAACCAGCCCATCCAGCACGCGCCCAGGCCCAGCTCGGCGGCTTGAAGCATAAAATGTTCCGCGGCAATACCTATATCTATCAGATAATATTTTGTATCACGGACCAGGCCGCCCACCCTTGCCATAAAGGTCCCTTTTTCTGAAATAACCAGAACAATTACGGAAGCTTTACTGCCGAAGGAATTGGAGGCATACTGTCCCGAAAAGGCCGCGGCACAAACCTTATCCTTAAGGACGGGCTCATCAATTATAAGGAATTTCCAGGGTTGGGAGTTACAGGCCGAGGGTGCCAGGCGGGCCGCCTCAAGGCACAGGTCCAGTTTTTCCCTTTCAACCGGCTTTCCGGAGAAATTTCTGCAGCTATATCTTGCTTTTACCAGGTCGATGAAATTCATAAGCGGATTATAGCATGCCTGAAAAAATCTTTCAATTACAATAGAAAAAAGAAAAAAATACTTGACAATATTGTTTAATTTCTGATAAAATCAACTGCTATAATTTTACTCGGGGAGGTAATAACAGATGAAAAGAAAGGGCTTCACGCTCATTGAGCTGATGATAGTTGTAGCTATCATCGGGATTCTGGCAGCCATAGCGATACCCAAATTCGCGCAGATGCTGGAAAAATCAAGAGAAGGCGCCACTAAAGGGAACCTGGCGGCCATACGTTCGGCGGTAACTATCTATTATTCTGAAAAAGAAGGCACTTTTCCCGGCGATTTGACCACGGCTTTCACAAGCTATTTGTATCCGATCCCGGCCGCGAAAGCTACCCCGCTCGGTAACTCAACGGTGGTGGTTATGGCAACCACGATCCCGTCAGCTGTCGGCACCGGCTGGTGCTATATCACCGATCCGACTTCCATGCCGTTCCAGGGTTATGTATTCGCGAACAGCACGGGAACCGATACAAAAGGAAGTTCCTTTACAACTTACTAAATACTTATAACGAGCATATTACTCCCGCAAGGTATAGGGCTTTGCGGGAGTTTTTTTATGCCATAATGAAATTATTTAAAATTACCTTGTTGGCAGTTTTTGCTTTCCGTACTTATTTTTCCATAAAGTATTTCTACCGGCAATTTAAATACTATTATGTATTGTAGTTTTCAGATTGACAATGTTCGAAAATAATATATAATTATCATATGGTACTTGAAAATAAAAGAAAACAAATACGCGTCAGGGTTATGTTGCCGGTGCAAATTTATGATATTTTAAATGATAAGAATCATGTCGGAAAAATAGTTGATATTTCCTCCGGCGGTGTCGCTCTTGTAACCCCCGAAAAACTTATTATTCAAACACCTGTTTCTTTAACTTTCACTTTTGAAGACGCAATTTATAAAAATGTTCCTGCCGATATTGTCCGTGAAGAAAAAAAACAAAAAGAAAAATATCTCGGCAGTGCTTTCTTTGATCTGGATCCTCAAGAGCGGCAACGGCTTGAAAATACGATAAAAAAAGTTTATCTTGATAATTTGAATGGATTACGTCAAGAAACCAGGTATAATATTTACCGCTGACAGTTAATAAAAAGGTTGTGACAAGTTATGTTATTATGGTCAGGTGTTTAAGCCGGATAGATGGTTACTTCGTTTTTCCGGTAAATTTCGACTCAGAAAAGAAAGAAGAGAGGGCATTATGAAAAATATCAGAAAAACCTATTATAAAAATGGATTACTAAAAGCGGAAGCTGCTTATGAGAATAAAGTGCAAGAAGGAATAACAAGAATATATTATGAGAGCGGAAAGCTGCAAGTGGAAAGTAATTATCAGGAAGGGAAGAAAGAAGGAATAACTAAAGCGTACTATGAGAACGGAAAACTAAAAGCAGAAAGTAATTATCAGAATGGGGAAAAAGAAGGAACAGAAAAGTGGTACTATGAAAACGGAAAACTAAAAGAAAAGACCAATTATAAGAATGGTAAAAAAGAAGGAAAGATGACGGGTTATTATGAGTCCGGGAAGCTGCTACGGGAAAAATATTTTAAGGATGGTGTACTGGAAGGAATGGAGAGAGTATACCATGAAAACGGCCAATTACTGGCAGAAGGTAGTTTCCATGATGGAAAACAAGAAGGAATGCAAAGAGGTTACTACGAAAATGGACAATTGCAAATGGAAGGAAAATTTATAAACGGCAAACCGGAAGGGAAACATAAGTTATACGATGAGAACGGAAAAATAATTCAGGAAATTAATTATAAAGATGGAAAAGAAGTAAAACAGCAATAAGATGCCGGATACGCACTCGGTGGAGTTAAAATGGAATACGAGGAAGGAACGGCTTTATTCGTGCCTAATTCACTTGCGCTTAAACTCTTAAATAATGATATAAACTAGCAGGGTTAAAAAGGTATCATAATAAGTATCGGAAATATAAAAGTACTTAGCACAGGATAACCCATGCTCTATAGTTTTAAAAAAACAAAAAAAGTTAGACAGGGATTTACTCTTGTCGAACTTATGATAGTTGTGGCAATTATGGGAATTCTCGCGGCTATTGCAATCCCAAAATTCGCGAATATGCTAGAAAAATCAAGAGAAGGTGCAACGCAAGGCAATCTTACAGCAATACGTTCAGCAATTGCAATATACTATACTGATAAGGAAGGAATATTTCCGGGGGATCTGACAACCTCATTTACGAGTTATTTATACCCAATTCCGCCTGCAAAAGCAACGCCGCTTGGAAACTCAACCATAGTAACCGGGGCGTCCGGTATTCCTGTTGCTGCCGGAACGGGTTGGGCCTATGTAACAAATGCAGCGTCTGCGTATGCGGGTGCTGTATTTGCAAACAGTACGGCTACAGATACAAAAGGAAACTCCTTCACAACTTACTAATTATGATTAGCACATTTCTTCCGCAAGGCCTTAAAAGTTTACGGAGTTTTTCTTTTCCTGCCAATTTGCTCCACCCGAGATAATGCGAGGGAGAGTAAGCCTTAAATAACTTGAAAACCCCTGAAAATTTGCTATAATAAAACAGTAATTGAGGGAGAAAATGAAATCAAAAAGTTTAAAGAAAAACAGCGGGCTAACCTTGGTTGAATTAATAATTACATTTTTTGTGATAAGCATTATTCTTATGTCCACAACACGGACTTTTTATCAATATTTCAAGGCAAATATAAGAACTAATCAAATGGCAATAAAAACGACTATGGCAACAGAACGTCTCGAAGAGTGGAAGTCGGTAAAAGGGGAAAATTTTTTACCGGGCGTCAGCTTTCCTATTTATACTCCAAATGTTAATACTTCCACAGGCGTTATATCTTTCTCTGTAAGTATCGTAAGTATTCCTGCTGTAACTGAACTTGATATTGATTGCACAATTAATTCCATGGTAACCCAGAACACCGGCTATTCATATACTCTTACAGGAGGTACCTATAGCAACCCCGGCTTTGGAAGTTCAACTCCCTGTTGGTGTGACCCGGCAGCCAGGACTGTTGCCAACGAAAATGTTCCCGGAGACATAGCATTTACACTCAATTGTCCAACAGGGATTACTGCAACTCTTGAATTGACAATGATAGATTATGCGACGAAAGCAAGAACACAAAGAGTTCTAGTAAATGGGATAACAAAGGCAAGTTACATAGCCAGCGATCTTGTCCCGCCAAACGGAAAATTATGCTCTATTCCACTTACGGCAATAGATACATCTACAGGACATTTGTCTATTGAAATAGAACAAACAGGAGTGGTAAACAATTCATCAGTAACGGTAATAAATAATTGTTCGTCTACATCAGGCTGGACTTTGTCCAGTGGAACCGGGACCATACAGAATACCCCGCATACTCCCACGCCTTATTCTGAAGAATCTACTCCCAAAAGTTATAGAATAACATCTACAACGAGTACCACGCCAATAAGTTTAAGCAGGACTATTAATACTTCAGCCAGCCAGCCGGGAGACTATATCAGATTGTGGGTCTACATAGATACAAACGATAAAATGTGGTTTACAACGCCGGGCGGCGACTCAAACATAGTTGTTGGTCCAACGTCAGCCTGGCAGCAATTAACAAAAATTATGACTGCTGCCGACGATGGTTCCAGCATACCTATTTCTATTAAATATGTACAAAATACATCCTCTCATGCTGCTACTGTTTATGCAAATGAACTGACAACGGAGGCCGCAACAACGGCCACCAACCCAAATGCTGTTTTGTCAAGAGTAACTCTTAAATCTCTCATAGGCTTCACTGATCCGGATTCAACCGCAGGTTCCCCGGTAACGACAGCCTCGCATCCAGGGTATATTATTACCAGCTCGCTCCTGCCTACGAATACTGCAGGTGGGCAAGCAATTGGTTGGACAGTTAGTGTCAGTGTTTCTAAAGTAAATGACCCATATATGCCAGTAGTTATCAGCAATACTATTAATAGATAGAGGGAGTTGGAAAAAGTGCTAATGATCCGGCGTAAAAACGGTTTTACACTTGTTGAAGCAGCTATTACCGTGGCTCTTGTGGGTTTGTTGGGCTCCATGGTTTCTATGTTTTTTTTACAAATATACAGGTCTTATACCAAAATGGATGCCAAAATAAAAGTAACGCAAGTTGCTATCGCATCTCTTGGAAGTGTTCAAAAACAGATAAGAGAAATATCTCAAGCTCCCACCTGCACTCCTGATACTACTTTACATCCTACTTCAGGAAGCCCGATAAGTTTTTATATCCCCAGTTTAACCAATCCGACAAACCGGGCTTCGGATGACAGAATAGATTATTATCTCGGGACCTACAATGGGAAGAACATAATGTTGCAGCGCCTGACCAGAGGAACTACGACGTATACTGCAATTCCTGTTATTTTTGATTTTGACAACTTCAGGAAAACTCCGACGGTTATTTCGCTTGGCGGCGGGATATCCGCTTTTCTGGCAGACTCGACTTTTAGATTTGACGATGTTGCATTTTATTATGATGATACTTACTATATGATATGTGTAGGTGTCACTGTTTCGGTTGCTGACAGAGGAAAGTCGGGACGACGGGAAACATTGTCTCTAACATCTGCTATCTCAATAAGAAATACCTTCTGATATAACGGTAAGGACATTATGAGAAAATGTGAAAGGAATTATGGCCAAACAACATTTATGGTAGTCGGGATAGTTTCAATCATAGCAGTGATGATGATAATTGTATATTCTATTGTCAGCAAAATGAACACCAATGCCTCAGGAAGCCGCAAAGCAACGGATATTGCAGTCCAAGCCGCGGATGCCGGTATTAATCAGTTTATTAGTGATGTTTCAAACAGACAGATCAACATTATCGGCGCCACGCTCCCGATTTCCAAAAATTATACGGTGACTGCCGGAACAGGAACCCTTACTGTGCCTGTTACCTGTGATCTGCTAAGATCGGGAGGCACTCCGGTTCTGGATCTTGAAGGCAACAACAGATATGTTGTTGACGCTATTGCGACCCCTATTATTTCATACGGTGCCGGAGTAAAAGTTCCCGTAACCAGGCATATTCAAGCAAATCTCTCTATAATTAATTTAGCCAAATACAACGCGTTTACAATAGGTAACGACATCTGGGCTTCTTCCAGTTCCAATTTTAACGGTCCCTATCATTGTAACGGAACAGGAATGTCCATTGGAGGCACAATTTACTGGAATTCTTCGACCCTCTCCGGTGGAGGAACAAATCCCTTCTATTCGGATGCTTATGTTACCATGTGCGCAGGTTCATTTGTTCAGGCCTCCGGTTGGTCAACTCCCGCCTTCCCCACAATGAACGGCAAGGTCGGGAGATTATCGTCAAGCGGCTCTTATGATACCTGCGTAACCGCAAGCAGAACAGGTGGAACCTGGCTAGACTCCGCTCATGGCGGAGTAAAAGTTAATCTAAGGCCGATTCCCTACTCAACATATTACAACTATGCACAAGTTATACTCAGTTTAGCGGATCTTCCTTCATATACCCTGAATGGGGCGAATGTTGCTTCCACAAATGCCACCAATCTACAGATAGATGTGGGAGTCAGCGGCTATACTAACAGGCTTAAAATAAATATTAACGCTTTTGGTACCGGTTCCGCCGATGACATTTTCCAGGGTTCGACTAATTATCTGGCGGCCTTGCAAAGCACCTATGGCATAATAATTTATTGTACGGATGATGTTGCAGTATACGGGCAGATACCCGTGGTTTCCGGAACGGCAAATACTAATAAGAAGATTATGATAGTCTCACAAAAAAGTATTGAAGTTATTGGAGATATGATCTATTCAGGAGATACATTTGTAACAACAAATGATTCCTACAATCCGTCCACACCTGCTCCAGTACCGGCAACAAGCAATCCCAATAACGATGCTATAGCACTTATATGTACAGATAATATTTATGTGAATCCCTGGAGAAGTTCAGATTCAAATTATTTTCAAACCAGCAGTGACATGAAAATTTCCGGGTTCATATACGGTTATTCGGGCGCGCTTTCGGGCGGCAGCAGATCTTATAAATCCGGAGGAAATTCTTCAATAGGCCAATTTACAACCTTTGGCGGCCAAACTTTTCTTAACGGAGGTATTGTTCCGGGCACCTTTAATATTGCCTACGACCCTCTCCTTAGCAATAATATATCAAAACTGGTGCCGGTTGGTGTAGGCGTCATCTCCTGGATGGAGATAAAATAAAAAATTCAAGAAGAAAAATGATCCCGCCTTTTTACGGATGACTTACAAGAATCCCGAGTTGTTTTTCACTTTTTTAGAAACCATCCACTATTTTGGGGAATTCAGAGCACCAATGTGATATAATTTTTCCAAGAGTTGACTGCCTCCGCTTGAATTTTATTGTTACTTGTGGTTTTGTGCGGGCGGGCCTATTGTGGGCTGTCATCTATAATAGCAGTCTCCCTTATGGAGGCATCTTTTTAGTGAATATATTTATTCTGGTAATTTGCGGTTTTGTATGGATAAAAATAGTCCTGCTTATTAACTTGCAGTATTTTCAGGTTAAAATTCCCGCAATACTAAAATTGAACACAAAACATGTTATATATCCGCATAGGTCATATAGAATAACAAGCACGAATGGAGATATTCTGAAACATGCAATAATACTGCTTTTTCCTCTGGATCTGGTTCTTATCTCGTTTTCTTCTTTAACACATTATATGAATATATTGGTATCCTTTGTATTAAATATTAAAAATACAAAAATCATAGAGGCGAAGTATATATTTTGTAATATATACTTATTAGATCTGGCCGGCAAATATCCGGATACTATGCAGGCTGTTTATATTTTTATTGCGGCTTTGGCAGCAATAATACTGTTGTTGTTTTCAAAAATAGCCATACCAATTGTGTCCTACCTGGTTTATGTGATATTAATAATATTAATATCGGCTGTCTATTTTATCTTTATTCCATACGCGTTTCCCTATAATATTACAACATTTTCTGAACTTTACATCAAACTTCAAGTCAGTTGGTGGATGATCATACCTTTGGTAATGCTGATATCTTTGCTTCCTTTACCTTCCAGCGGACGGGTAAAGTTATTTATTTCTTTAGAAACGCTGCTTTATTCGATAATATTCGGGATGGTCAGATATGTCGTATTCATATATATTTTAAAAGAGTATTCGTACGTTTTTATGGCGGTTTTATTTTTTGCTTTTGGGCCGCTTGTTGACTTTATTTATGTAATAGGCATATATTCAATGCATTTAAGTAAAATTGCTCAGAAAAATAAGACGGGAATAAGCGAGTGGCGCTGGGTATATTAAAAGCATACATAATATTTCTTGTGTAACGGTTCAGGACTTTTTGGAACTTTTGGCTCATAAGCAAGTAGTGGGTTTAAGGTGTGCTTAGTCATTTCCTGACACCTCCTTACCACCTAAATTATACGCCTTCCTCCTTTCCAAA
>Ga0118677_10005831_pt1 | contig 21304 bp, 18 predicted proteins | sample AliMusrvi5mmetaG_FD_86154 | JGI IMG/M metagenome (GOLD analysis project Ga0118677, IMG submission 86154)
GTTTTATGGATCGGCTAGACAGCACCATATTTGCTGCGCCAATTGCCTATCTGCTTTTCCGCTTGATAGGGTATTAGGCGGAAAACACAATTGTTCGGGTCGGTTTGGTTGGATACCAGACCGGCCCTATTTTATTTAAATCTAAATTTATTATATAATGTAATTACGGATAGCGAAGAGGGAAAAGTTAAGAGCAAAAAGTCAACGCATGATTATCCATCGCACTCCTCGCTTTTCACTGTTCTCTTTTAACTATCAACGGAGTGGAAATTATGGGATTTCTTGGTCTAAAAAGTAAGAAACGCTACGCTATCGCGCTTGACATCGGTACTGAGTATGTCAAAGTGCTGGTTTTTCGGATTGAAAAAGATACCGCCTATGTCATCGGCAGTGGCCGGGCCAAGCAGGGTCTTTCCGATATGCAGAGCGGACGGGTGACCGACATCTCCGGCGTGATCAAAAACTGCGAAAACGCCCTTGATATTGCTTTTGAAGAGGCGCGAGTTTCCCCTCGCCAATGTGTCATCGGCATCGCCGGCGAGCTGGTCAAAGGGACGACCACCACTATCCATTATGAGAGGGAAGACTCAAAAGCCAAAATCACTATTAAAGAATTAAAAGAAATTATCGAGCAGGTTCAGGCCAGATCATTTGACAAAACCAGAAAAGAGTTGGCTTGGGAAACCGGTCAGGCCGAGATGGATGTCAAGCTGGTCAATTCGGCTGTTGTCGATGTTTCGATTGACGGCTATCACGTCACCAATCCGGTCGGTTTTCAGGGTCGTGACGTTCAAGTTGGCATTTTCAATGCTTTTGCCCCAATCGTTCACTTGGGCGCGCTCCAAACCATCGCCGAAGAGCTGAAATTAGATTTACTTTCAATCGCGGCCGAGCCGTACGCCGTTTCACGCTGTATCGGCCTAGACGAGTCGGCCGAATTTTCTTCCATTTTCATCGATATTGGTGGTGGTACGACCGACATCGCTGTGGTCAGGTCGGGCGGTGTCGAGGGAACAAAGATGTTTGCCATCGGCGGACGGGTTTTTACCAAATCTATCGCCGATGCCTTTGACAAACCGTTTTCTGAAGCGGAAAAAATGAAAATCGACTATTCCGGAGGCAAAATCCCCGAGGGCTCGGAGATTTACAATAAGATAAAAAGGGTAATTGAAAACGATTGCGAGGTTTGGCTAGCCGGTGTAGAATTAGCCTTGGAGGAGTTTTCTAATGTCGAGCTTTTGCCTTCGAAAATTTTGTTGTGCGGCGGTGGCTCGCTCTTACCGGAAATCTCCCAATATCTGGAGAAAAAGAGCTGGATAAAGGAATTACCTTTTGCCCGCCAGCCCAAGATTGCTTTTATCAAACCGGATCAGGTTGATTCGGTCAAGGACGAAACCGGTAAGCTGAAAACGGCGCAGGACGTGACCCCGATGGCGCTAGCCAGTCTGGCAATCGATCTATCGGGCGATGCTGGTATGGTTGGCGGATTGATCGATCAGATTGCAGGAGGGCTGAGAAGCTAGCATCAATAACGGATAGCGAATGTCCTAATAGCGAAGAGCGAATATTCGTTATTAGCCATTTGCCATTAGAAAAATTAGCCATCCATTGTTGATTGGGAAACGAATGAATCAAGTTTTTTATCTCGAATCTGATGAAGAGATCACCAAGGTTATCGACCGCATTCGCAAGAGTGATGAGGACGGTGTGGTTTTGGTGATTCCACGTGGCTCTTCAATGGCGCAAAGTATTATCAACCTGAAACTTTTAAAACGGACAGCTCGCGATTTGAAAAAAGGCATCGCTCTGGTTTGCGCTGAAAAAACAGCCGAACATCTGGCCGAACGGTTGGAGATTCCGGTTTTTCACAAAGTTCATGAGGCGGAGTCAGCCAAGCTGAAAAAAGCGGTTGATGTGCCTAAACATCCCGAGATTGTGGAAGAGGAAGTGATTAAAGCCGGCGGTGAAGAGGAGCCGATACAGATAAACACTTATCAAAAGTATGATTTATCGAAGCTGAACGACCCGAATATCAGAGTAGCGGAGCAGCGGAGCAGCAGGGAAACGGAGGAAGATTCAGATGAAGAAGCGGAGCAGCGGAGCAGCGGAGCAGCGGAGGGTATTCAGACAGTTGAGCCGGAGGAGGCGACTGATTTTTCCGAGCCGGAAACGGCCCCGTCGCCTGAAAATTTTGCAGTAGCAGCGGAGCAGCCCATCGACTTCGCTCAGGGCAGGCAGAGAAGCCGCGAAGCAGAGAATATCAGAGCAGCGGAGCAAGACGATGATCGGATTATCCACCGGCGGATCGAGATTCGCGAGCCGGAGGAGATTTTGCAACGTCGTGTCCAAATAAAGACCGGTGGCTCGCGCCGGATGCCGGCCTTTCTTTCTGCTATCATCGTTATTATCATTCTGATAATTTTGCTCGGCTGTTATATCACTTTGCCGAAAGCGACCGCTTCTCTTACGTTGACAACTTCGGATATCAACAAAGAGTATGATGTCACAGCTGACCGCAATCAGACGGCAATCGATCAGGCCAAGATGGTTTTTCCCGGACGGATAATTACGGCCGAAAAAAGCGATACTAAACAGTACCCGGCGACAGGGACAAAAGACATCGGAGTGAAAGCGACCGGAAAGATTACAATTTCAAATGCCAATAATTCCCAGCCTCAAACTATTCCAGCCGGAGCGATATTTAGTTCAAATGGTAAAAATTTTATTAGTAACGCAGCGGTGACTGTGCCGGGAGCACAGGGCACATTTGTTTCTGACGCTAACGGCAAACTGGTGCCGCAATTTACAGCCGGCACAATTGATGTAGCGGTCACGGCTGAAAATGCCGGTCCGGCCTACAATATCGCGCCCTCAGATTTTGTCATTTCCAGCTTATCGGCGGCCAAACAGTCTTATCTCAGTGGTAAATCAACCGTCGCTTTTGCCGGTGGCACGACTCAGGTCATCAAAGTGGTCACATCAGACGACTTAGCCAAAGCCCAGGCCGATTTGCAGGCTTCTCTTACCACAACGGCGGCTACGGATCTGAAAGCTGATGCAACTAAAGCCGGTCTTACTATTTTGGACACAACGGTCAAAGGCACGGTCGCCTCCTTCGACAGCGACAAAAAAGAAAATGATCAGGCCGACAATTTCAATTTGACAATGAAGGTCTCGGCCAGCGTTATCGGTTTTGACGAAAAAGCATTGCGTACAATCGCTGTCGCAACCATTAACGCCGGATTGAAAAGCAATGAGATGATTGTTGATCCGGAGAATAATGAAATTGCTTACTCGGTTGTGACAAACGATGTCGACGCCGGCACACTCAAATTGCACATCGTTTTCAAGGGCAAGATCGGCACAAAACTTGATGCTTCTGCTATCGCTTCCAGCATAAAAGACAAATCAATCAGTGAAGCTGAAAGTTCACTTGATAAAATTGACGGCGTCAAATCGTCCACCGTTACCGTCTCGCCTTCATTTATCAAGCAATTACCATTGCTGAAAAATCATATTACAGTTAAATTTGATTACGCCAAATAATTTTAAGATATAAGCAGTAAGTTGTAAGCTGGTAAGCTACTATTATAGTCGCTTACTACTTAATTCTTACTACTTACTACTTGCCATGTATCTTGCCATTGATTACGGACAAAAAAGAATCGGCCTGGCCATTGGTCAAATGATTCCAAAGGGTGCCGGCACTATCGACGCCTCCAACAAAGCGGAGGCAATTTTGGCTATCAGTAAGCTTTGCCATGACGAGGGCATTAAAAAAATTATTATCGGCCTGCCACTTCGCTCGCAAGGTGAAAAAGGCGCTATCGCCGAAGAGATTGAGGAGTTTGCCGACGGTTTGGCCGATGTCACTCATCTCAAAGTTATCTTTGAGTCGGAAGAATTCACTTCAGTTGAAGCAGCCGAACTGATTAGATCTAGCGGCAAAAAATTTAGCCGCGCCTCCGGCAAAACCGATGAGCTGGCGGCGATGCTGATTTTGGATCGCTATTTGGAAAGCAACCCTTAATAAGATGAATAATATGGAATTTAGCAAAACATGGAAATTTAATTGGAAACTTTGGCTGCCGCTGGCAGCGATTTTAATTATTATTGTCGCACTCGGTTATTCTTCTCTGCATAATCAGGCGAGCCAAAAATATTATACCGGTACCGACCGGCCGATTATTGAAATTCAGAGTAATGAATCAAAAATTCAAATTGCCGACAAGCTTTATCAAAACAAAATGATAAAGTCGAAGCTAGTTTTTCTCATTTTTGCTCGTATTAATAGTCAAAAGTGGCATTATGGTTTTTATCAGATTCCGGCTCAAACATCGGCTCTCGATTTTATTTCGATGTTTTCTTCCGGTCAAAATCTAGTAATCAAAATTACTATTCCTGAGGGTTGGCGTAAAGAGCAGATCGGGCGGGCGATGGAGGCGAAAGGAATCACTTCTGACAATGATTTTGAGGCGGCAACGCTTCGTTTGGAGGGCAAGCTTTACCCCGATACTTATTATTTTAAACCAAATAGCGCGGCTTCCGATGTGGTGGCTGAAATGGTGAGCGATTTTAGCTCAAAAACAGCCGGCCTGAGTATAAGCGCCGATGACCTGATTTTGGCCTCAATTGTGGAGCGGGAAACCGATCATGACGCTTCTGAAAAATCAATCATTGCCGGCATTTATAAAAATCGGCTGGCTATCGATATGAAACTGCAGGCCGATCCGACCGGTATCTATGCCAACGATACATTGCAATATTCGGAACTTGATTCGGCCGGTCAAAAGGCCTACAAGTTTTGGGAGGTAATGTCTATTTCCGAATTAAACGCTCTTAGTTCTCCATACAATACATATTATTCTCTCGGTCTGCCGCCGTCCCCGATCTGCAATCCGAGCTTGGAAACAATTATGGCGACCAAAAATTATACCAAGTCCGACTACTATTATTTCCAGCACATCAAGGGCGTCTTCTATCCGGCCAAGACCTACGCAGAGCATCTCCAGAATGCTAAAAACGCGAACTGACATTGAATCAAGAATTAATTATACAGTTTGGCATTATATATTCCTCCCCTTGATAAGGGGAGGTTAGGTGGGGTTGAATAACTGATTAGATTTTAACCACCCCTAACCCCTTGCTCCCACCCCCTCTAACTCCCCCTCAGGCAGGGGGAGAACGCTTGAAAAGGAGGGGAAATAAAGCAAACGCAGGAGCGAATAATGATTTTAGGATTCACGGGTTATACACTTGCTTTTTTTTTATTACCTTTATCATTAGATATGTTTATAAATATTTAATTAAGTGGGAGGGAAACATGGAAGAAAAAATGAAAACGATCTGGATCGTGTTGATTTCGTTCGTGGCGACGGCGGTGATTGTCGGTGGCGGGACTTATTATTTTATTAACCACAGAGCGACAACGGACAAAAACAATTTGCAAGCGCAAATCAACACATTAAGCACTAATCTAACGGCGACAGAAAAGTCATTGGCTGACGCACAGGCGGCTGCGGTTGCGACGGCAACGCCAGCGGCAACAAGTTTGACAAAACCAACAATCCCATCCGGCTGGAAAACTTATACTGTCGGCACCAATAGCTATATTGATTACAATTTCTCTTTTGCATATCCGTCGAATTTATTTGTACAAAACGATTTGGGGAAAACGGCTAACTATGCGAATCAAACGAATTGGGGCAGAGTTCAGTTGGAAACAAGCGACACCGCTAGTGCTACGACTTTACTTTCTATCGAATTCTACAATTCGCTAGCTACTCTTCGGGATACCTACCCCGACCAAGTGAATAACAGTGCTATTGATACTTTAGACAAGATATTCACGACTGAGTTATACAAAAGCGATGGAACTGAAACTATCGGCGGAATCACTTTTAATAAATATTATGGGGCAAATGACACTTACGATATTATATATGCGACTACTTATAATGGTCATGTAATTTCTATCGTCACGGATCCGCTTTTGAAAAATCAGGATGGGACTATTTCGATCAATAATAATTTGATTTCGAGCCGACAAACGACTGACACCTTAGACGCTGTCAACAAACAAATTCTTGGTACTTTCCAATTTACAAAATAGCAACTCAAATTTGTGAAACCAATCAATCCCTCGCAAGGGGATTTTTTGGTTAAAGTCGGTGGTATTGCCAACTATTATTTGCAAAAGAAAAGAATGAAAAATGTGGTAGACCATTTTTTTAGACTTGACCGAGGGGGACTTTTGACATAAACTAGCAAGAGGGTTAGGAAATCATTCCTAATGTCTATTTTTCGATTACAAATAGTTGTAAGTAGTAAGTTGTAAGAAATAAGCTGCTACAATAATAACTTACAACCTACAACTTAATTCTTACTACTTGCGATGAGAAATCCGTTTTCAAAAATTTTAAGCAAACTTTCGCAGGATGTCGGCATCGACTTGGGTACCGCCAACACTTTGGTTTATGTCCGAGGCCGCGGCATTGTCATCTCCGAGCCGTCGGTGGTGGCGATAAACAAAAGAACCAAAGAGGTTTTAGCCGTCGGCGAGGAAGCGCAGAGAATGGTCGGTCGGACGCCCGGCCATATTGTGGCGATCAGACCGCTGGTTGACGGTGTCATCTCCGACTTTGAAATTACCGAGCAGATGCTCAAATATTTCTTGGATAAAATTCACCGCGAAAAATTCTCAATTATTCCCCGTCCGAGGGTGGTAATAGGGATTCCTCATTCGGTTACCGAGGTGGAACAGAGAGCGGTCGAGGAGGGTGCTATCAATGCCGGAGCCCGCGAAGTTTATTTGATTGAAGAGCCGATTGCGGCGGCGATCGGCGCCCGCCTGCCGATTCAGGACGCGACCGGTAGTATGATCATTGATATTGGTGGCGGTACGACCGAAGTAGCGGTTATCTCTTTGGGCGGGGTGGTTGCTTCGCGCTCTCTTCGGATTGCCGGAGACGAGATGAACGAGGAAATTATTCAATATGCACGCGATAATTTTAATTTGTTGCTTGGCGAACGGACGGCCGAGGAGATAAAAATCAAAGTTGGCTCGGCTGTTGAGCAAAAAGATAAGCTGGAAACGGCGATGCGTGGCCGTGATCTGGTGACGGGATTGCCGAAAGAAATTATTGTCAATGACACTCAGATCCGCGAAGCAATCAAAAAATCTCTCAATTCTATCATCGAAAGTATCCGTATTACGATGGAGGAAACGCCGCCGGAGCTCTTGGCCGACATTATGGATCGCGGAATTGTGCTGGCCGGTGGCGGTGCGCTCTTACGTGGACTGGATCGGCGGATCGCGGCCGAGACTCAGACGCAGGTCCACATTGCCGATGATCCTCTGACCGCCGTTGTCCGCGGCACCGGCATCGTGCTCGAAGATCTGGATTTACTCTCAGATATTCTTCTGCCAAAAGATTATAACAGATATTAGGGATGAATTAGGAATTAGGAATTAGGAATTATGGAAACAAAGAGGTGGCTATAATAGTTGCCCCAAGATTCCCTAATTCATTATTCATTATTCATAATTCGAGACCGATGAAAAAAAATAGTTGGATTTTGATTTATATTCTCGCCTTCATCGTTCTTTCCCTCTCTATTCCGAGAGTCAAAACAAAAGTTGAGGGAAAGGTGACCGACATGAGCGCGGGTATCAGCTCAATTCTTTACAAAACCGGCTACGCTATCAGCCGTAATTTTCAGATTTTCGTCAACATCAGAAATGTCGAAAAACAAAATGCATCTTTGACTGATAAACTGGTTGCTTCGGAAGTCAGCCAGAGTCAGATTTCTGAATTGGAAAATGAGAACAAAATATTAAAAGCAGAGTTGGGATTTTTGAGCAGTTCGGACGCCGGCACACTGATTCCGGCCAAGATTATTGAGCGCGATCCGGTCACCTTTGCCGATTTTATGATTATCGATAAGGGTAGAGCCGACGGCGTTGTTATAAACCAGCCGGTTTTGTCGAGTGGCGTTTTAGTCGGACAAATTTCCGAAGTTTCGGAGCATACGGCTAAAGTTTTGCTTATCACCGGTCGCGATTCTCTTGTTCAGGCGATGTTGCAAAACAGTCGATCCAAGGGAATTATGCGAGGAGGCATCTCCGGTCTTGTTCTCGACAATATTGTTTCCGACACTCAATACCAACGGGGTGAAAATATTGTCACTTCCGGACTGGGCGGTCAGATCAAGGACGGAATATTGATCGGTCAAGCCGGTAAAATTCAGAGTTCTCAGTCGGAAATTTATAAAAGTATCGAAGTTGTACCGATAATCGATTTATCAAAATTGGAAGTAGTTTTTGTCGAAAAACCATGAAAATATTTCAACAAATCTTAATTATTCTGTTGGCTTTCTGCCTCGTTATTTTGGACGTTTCCTTTTTCAGCCAACTCAATATTTACGGCGCCAGTATTTTGTTTTCTTTTATTGTCGCCATTTTATTTGTGCTTTTAAATCGTGACAAAAATTACCTTTGTTACTTGCTTGCATCGGTTATTTTTTTCACTATTTTTTCTTCACTACCATTACCGATTATTTTCTTAAACTTTTTTCTTCTGCCGGTGGCGGTCAATTATATAAAAAATACCTATTTCCCCGAGCCGACCATAATTTCGGTAATTTTTTACTTTTTCGCCGCTACCTTTATTTTTGATTTTATTCTTTTGATTTATGCCAAAGAGTGGAATCAATCCGGTTACCTCGCACTTGGCTACTTTACCGTTTTAAATTCATTGGCAGGTGTCGGATTGTTTGCCCTGATCCGCCGGATTTTCAGGCATTATTGGGCGAAGGAGATAAAAATATAGTTGTAAGTTGTAAGTTGTAAGTTATTATCACAGGCGCATTAATCGCCCCCACTTACTGCTTAATTCTTACAACTTAAAACTTTCCCAGTGGATATTTTTGGCAATTTTTCAAAACTGAAAGGCGACAAAGAAACCCGCAAGATTGCAGAAAGCGACGAGCGGGAATTTTCCTATTCAAAAGTTGCAGTGCCGACAATGGGCAAGCTGGAGAACAAATCGGCTGTCTCTTCGTTGGTGCTCTGGAAGATAATTACGGTCACAATTTTTTGTTTGCTGGTTGGACGGCTTTTTGTTTTGACGGTAGTACAAAAAAATGCCAACGAAAAATTGGCTGAGGGCAATCGGGTCAGACCGAGAGTGATAGATGCGAGTCGCGGCTTGATTTTTGATTCCTCCGGCAATTGGCTGGTTCGTAATCAGCCCTCCTTTGCTTTAGCCGTTTATCCCTCCGATCTGCCACGCAAAAAGGCCGACCGCGAAGCGATTTATCAGAAACTCGCTCCGATTTGTCAGATGTCGGCTGATGATATTCGGGTAGCGGCCGAAAAAAACGGATTTTTTTCGCTCGACGAGACCGATATCAAGGAAAATATTTCTCATGATGATGCTCTTTTGGCCGAGCAAGCGGTCAACGGGATCCCCGGTGTTTTTGTGGCGCAAAAATCAATCCGTCAGTACCAAACCGGTTCCGGCCTCGGTCATATTTTGGGCTATACCGGGATTGTTTCACCTGCTGATATTTCGGCAAATCCGGTTTATTATCTCTCCGAGCGGATCGGCAAAGTCGGGTTGGAGGATCAGTACGAGTCGGCTCTCAAGGGCAAGGACGGTCTTGAAGAGATAATGGTCAACTCAAAAGGGAGCATCGTTCAGGTTCAAGCCTCCTCCGATAACAAAGAGCCGGTGGCGGGCAATGACATTACTCTTTATCTAAATAATGCATTGCAACAACAAGTCGGCAATTTTCTCAATCAGGGAATTGCCGTCGGTGCCCAAACAACCGGTCAGCCAATCTCGGGTGCGGTGGCGGCGGTCATGGATGTCAACACCGGTGGAATTTTAGCTATGGTCTCGACCCCGGATTATAATGATAACCTATTTTCGACCAAAATCAGTTCTGCCGATTATCAAAAACTGATTAATGACCCGACCAATCCGATGTTTGACCGCGCCATTCAGGGCACATATCCGCCCGGATCAATCTCCAAAATTATTTTGGCTTCAGCCGGTTTAGCTGAGGGAAATATCACCCAAAATACCTCGATGGTGACACCCTCGGCTATTAAAATCGGCGATTATACTTTCCCGGATTGGAAGGATCACAGTTATGAGTCGACCAACGTTGAGCGCGCCCTGTCAGAGTCAAATGACATTTTCTTTTACTCGGTTGGTGGCGGATTTGACAAAATAAAGGGTTTGGGTATCGATAAGATTAAGGAATATTGGCAGAAATTCGGACTGGGCGAAAAAACCGGCATCGATCTGCCGGGAGAAGCGAGCGGACTTTTACCGGATAATGCTTGGAAAAAGAAAACACAGGGTCAGCCATGGTATCTCGGCGACACTTATCATGTTTCAATCGGTCAGGGCGACCTCCTGGTTACGCCTCTGCAAATGCTCAGGGCGACAGCGGCGATCGCTAACGGCGGTAAACTCTTGCAACCTCAATTAGTTGAAAAAATCACTGATCCAAATGGCAAAGTGGTACAGCAGTTCGGTCCGAGAGTGGAAAATCCGCAGGTAGCCGATCCGTCGGTAATTAAAACTGTTCAGGCAGGGATGCGGATGGTGGTGACTGACGGCTCGGCTCACAGCATTTTTCCCAATTTTCCGATTGAGGTTGCCGGCAAAACCGGTACGGCTCAATTTCTCGATAATCAGAAAACTCACGCTTGGTTTGAGTGTTATGCTCCTTATGACAATCCCCAAATTGCCGTCATTGTTTTGGTCGAGGGCGGTGGCGAAGGCTTCGATATCGCCGCGCCGGTAGCCAAAAACATTTTGCAGTACTATTTTTCACAGCCGGCTACCCCCTGATTGCTTTTTCACCTATTTATCTGGTAAAAATTAATGAGCGGATTAGCAGAGCGAAGAGGGAAAAGCGAAGAGCGAAGAGTGCAATGAAACATGCTGTTGTGATTTTCGCTATTTACTATTTACTTTTCGCTAAAAATGATAGACCAAGTTGCCGAAGTCAAGGAGCGGAGCGACATTGTCGAGATTGTCTCGTCCTATTTGACGTTGAAAAAAGCTGGCAGTAATTATAAAGCTAACTGTCCTTTCCACAATGAGAAAACGCCCTCGCTCATGATCTCGCCCGAGCGGCAGAGCTTCAAGTGTTTTGGGTGTTCAGAAGGTGGCGACGTCATCACTTTTATTGAGAAAATCGAGGGCTTGGATTTTTACAATTCCTTGAAATTGCTGGCTGAACGAGCCGGTATCACATTAAAATCTCAATCGGTCAAATTTGGCTCGACCGAACACAGGGCCGATGAAAAAACCAGATTGTTCGAAATAAATGAGTGGGCAAAGAAGGTTTATCACAAGATTCTGCTAGATCACCCCAAAGCGGAAAAAGCGCGGGCTTATCTCAAAAAAAGAGGGCTGAGCGCTGAAACGATTGCCAAATTTGAAATCGGCTACGCGCCGGATTCGTGGGATTTTATTCTCCGTTTTTTAAAATCAAAAAATTATACTGACAAAGAAGCGGTGGCGGCAGGTTTGGCCATCGCCTCGGAGCGGGGCAAATATTTTGACCGTTTCCGGGGCCGAATCGTCTTTCCAATTAACAATATTATGGGCAATACCGTTGCTTTTACCACTCGGATTTTGGAAGATAATCCCAAGGAGGCAAAATATATCAATTCGGCTGAGTCGCCCGTTTATACAAAGGGCAAAACGATCTACGGGCTGGACAAAGCCAAAATGCCGATCAAAGAGGCAAATCAGGCCATTTTGGTCGAGGGCAATATGGATGTGGTTGCCTGCGTCCAGGCTGGCTTCAAAAATGTGGTGGCCGTTTCCGGTACGGCCCTAACATCCGAACAATTAAGAATATTAAACCGTTATGCCCAAGACATTGTTCTCTGTTTTGACATGGATAACGCCGGCCAAATTGCGATGAAACGAGCCATTCGGCTGGCCTTGGCCAATGATATTTCAACCAAAATCATTACCATGCCGGTTCCATTCAAAGATCCCGATGAAGCAATCAAAGCCGATCCGGTAAATTGGACAAAAGCGGTGAAGGCGGCCAAACCGTCGCTTGAATATTGGATCGACAAAATGTTGTCCGAGCATCCTGCCTTGGAAGTAAACGATAAAAAGATTATCGCCAAAGAAATCTTACCTACAATCAAAACAATCGCCTCATCGATTGAAAAGGAACATTACATCCAATATTTGGCTCAAAAATTGTCAATTTCGGAGCAATCTCTGATAGACGCTCTGGAAAAATCAAAAGTTGACCGAGAATTTACAGCGGCAGGCCGTGAAGTACCGGTCGAATCCCTCCTTGAAATGTCGGTCTTGGAGCGGATGGTCGGTTTGATTTGGGCTGAGCCAAGTTTAATTAAAAAAGTCAAAGTAGATCTCACAAAAAATCCGCCGGAGAAATTGATTCCGGTCTTAAAAATGATTGAAGCGGGCGAAATTGAAAAGGACAAGATTAAACCGGAGGACGCCGCTATTTATGACCAACTTGCAATTTCTGCTCTTCATTTTGTTGACTCCGATGATGAAGATGAGCTGATCTCCGAATTAAATTATTTGAACCGTCGCCTTCGCTCTGACAAACTCGAGGATGTTAAAGAAACTTACGCCAGAAAAATCAAAGAAGCCGAATCAACGGGCGACACGGCAGAGTTGAAGAAATTGTTGTCAGAGTTTTCTGAGCTGATAAAATAAGTCCAATTCAGTTGGGCTGGTTCCATTGTTGAAATCAAAATGCTATAGTAAGTTCAATATTTAATGTTAAATATCACCCCAAAATTCTTAATGGAGATATTATATGAACACTGCTTTAACTAAAAAAGAGGCGATTAGCTTCTTGGGGCTAGACGACAAAACATTTGGAAACTATTTTTTGAATGCGTCCGAGTTCAGATGTATGGAAAGGCAAAAGGGCAGAGGAAAGTTTTATTTTGAAAAAGAAGAATTACAAAAATGGCTTGATGATTTTCACTGGAGAACAATTGAATTGAATATGGCTGACTATCAACTTTGTCTCGATTTTGCCCTTGCTCAACATTTTCGTGGGTATGTTGTTTCTGATTGGGGGACTGCGCGACAGCGAGAATTTGGTCAAAAGCTGACGAACTGGATTAAGGGGCAACTGGCAGAAGTGGCTGTCAGGAAATTTTTTAAAAATGAATTTGGCAAGGACATCCAATTAGATTTTGAGATTCATGACGAAATTGTTCCCCAAGATATTATCGGAATAATTGAAAACAAAAAAATTAGACCGCCAAAAATCGGTGTGGGGGTTAAAGCTTCTAAGCCGAAGAGTGCATACTTAATACTCGGTGAAAATGAAATCAATATTAGGGAAAGGCGCTCTGACTACTATATTTATTGTCGTCCCGATATTGCGGATGATCATCTTTTACGTTTGACAAGAGATGAGGTAATCAAAGCAGTAAAAAATGAACCGCACTTTCTCTCATATAAGGATAAAATTCCTAAGTTTATTCCGATTCCCTGCGAAATTGCTGGATATTGTGCTATTGATGAACTTGAGAGAGTAAGCGGAATCGAGGGTCAAGTATTTGACAACGGGTTTCGCTATGTAAAAAAATCCGGTCTTTTACACAGATCTAGGAAAGATTGGGAGAAGCTACTTTCCTTGATTTAATGCCAAAAACTATTTGCAATTGATCCAGTTTTTTGACTCCGTTTCCGTTTGGATTGCCGTTGCTAAGTTTCGGCTCAATGCTAGGATAAAGTATGCCAGCGAAAGTCTTAAGTATTGCCTCAATAATAATTTGAGCGGCTTTAGGTGGCACGGCCATACCAATTTGCTTTCTAACAATTTCTTTCGAGCCTTCAAAATGGAAAGTGTCAGGAAATGTTTGTATCCTCGCCCTTTCTCGATTTGTCAAAGCCCGATTCTCAGACCAATGGTATACATGAGTTCCGCCGCCGCCGCTACCGGTTATCGTGTAAGAGGGTTTATCCGGATGAAGGCGTTTATATATTTGGCTCATTCTTGCGCCACGAACGTTCATTTGCAGGTGATCGGGTATGCCATGAAACCACGCATTCTCGCCGGCAGGAATATATTTTAATCTTTCCACAACAACACCAGACTGTCTTGTCGTTTCATTGTTTGTTGAGCTATTAGGAATCGGTGGGTTTTCCAGAGCTTCTTTAGCTGTGATATATTTTCGTAGTGTAGTTGGCGCAGGCACACGAAACAATAATCCTAGATCTTTACGAATTCCCACAATAACAATCCGATGCCTTGTCTGTGGAACACCATATTCCTCAAATTTATATAGGTTAGCAGTAATATTATAGCCCTTTCCTACATTTTCCAAATCCTCTAAAATTTTCCTAAAAGCCTCGCCGCTATTTGCACTTTGAAGCCCGCTAACATTTTCAGCAATGAACCATTTTGGATTTTTCACGGTGATCGCTTTCAAACCGTAGGTATATAGGGGACCGAATTTACCCCCGAATCCCTTTTGCTCTCCGACCACACTAAAATCGTTGCACGGAAAACCAAAAGCAAGCGCATCAAAATCAGGCACTTTATTAAAGTCTATATTTTCAACCGGCGAACATACTACTGCGCTCGGGTCATTTTGATGGATATTCTTCGCATATGTTTTACAGGTTGAATCGTCATAATCGTTCGCCCATACCGGTTTGATGGAATAAATAACATTATCTGATTGGACTTTTGAATTAATAGCACCCAAAGCAAGACCACCCGGGCCACAAAAAAGTTCTGCAAATTTAAAAACTTTATTTCTTTTCATCTAAAACCATTATATAACATAAAGTGATTTATGTGAATAAAAAACTGTGGATAAGTCGAACAAATATCGAACATCAAACGATCATTAACGCACGCAGGTTGATTAATGTGCAAAATTCGTATATAATTTGGATATTACAATTCGGGAAATTAATTTAAGGGCAAGCGGCGGATAGGGAAAAATTACCGAGCATATTTATTTGGTTTATCGGTAACCAATAACTCTACCTGCGGCTTGAGGTTTTTATGGCCAAAAAGATTTTTGTCCCCAAGATCGAAGAAGTACTCTTGTTTTCAGCGGCAGTCAATCAATTGCTGATGAAAGGTCGGACTCACGGCTATATCTCTGCGCAAGAGATGCTTCAGTGTGTGCCCGAAGCGGAGGAGGATGTGGCCGAACTTGACCAGGTTTTTGATTACATGTATCGGAAAGGAATTGAATTTCAAGAGGAGGCGGAGAAGCCGAAGGGTGTTTTGGCGAATGTTTTGCGGGCCAAAAAAGAAAAAAATGTTCTGACCGAACTCGGGCTTGAGGATATTGCTGATGACTCGGTTCGGATGTATCTTCGTGAAATTGGCAAGATCAATCTGTTGACCGGTGATGAGGAAACAAAGCTGGCCAAACGGGTGGAAAAGGGCGACATCTGGGCTAAAAAAAGATTGGCCGAAGCCAATCTGAGATTGGTTGTCTCAATCGCCAAGAAATACATCGGTCGCGGGCTGACTCTATTGGATTTGATTCAGGAGGGCAACACCGGTCTGATGCGGGCCGTTGATAAATTTGACTATCGCAAAGGTTTCAAATTTTCGACTTACGCTACTTGGTGGATTCGTCAGGCCATTACCCGCGCCATCGCCGATCAAGCTCGTACCATTCGCATTCCTGTCCACATGATTGAAACTATCAATAAGTTGATTCGCGTCCAGCGTCAATTGGTTCAAGATTTGGGTCGTGAGCCGACGCCGGAAGAAATTGCCCAGGAACTCGGACTTGATGTTGACAAAGTCGAGCACATCATCAAAATTTCGCAGGAAACCGTTTCTCTGGAAGCGCCGGTCGGCGAAGAAGACGACTCGAAATTGGGTGATTTTATCGAAGATACCAAGCATGTTTCTCCGGAAGAAATGACCTCGCAAGTTCTCCTGAAAGATAAAATACAGGAATTTTTAAACGGTCTTCAGCCCCGTGAACAGAAAATTTTGAAAATGAGATTTGGTCTCGAAGATGGCCGGACTCATACTCTCGAGGAGGTTGGACAAGAATTTGGCGTCACCCGCGAGCGGATCCGCCAGATCGAAGCCAAAGCTCTCTCAAAGCTAAAAAAAGCCGAACGCTCCACCGACTTGGAAGAGTATTTGCAGGGGTAAGTAAGGAACGAGTAACAAGGAACGAGGAACTAGCAAAATGAATGAATTCCATCAATTTGTCCCTAGTCCCTACTTTGGTTCCTTGTTCCGATTCAATCTGACATTGGCTTTTGATTATTCCAATATAACAAGTCCTAAAGCCACAAAAGACAGCTGTTGATAATTCAAACGATAATACCACTACATCTTGTGTTTTAGGCATATTCAATGCCACTATATGTAGTGGTTTTTATTTTTGATGGACTTGACCGAACAAAATGCGAATAGTAAAATTGGAAATACCGTTAATTCGGGATTTGTTAATCCGTTGATCCGTTAAATTATTACGGTGCGCCGACCGATTAACTAGTTAACAAGTCAACAAGTCAACGAAATATTATATAACTGGAGGGTGAAATGTTCACAAAGATTCGAAAGAGGAACGGCAAATTGGTTGCCTTTGATGTCAACAAGATCGCGATTGCGATCGGAAAAGCCGGTGTCGCTTCCGGTGAGTTTGGCGATGATGTTGCAAAAAAATTAGCGGCAAAAGTTGCGGCGGAAATGCCGGAAAAAATCCGTCGTCAAATTCCGACTGTTGAGGAATTGCAAGATGTGGTTGAGGAAGTTTTGTTATCCTCAAAATACAAATCGACGGCCAAAGCTTATGTTATTTATCGCCAGAAGCACGCCGAAATCCGCGAAATGGCCGAGGCGCAAAGAGTCGATCTGATGGATCAATATATTTCAAACGCCGACTGGCAGGTCAAAGAGAATGCCAACATGGCTTACTCTTTGCAAGGGTTGAACAACTATGTTTCCTCTGAAATATCCAAGACCTATTGGCTCCATAAAGTTTATTCGCCTGAAGTGGCTCGTGCCAATTCGGAGGGTGATATGCATATTCATGATTTGGACAAGGTTTCGGTTTATTGTGTCGGTTGGGATTTACAGGATTTGTTGCGCGAAGGTTTTCGTGGCGCGGTCGGCAAAATCGAGTGCAAACCGCCGAAGCATTTGAAAACGGCGCTGGGCCAGTTGGTCAATTTCTTTTACACTTTGCAGGGTGAAGCGGCCGGTGCCGAAGCCGTCTCCAATTTCGATACATTGCTGGCGCCTTATATCAAATACGACAAACTCTCGGATGAAGAAGTGAAACAGTCTTTGCAGGAGTTTATGTTTAATATGAATGTGCCGACCCGGGTCGGTTTTCAGACGCCTTTCACCAATGTGACGATGGACCTGCTCTGCCCATCGACGTTGGCAAATGAACCGGTTGTGATCGGCGGCAAACCCCAAAAGGAAACTTACAAAGAGTTTCAAAAGGAGATGGACACTTTTAACCGTATTTTCGCCGAGGTGGTAACCGAGGGCGACGCCAAGGGTCGAGTTTTCACTTTTCCGATTCCGACTTACAATATTACCAAGGATTTCGACTGGGACAACAAAAATCTCGAAGCGGTCTGGAAGATGACAGCCAAGTATGGCATCCCTTATTTCTCCAATTTTGTAAACTCCGATATGTCGCCGGAGGATGCCCGCAGTATGTGCTGTCGTCTTCGTCTCGATAATCGCGAACTGCGCAAACGGGGTGGCGGTCTATTTGGCGCCAATCCGCTGACCGGCTCGATCGGCGTTGTCACCATCAATTTGCCGCGACTCGGCTACCGTTCTCGCGACCGACGAGAATTTTATTACAATTTGACCTATATCATGGATCTGGCCAAGGAGAGTTTGGAGGAAAAACGCAAAGTTTTGGAACAGATGACTGACTCCGGCCTTTATCCTTATGCCAAATTTTATCTGCGCAATATTTACAAACGGGACAAAAGATATTGGGGCAACCATTTCTCAACTATCGGGCTGTTGGGCATGAACGAAGCTTGCCTCAATTTATTGGGCAAGGAAATTACTTCGGCCGAAGGCCAACAATTTGCCCGCGAAGTTTTGGAATTTATGCGAGAGAGAATGGCTCAGTATCAAACCGAGACCGGCAACTATTACAATCTGGAGGCGACACCGGCCGAGGGCACTTCGTTCCGCTTGGCACTGAAAGACAAAAAAATGTATCCCGACATTATGGTCGCCAATGAAAGTATGGTTCAGGAGAGTGGCGTTTCACCCTACTACACCAATTCGTCGCATCTGCCGGTTGATTATACCAACGATATTTTCGAGATGCTCGATCTTCAGGACGGTTTGCAGACAAAGTACACCGGTGGCACCGTCGCCCATTTATTCATCGGTGAGGAAATAAAGGATACCGGTGCGGTCAAAGCACTGGTCAAAACGATTTGCGATAATTACCACCTGCCCTATTTCACTCTGACGCCGACTTTTTCAATCTGCCCGAATCACGGCTACATCGCCGGCAAAGTCGAGGTTTGCGACAAGTGTGGCGAGCAAAATGAGATCTGGTCGCGGATCGTCGGCTATATCCGCCCGATTCAGCAGTGGAATGCCGGCAAAAGAGCCGAGTTTGACGATCGCAAGAGCTACGATATCAATTTAAAGCGCACAGAGGAAACGGAAGAAGCGGAAGCGGTGACCGAAAATCTTTTTGACAGCGTCAAATCGGCGGTCAAAACGGCAGTGGTGGCCGAAACGGAACAGAGCGCATTAGTTTAGCCAGAATATCGAATAAAGAGTTGGGAATTAAGGGAAATTGGAGTTGCTGTTATAGTCATTCCGAATACTCATAATTCATTATTCATAATTCTTAATTCCAATTATGCAAATCGCCGGTATCCAAAAAATGACTTTAGTTGATTTTCCAAATAGAGTTGCAGCCACGGTTTTTACCCGCGGCTGCAATTTTCGCTGTCCCTTTTGCCATAATCCCGAGCTGGTCATCCCCGAGCAATATTCACCGCTCTTAGAGGAGCAGGAGATATTCAATTTCCTCGAACGTCGTTATGGCAAATTGACCGGTCTTTGTATCACCGGTGGCGAACCGTTATTACAGCCGGATATTGAAACATTTATCCCGCATATGAAGGCGCTTGGTTTTGATATCAAGCTTGATACCAATGGCTCGTTCCCTGACAAATTGGAGAGATTGATCAAAGCCGGCGATCTTGATTACATTGCGATGGACATCAAGTCGTCGCTTTCAAAATACAGCACTACGACGGGCTGTCATTCCCGCGGAGGCGGGAATCTCAAGATCAGCAATCGAGTCGGGGATGACATTTTACAATCAAAAATCAAAAAATCAATTCAATCGATTATGTCTTCCGGTGTTGATTATGAATTCCGGACCACCATTTGCCATCCGTTGCATGAGGTTAAAGATTTTGAGGAGATTGGCCAATTGATAAAGGGAGCCAAGAAATATTTTATCCAAAATTTTGTCCGCTCAAAACATATCGACGAACATCAAAAATTTGAGCCGTTTGGCGACAAAGAACTCAAAGAAGTTCAAAAAATCATGGCCGGCTATGTCAAAGAGGCGAGGGTGCGCTGAATAAAAAAAATCCTCGCTTCTTCTTTGGGGAGAAAAAGCGAGGGGGAGGGGTTTTGCCGGAAGATTCAAACTGGAGTCGCCGACAGAGCCTTGTTCATTTCTTTTGCCGATTGGCAAGGTTCTGTCTCGGAGCAGGTTAGGCAAGAAAACTTGCCGGTTGTCTCTTCGCGAGAGATAACGCAACCCGTGTAGCCAAGTGTCCCGACTTCTCCCATGAAATCGGCTATCGTTATCCGAGACCTATTTACAGGTGTCAACCCTGAAATTATGTCGATAACGATCATGTCTATGCGGGGTTGGGTTGGCTTGGCTGGCTGAGCCGGGCTACCATCAATACTGGAATACACAGTTCCATTGGCCAATGCTCCTGCTCGTATATTGTCGATCGCCTCTTCGAGACTACTGCAGGAAGTGATGTAGTAGCCACCAGTATTTCCGAACCGGACTAATGTCTCTGTACCGGAGTCAGAAATAAAAAGAACAGAAAGGGGGCAAAACCGTTTTATGGCTGCTTCAAAAAACAAACCCAGCCGTGTAAAAGCGGCAGCCCAGGGGATGGCAATTTTACTCATCTTAGTACGTCCTTTCACATGCGGATATTGATAATTTACACCAAATATGGCAAATTGACAAGATAAAATATTAATGTATTAAAGGATTAACCTCATCTAACTCCTCCTTATAAAGGAGAAGAACCAAAAAAACAGCCCCGCTCCCTCGTGGTGAGGGATTGGGGCGGGTGAAGGCGGCTGTTAGATCTCAGATAGGTCGAGTGACGCGGATGGGGTTTGCTGTACCCATTGTGGCATCAAGCCGACGCTGATATTGAAGGAATGGGGAGGCAAATTGTATTTTTTTTCAAACTCCTCTGCATTTTCAAAAATGGCTTTCCAAAGTTCTCCTATAGCGTCGTTTGGGATCCCCAAATCTGGCTTGACCATCACAACAATCAGACTCTTAGTCACAAAATCCTCCTTTAGCGCTCGGCAGATATCGAGCGACTTGGAGCAATGATACGACATTTTTGAAAATTTTGCAATATAAATTGACATTTTTCGCCGTGGGGATTACATTTTAGTTATGAAACAAATGCCGCTCGTTGCTATGCGGAGGACTCATGTCGCGATCATGCGACGAAGTTGGGGTTTGCTCGAAAAGATACGCTCGGGCGAAAAAACGATTGAATCGCGCTGGTATATGCAAAAATCGGAGCCATGGGAGAGCATCGACGCCGGCGACCTTATCTATTTCAAAAATTCCGGTGCTCCGGTCACATTAAGCGCTACAGTCGAAAAAGTTCTTCAATTTGATCATCTAAATCCAAAAAAAGTCCGCGATATTTTGGAGCGATTTGGCCACAAAGACGGTCTTGATGTCGGCGAAATCGAGCGCTATTTCTTTTATTTCAAGCACAAAAAATATTGCATTTTAATTTTTTTAAAAGATATCCAAAAAGTAGATCCTTTCGATATCGATAAAACCGGTTTTGGCCTCCGCTCGGCCTGGCTAACAGTCGAGGATATTGATAAGATTAAAAAAGTCAAAGAAAGCACTTTTAAACAAAGAAATTTGCTGAAGAAACAAAGCAAATAATTTCTAATTGACCTAATTTCTAATTTCTAAACAAATCTCAAATCCCAAAAAATAAAAATCCCAATTTTGGGTCGTTGGTGCTTGGGG
>Ga0118677_10005833_pt1 | contig 21302 bp, 17 predicted proteins | sample AliMusrvi5mmetaG_FD_86154 | JGI IMG/M metagenome (GOLD analysis project Ga0118677, IMG submission 86154)
CTTCAGGATGGATAACAAAAGGGCTCTTTTCTAAATAAATAATGGTAAATCAATAATCTCAGCGTCAGCCACAATACTGAATACATCAGCACCGCCAGCCCGAACACGCCACGCCCCAGCGCCGTATTAAACCATGCATAAGAGGTAATACTGACGACCAAAACGGCCATGGTCATTGAAAACAGCCAGTTAATTACCATGTTGAATCGTGACAACCGGAGTTCCAAGCCATAGCTACCGGTCATATAATTGGAAGCTAACACGGCGACCGCCAGATAGATCCAGCCGGAAATGGAATTGGATATATTGGCATCCAATGATTCAGTTCCCAGACGGATAGCCACGCCAGCGACCACACCGACAACCAAACAGAAGGCGTCCAACGCTGCCAGCCAAATCACCTGTTTCTGCAAATAACTACGATGTGCGGACATAGTTTACTCCGCAGGAAAAAACGTATTCCTAAACCACCGAACCACCGTTCGCCGCATATTGCTCCAAGGCCCCATCGGGGTTCGGCGGCCATGTTCATCATACAAATCGTAATTATAGCCGTACCGATAGGCATAACTGTAATAGGCATAGTTCGGATACTGGTAAGCGTAATACAAGCTACTAATGCGGTGCATCTCAATACTATTAACGATCATCCCGATGATATGTACATCCCCCAGCATATCGAGGGAATATTTAATGGTGGGTTTCGCAGTGCGATTAGCGTGCGCCACATAAATTACGCAAACTAACGGGCAAGACGCCAAAATCACCGTATCCGTAACACGCAACACCGGGGCCGTATCCAGAACAATGTAGTCATACTGCGCCATTACAGAACCGAAGAAATTTTCCAGATCCATCCCATGCAATAATTCCGAAGTGTTCTTTTCAATGGATCCGGCGGGCGCAAACCAGAGATTATCAGTTGAGGTTTGGGTAATAACATCCGCTAATGGCCGATGATCCCTCAAGACATCCACAATTCCGGGCGTTCGTTCCTGCTCAAAGGATTTATGAAGCAACCCGCGACGGAGATCCATATCCAGTAACAGCACCTTTTTCCCGGTCTTGGCTATCATGATCGACAAATTGAGCGTGGTGAGCGTTTTCCCCTCCTTGGAATCCGCACTCGTCACCAAAATTACTTTTTTTCCAGCTTTTTCTACAGCGGAAAGCACATTGGTCCGCAATGCCCGATAGGCTTCCGCCGCACCAGAACGATGCTGGTCACTAACAATTGGACGCACACGATTAGTTAAATCCCCGCCATGAACCCAGTAAGGAATCCCCCCTAAAAACGGGACCCCCACTGCGGTCTCAACATCGGTCACCGACTGCACCTTGTCATCAAAGAAAAACGCCACCAAGGCCAGCCCTAAACCCCCACCAAGCCCAGCCACAAACGCCATCAATAAAATTTTTGCAGGATCTGGCCAAGCCGGTGTCGGATTTGTTCGCACGGGTTGCAGTTCAGCAAAATGTTCCCCTTTAATCTCCTGATCGACCCGCAAATCATTCAGCTTGGCCTGAAGCATCGATGCCGAACCTTCTAAACGCCCCACTGCTGCCTGAAGCTGCCGCAAATCAGACGTTTTTTTGCTGGCCATCAAATAAGAGCTGCGCCACCGCCGTTGCGCTTCTTCCAAGGCATCCGATTGATAGGCAATCGCTGAAATCCGTTCTTTTACCTTTTCATACTCAAGTTCCGTCTGCAATTGAATATCCTTACGAAGCGCCGCAATTTCATCATCCAGTGAGCGCAATTTTGGATTCTCGGATTGGGTATAAACGGCCAAATCCTTACGTTGCTGCTCTAGGCGGATTAACTGCAATTTCGCGCTCTGCCAAGTCCGACCATCGTCCGACATCGTCTCTTCCGGCTTGGCAGCCGAAACCGAATCCACCCCTGTATTCGTTCCAATTCCTGCGGGAGAGATCAAACCGGTAGCCCGCGTCATCGAAAGGGCTGACTGAATCACCTCCATGGACTGCCCCTTCAATTTGGGATACTGCATCTCCAACATCCATCGCTCGGTATTCAACTGCTGCTGACGTCCGACCAATTGATTCATGTAACCCAATTCCAAAGTCCCCTTGACCTGAACATACTCCATCTGGTTGACCCGTTGAAATTCAATCACATCATCCTCAGCGGCCCGAATCTGTTCCCGTAATCGGCCTAACTCCTCCTCCAAAACATGCGCCGCAGAACCATAAGACTCGCCCTTAACCAATTCCCGCTGAACCTGGAATTGCTTGATGGCCTCCTCAAGAAACGCGCGGGCATAAGCCGGATGTGAATTGCGGATGGACAACCCGACCGAAATGCCAGCCCCCCCCACTCGATTGGCCATCAAACCGGGCATCAGTTCACGGGAATCACCCCCAAGTCGTTTCAACCATCGAGGTGCCAGTTTTTCAACAATACGGTTTTGAAAAGCTTCACTCTGTAATAAAGAAACATGTGTATCACTCTGGGACCAGTGGTAAGCTTGCGACTCAATCTGTGTCGAGGGATCGCGATATATCATGATCCCGGCACTGGTATCATACTGTTTCGGGGCAAACTGGAGATACGCCACCCCGCCCAGCATGCAGTAGAGAAAACAAATGACGATCAGCTTCCAACGGAAAACCAGAATTCCCAAATAAATCCGGGGATCCACCTTTTTTTGTTCAAAATTATCCACTGGCGGCATTGAAAAAACCCTTATAGGAAAGAAATGGATCTGGCGGGAACCACAATTCTATCACCCGTCTCAAGGACAAGATCATCTTCTGGCTGACCCGTTTTCATCAATTTTTCCCCGTTAATAGTAAATTTTTTCTCATGTCCGTCCTTATCCCGACGCACCACTAAAATTTTATCACCACGTGCAAACCGAGGCAACCCGCCAATCTTGAACAACAGATACATCAAGGTACAAGGTTCATTTTCACTAAACTCTATTACCCCACGCCGTGGCACCTCCCCAAGAAGAATGACCCGTTTCCCACCCACACCGGTTATTACAGAATCTGGCGACTGCCCTTTCATATCGGACGAAGGTGTGAAAACATAGACAAGGTCATCGTTCCTCAGGAAAATATCAGGCACTTTCAGTTGGCCATCTTGCGTCATTAACGGATACACATCACCTTCCGCCGCCGCCCCGAACGGGGTTTTCGCCCCACCACGAATGATTTTTACACGGCTATTATCACGACTCGCATGCAACCCACCCGCTCGACGCAATGCCTCGTTCAACGAAATCGTTGCCCCAGGCCCTATTTTGATCTCACCAGGCATTTCTACATTTCCATGCACAGAAACGCGGTCATATGACGCTTTTGCCAACTTCACCGACACCGTCGCATTTTTTAAATAGCGCCCCTCTAAAACCCGCTTAATCTCTGCTTCAGCCTGCTCAACACTCAAATCAGGCAAGAAAACCAGTCCCACATAACCAAAGTCAATAGCCGAGGCATCATTGACCATATACCGCCCACTTAAACTGGGATCTTCCGTTACCGAAACCCACACAATCGAATCCGGCTGGATGGTAGCAACGGACGGTTTCGGCATCATCGTTTTCGCGGGTACAATTGAGTCCATCCCTGATGGCACGGGCTCAGTTATCCCTTCAGCCGTCACCGGACCCGATGCAGAAGGGGGCATAACAGCAACCTCAGAAACTACCGAAGCGGGCACCTCTTGCGTATGCGCAGGAGCCACAACAGACACTGGCGCAATCGGAACGGCAACAGGGATCGGCGCAAGTGGAGCTAATACAGCTGTAGGCACAACAACCACAGGGGGTTGCACAATCGAAACCGTCCCGCCCGAAGGCACCGATGTCACCTGTGCAGAGGGGACAGGTACAGACGAGGGCTTCATAGATACAGCCTGTGCGGGAGGCGTTCCTGCTTCAACCGGCGGCATCTGTCCCACAGCACCATAATCCTGCATAGCCTCAGCCAGCACCGCTGCCACGTAGTCATCTTCAGGCGATGAGGTCGCACATCCTGACAACAGAAAAGATAACGCCAGACAGACCCCCAACGTCTTGACCCACGAAATAAATCGTCCGCTATTAAAATTTAATGTATCCGCCACATTCATATCAACTTGCAGGCTTCCGTCAGGATAGCAAACAGGCCCCATCAGAAGCCCCCCCTCTGTGATCCATTGGTATCAAATGCCACCCTCTTTTAAATATATACCGGACTCATTCAAAATGTCAATGCTCCTGCATCGCTTCAACCACTCGCCGATTCGCGCGCGGCATGGGGTAATTCATGAGTTCGGAAGGCCGGATCCACTTAACCGCCGCAGATGCTTTTGCATGGGCGCGCCCAGACAGCCAACAGCACTTAAAGGCGGTAAGAGTGACTTTAAAATGCGAATAAGACTGCTTTACTGTCACATAGGGCTCCTCGACCCGACACCTCATACCCGTTTCCTCTTCCACTTCACGTGCCACCGTTTTATTCAAAGGCTCCTTTTTCAACTGCTTCCCGCCGGGAAATTCCCACAACCCGCCAAGCATCTGTACTTCATGCCGTCGGGCAATCAAAATTTTACGCCCTTTCCACACGACGCCCACACCAATCCGATAATGCGGCACTTTCCCCGCCCGCTTGACTACGGGCAATTCATCGGTGCGCTTCATTTTGAACGCCACGCAAAGCCTCGCAAGTAAACATTTACTGCACAACGGTTTACACGGTTTGCAAAGGAGCGCACCGATCTCCATCAGCGCCTGATTGAAATGGGAAGGATTGACCGTCTTGATCAGAGGGGTCAACCGCGCCCGAATATCATCGGCCAAGCGCTTCTCCCTCATGGGGGTATCCAACCCCCAAAGTCGACTGCACACCCGTAACAGGTTCCCATCTACCGATGGCACGGGATCTCTGAAGGCCATGCTCGCAATGGCAGCAGCGGTATAGGAGCCAACCCCGGGGAATCGCTGCAATTCCTCCGCTGTTCGAGGTGGTTTGCCGCCATACTCTTGGACCATCATTTTAGCCGCCTGATGGAGATGACGAGCCCGTGAATAATACCCCAACCCCTCCCAGAGTTTGAGCACAGATTGTAAATCTGCCATCGCCAAATCACGAAATGACGGGAACCGCTTGATAAAACGCTCGAAATAAGGAATGACCGCAACGACCTGAGTCTGCTGAAGCATGATTTCGCTCACCCATATTTTATAAATTGACGGATCGCTCCGCCACGGCATGGGCCGATGCTCACGCTCAAACCATCGCACCAACTCCTGCGGCCATATGGGAATAGATTTCATACGCTCTTCGTTATAGCTTCAAATGGAGGGGAAATAAAAGCAGTTATTGATCAACAACTGCTTCCCCTCCGCTTCAGGCTCGGCTATACTGCAAGCGATGAGATCAACCTATTGGATTCCAATATATTTCGCGGCCGCCATCCTAATCGCGGGATGTTTTTCAGCCGTAGCTTTCGAAATGAGAATGGCGGCCGACGTTCTCTCCCTTCACGCCAAAGACACACCCCTCCGTGATATCCTCACACAATTTCAGGAGGCGGGAGTCAAAGTTGCTATCGATGAGCGCATCAGCCCACTTATTACTGTTCGTTTTGAAAACCGTGAAATCGGTGACGGCATCAAACGCCTGCTTGCCGATTGTGACTATGCCCTTACTTGGCAAACCATTGACGGGCCCGCCGGAAAAATGCGCCGTATTTCTGAGATTTTTGTCTATAAACCGGGCAACCGACGCCCCATCCCCCTCCTGCCTGCCCCGAGTCCTATCACCATCGAAAACCGGACAAGTCAGACCAATATCATCATCTGCCTGAAAAACGAGGTACTCCTCCGACTTCGCCCAGGGACCACCAAAGAACAACTTCTTGCTCTACTCCGCGATACAGGGACAACGGTGATGGACAGCATTCCCACACTGGGCCTTTACCGTCTTCATTTTACCCCCGAGACCACGCTCGCCGACGTTCTCAACAGTCTCGCCCAAAATCCTCTGGTAGCCCGCGCCGAACCCAATCAGATCTATCGATCACTCTCACCGGTAAAATCCGCGGATACTCAAACGGCGGGAACCCTGCACACCCTGCAGTGCGGAACCGGCCCCGCTGTTGCCATCCTGGATTCCGGATTCACTCCTAGTGCGGCTCTTGAAAAAGCCGTTGTGGCCACCCTTGACGCCACCGCACCGGGCACCCCCATTTCCGATCCGGTTGGACACGGCACACAAATGGCACTTATCGCTTCCGGCGCCATTACCCCGGAAGGCAATACTTTTTCCCTTGATACACAATCCAGTTCCATCATTCCGATCCGCACCATGGATGAAAAAGGGATCACCTCGGGGTTCACCTTAATGCAAAGCATGATTTTCGCCCTCGATCAGGGTGCACGCGTCATCAACATGAGTTGGGGCTCGGAAACAGACAGCCCCTTTTTCAACGATGCCATCGCCTATGCCCAGCAACGCGGAGCTGTTCTCGTCGCCGCCGCCGGGAATGAACCCACTGGCCGCCCCCTTTATCCCGCCGCCATTCCGGAAGTGCTCGCCGTAGCCGCACTGTCTTCTGACGGCTCTCTATGGGATCAATCCAATTACGGCTCTTTCGTTGAACTTGCAGCCCCCGGGTTTGCTAATATGCCCGTCGGCTATAAAGGTCCCCCGGGTATTTACGGCGGTACCTCTATCGCGGCAGCCTACACCGCCAGAGTGATTGCCCAATATTTCGCTGCACACCCCAAAGCCTCCGCCTCCGAGGCCATCAGTTCGTTAAATCAAGCCCTGTCCCACCCCGGTAACGGGGTGTCCCATCCAGAGATTCCCAGACTAGATACTATCGCTGTTTCGGGTTACTTAAAATAAAAAATCCCTATACAGGCGCCCTCGAATTAGTTAGCCTATCATGAAAGTTGGTTGACGAAGAAGTCGGTTTGGCGAGACAAAATGCTCCCCAAAGCCCGCTCCATTTCGATCTTCCTCCTTAAATGGGTTCGAGTTGGACCCCTTTCTATAGGAGCCAGAAAGCAAAAGAACGGATCCGCTAGTCCTCAATGAGGAGATCGAAGATGGGTAAGAAACTGTATGTTGGCAATCTGAGTTATGGCGTCACAAGCGAAACACTTCAACAGGTGTTCTCCGCGCATGGCAAAGTGGAATCGGCTGATGTGATCATTGATCGCATGACCGGTCGCGGTAAGGGTTTCGGCTTTGTCGAGATGAGCACCGATGCGGAAGCAGCAGCAGCAATCGCAGCCACGAACGGGCAGGATCTTGAAGGTCGCGCCATGATCGTGAACGAAGCGCGTCCTCCAGCCCCCCGCGTTGGTGGTAGTGGCGGCGGCGGTTTCGGTGGCGGCCGTGGTGGCGCAGGTGGCGATCGTGATCGCAAGGGCGGTTTCGGTGGCGGCCGCGGTGGCGCAGGCGGCGGCTTCGGCGGTGGCCGTGGCGGCGCAGGCGGTCGTCGGTAAGTCATCTGTCAGATAATGACTCAACGGGAACAGGTCGGAAGACCCGTTCCCGTTTTTGTTTTAGCCGCTTAGTCGTTGCGTAATTGCTGAAAAACCTGCTATATTGGCAAAGTTATTTTGAGATTAACTGTTTCAGGGAGAATGTCTGAATGTCATCAATCAAAGCGACTCAAACCACCAAGGGACCTGCACTCAAATTGCCCCCACAGGAACAACCCGTGGAGCCAAATGAAAGCCTGCGCCATTTTTTCAAGCCTGAAGACTGGATCGCCGCTTTCCTCACAACGCTAATCTCAGGGTTGGCATTTTTCTACTACATGGCACCCGAGGTCACGTTACAGGATTCCGGAGAACTGGTTACCGGCGCATTTTCATTTGGCGTTCCTCACCCCCCGGGTTACCCCTTATGGGCCTTGCTTGGCTATATCTGGAGCCATTTTATCGTCCCCTTCGGCAATCCCGCTTGGCGCATGGCATTAATGTCCGTCGTCACCGGCGCTCTGACCGTCGGCTTTACCACCATCATTATGACCCGCAGCTTGCGCCTGCTCCTCCATTCTCTGCCTTGGAGCGACAGCACCAATGAGCGGCTCCATCACTGGATGGCTCTGTTTATTGGTTCAAGCTGCGCCCTCCTCTTTGGCTTTAACCGCGGCGTCTGGCTCTGGGCCTGCGTCTCAGAAATGCGCGTGTTGAACGTCTTTTCCTTCATCCTGATCAGTTGCGTATTCTTTGCATGGATGATGCAACCCCATCGCCGCGGCTTTCTCTATGCGATGTTGCTGATCTTCGGACTCAGCCTTTCCAATCACCAAACCATCGCCGTTATGGCGGTTCCCTTTGCCGTTGGCATATTTGCCATAGGTCTGGAACAATTCCTCACCGACCGCCAAAAATTTCCGACCGCGTCGAATCCACTGAACCTGTTCATGCAAACCCAGTCAAACTTCTTTGAACTGGCCACCGCCGGGTTCTTCAGTCTTCTGGTTGGGCTCGTCATCTGGGCCTGGCTCATCACTCCCGACACCGCCACCATGCTCAAAAGCTCCACCTTATGGCAGGGCATCGCCTGCGGCGCACTCGGTATTGCCGCCGTTATTATCGCGCGAAAAACAGATTGGTGGAATACCCGCCGCGCGTTCATTTGCGCCCTCTTCTTCATGGCCGGCGTCAGTGTGTACATCTATATGCCCCTCGCCGCCGCCACCAACCCGCCCATGAACTGGGGCTACGCCGCCACCAAGGAAGGCTTTGTCCACGCCGTAACCCGTGGCCAATACCAGAAAATTGAAATGGCCAGCTTCTTCAGTTACGAATTTTTCATCAAGATCAAGCTCTTCGTACAGGCTTTGGTCAACCAATATTCCTTCCCGGAAAGCGTCTTCAGCCATTTTCCATCAGCCCTCCGCCCACTCCTGGAAACGATCAACACACTGACATTACCCCTGCTGGGACTTGTATCGCCCATTGCCATCCTGCTGCTCTGGAAACGCGTCAAACCCCGAGGTCGGTCCTGGATGATTTTTGTCTGGGTCGCCTTCCTGATCACCAGCCTGGGACTGCTGACCATCATTAACCCTAAGCTGGATCGGCAGGATCAGGAAATCAACATCAAGTTCTTTGCGCCGGCCCATGGTTTCTACGCTATGCTGATCGGCTACGGAATCGCCGTACTGTTCAGTCTTCTCGCCTGGAAACAAAAGGTGATCGGCCCCATCTTAGTTCGTTTGGCATGTATTGTTCTCCTCGCCATGCCACTCGTAACCTGGAAACAGAATTGGGCGCTCTGCAACCTGCGCGGATACGATTTCGGCTATCTCTTCGGTTACCTGATGTTCAACCCCGGTAACGGCTATGCGCCCATGGAGAAAGACTCGGTTCTTTATGGGGGAACCGATCCGGGACGCTTCGTTCCCACCTACATGATTTTCTGCGAGAGCCGCGTGGCGCCCAAAGACCGATTCCGCGACAAAACCTTTGACCGTTCTGACGTCTATATCATCACGCAGAACGCACTGGCAGACACCACTTACATGAGTTACATCCGTGATCACTATGATTATTCGCGACCGAATAATAACGGCCCCTTCCAGCGCCTGCTCAAGCGTGACCATACTTACCCACCACAACCCATCTATATTCCGAGCGTCGATGATAATAACCGCGCCTTTCAGGAATATGTCCATGACGTACAAACCGGTAAAATTCCCGCCAGCGCTGATATTAAAATTGAAAATGGACGCGTGAGTGTTCAAGGCGTTGGCGGCGTGATGACCATCAACGGAATTCTTGCCCGGTGGATTTTCGACAAAAACAAGGATAAACACGCCTTCTATGTCGAAGAAAGCTACGTCATCCCCTGGATGTATGCCTATATGACCCCCTACGGTGTCATCATGAAAATTGAAAAGGATCCAGTACCTTCCCCCCAGGAAAACCCAAAACTCTGGGCAGATATTGTGTCCAGAGATCACGCCTACTGGGACAAGCTCACCAAGGAATTCATCGACCGTGATGATTTTCGGCGAAACTCCGACGCCAAAAAATCTTTTTCAAAAATGCGTTCAGCCATTGCCGGTCTTTATGCGGCCCGCGGCGTGATCGCCGAGGCAGAATACGCTTTCAAACAATCCCGTGATCTTTGTCCGGAAAGCCCGGAAGCCTGTTTCCGACTGGCAGATCTCTATATGCGCCAGCAGCGCTATAGCGAAGCCGCCAAGGTCATGGAAGACTATCAGTTACTGGATCCATACAATGCCAATGCCGGCAGTTTCCTATCCTCCATCCAGAGCGCCGAAAAAGATAATCTCCATCGACAAGAGTTGGAGAAACTGATGACAGGCGGCAAACTCGACTTCAATAACGCCATGGATCTTGCCACGACCTATCTCCGCCTCGGCATGGAAGCCCAATTCCAAGGCCTGACCCGCAGCCTCGTGGATTCCCCCAACCTTCCCCCGGAGACCTGTCTGACCATTGCACAATTGTTCGAAGCCAACAAGCGGTGGGATCTCCGGATTTACGCACTTCAGAAGTATCTAGCACGAGAGCCCAATGCATTTAAAAGTTGGATTGATCTAGCCTACACCCAATTTGTTATCAACAAGCCGCAGGAGGCATTTGCGTCCTTGAAAAAGGCCATTGAAGTAGGTGGCGAGGTCGCCCGCGGACTCCTACGGGAAGACCCTCGATTCTCCCCCCTGCGCGAATCCCCGCCCTTCAAAGCCCTTGTCCCACCCCCGAAAAGTTTGGACACCTTCCCCATGATGGCCCCGGGACTATAGCCCCCGAGGGCCTCCAGGCCGCGTTGCGTACTACACAATGTCGACAAAACAGCGCATGCTTGTGCTCCAGCAGTTTACCGTCATCCAGTGCACCAATGGCCTTGCACCCGCCAGCACGCTGGCTATCATTGATCTCACCAAGATACAGTAAAATTTTAGTGAAAAAAATCCAGTTGAGAAAGCCGGGTTAGGAATGTGATGGTTTTTGATCCCGGAACTTTCGGACTTTGGCTAAGATGCTTATCTTCCGTTATAGTGATATAATTGTAACGCCATCACCTCCGAGTGTCTGCCCGGGTTCGCCTAGACGGAAATGACGGATCCCCATCTCTTTCAAACGCTGGTGCAAAGCTTTCTTCAAGGCTCCTGAACCATGCCCATGGATGATTCGAACCTCGTCCACCCGCGCTAATAACGCTTCGTTTAGAAACCGATCCAGCCGTACCAGCATCGCTTCCACCCGCAATCCATGCATATCAATTTCACGGGCAACCGCCGAATGTCGGACCGGTCGCATGACTCCCGCTTCTCGCCTCGCGCTGGCAGCCAATAAGCGGGCATTCCTCCCACACGTTTTTGCCTGTTCCCGACCAGGTGCCAAACAGGAAAGCTCAAGATTGAACCGTACTTTGTTAAACTCAACCACCGCTCTGCGTCCATCATCATTGATCGCAACCACAAACCCATGGTCTTTCAACCGTTCGATCCATACACGGTCGCCGATCGCAACCTTTTGCGAGTTTTCTTTTTTGGGGGCTTTCTGACTCATGGACTATTACTACCGTTCCTCAAGCCGAAATTCAAATTGAAGATTCATATCGGATGGAACGGGCTTCCCCTCCTGTTCAGCAGGCTTGAAACGGGCCTTCGTCGTCGCGGCCACCGCAGAGTCATCCAGCGCCGAATGCCCACTCCCTGACACCACCGTTGCCGATTCCACCGTCCCTTGATCACTGACGCGTACCCGCACGGTCACCCAGCCCGCCTCACCACGCGCCCTTGCCCCGTATGGATAATGCGGCAATATCTCCGCTAGCGCAATAGGCCGCCCTCCCGTACCCTGACCCGTACCGGAATCAAATTTCGCCCGCACTGCTGCGGTGGTCACCGATGTTACCCCGGAAGTCTGCCCTAAAGGCGAGCTAACCAGAACACTGGAGGCTCCCCCACCCACCTCAGGCATGACCGGTACCCACACCTCTTCCTGATCGGGCATCTTTAACGGCAACTCAGGAATCACCGCCTGCCGAATTTCAGGCACAGGAGGGGCAGACGACAGGGCGCGTGATTCAGCAGGAATCACCGCCAATGCCCTATCCAACACCGGTGGCTCGGCAGAAGTAATTTGGGCTGACAATGGTTCGGTTACATCCAGTACCATCCCGACCGGAACCGGCATCACCCGGGATCTCGGCCAATATTTTATACCCACCACAATCATCACCACAACCAGCACATGCAAAAGAAGCGCAAAGGAAAAAGCCCGATGGAGAGTCGGGCTCGAAAGTTTTATCAAATTTTGATTTAGAGTTATCACTTAGAACGTCACTTTGACGCCCCCATACCCGGCACGCCCCGGGGATCCATATCCGATGGCCTGTTCATACTCTTCATCAAACAAGTTCTCCAATCGACCGAACAGCGTTACATTTTTACGAACGTCATAGGAGGCATAAAGGTTCACCAACATATACCCTTCTAAGGTCGTTGCCGTATAGGTCACAAAATCCTCATCTACACGCTCGCCCACATAAATAACGCTAACCGTACCTTTGAGTTTCGCGGTAAACGCATAAGTCGTATCAAGGGACACTTTATTACGCGGTCGTCGCAGCAACTGCTCGCCGGTTAATTTGTTTTCCGTGTCAGTATAAGTGTAAGCTGCCCGGACAGAAAGCTCTTTTACCGGCTTCGCCGTCACAAACGTTTCAACGCCATGGGTTTCGGCCTGATTGATATTCCCATATTTCATGGTGACAAAATCATAATCAATCAGATCGTCAAACTGATTCTCAAAATAAGTGGCGCCCACTAGGAGAAAATTTCCCGCTATTTCCTGTTCCATGCCAGCATCCCAGCCCTTACTGGTCTCCGGATTCAAGTCCGGACTTCCATAAGTTGAATAGAGTTGAAACAGGGATGGTGCTTTAAAACCGGTGCCATAAGAGCCCTTGAAACGGGTACTGGTGTCGGCAATCTCATACGAGGGCGCCACACGCCAAGTGTTTTCGGTTCCGAAGGAATCATAGCTATCGACCCTTCCCCCCATCGTCGTCGTGAGCGGCCCCGTCATCAGGATATCCTGCATATAAGCACTTTGGTGACGCGCCGTCTTCCGTTCAAACCGATCCACATACCCAGACGACTCATAGGTTGAATCGGACGCTTCCTGCTGGATCTCCGCACCGGCCGTCAGGATATTGGCATTTCCTAAATATACACCATTTTGCACTTTGCATTTGAAGCCGGCCCGCCGGCCTGAGGCAATTCAAATGCAAAGTGTAAAATGTAAAATGCAAAATATTTCGGAATTCTGAATTCAAAGCGCAAATCACAAATCGCAAATGGCAATGCGCAAAACTACGCAGCGTTATCCCGTTGAAACCGCCTGTAAAATCGAATAATTCAGCGCTTGAACCGCCCTCCCCCGCCGCCATACCTTTACATCATCGAAACCAATTAAAAAACCATAAAAAAATCAAAGCAATGAAAACTTTAAAAATTACCGTAGCCATCAGTTTCATTCTCTTCTTCGCCGGATTGATTTCATCATCCGCCATACCATTATCATCCTTATCAAATGGCAAACCCACCCACGCCATTATTTATAAGGTGAATGTTCATATCGCAACAGATCTCGATCTGTGCAACATGTACCAGATCATCATCGTTGACGGAACCGGCAGAATGATTGCACCGCCGCAGGGATTCCGCCAGGGCAACACTACCTATACTTTCTCAGAAACCGGCCCGGTATCCGGAGAACGGATCGCCCTGATGATCTTAAATACCCAGATCATGCATTTTGTTTGCCCGAACGAACTCAAGACAGCCCCCGATGTAATAAAAGGTGACTTCGTCCCCGGCAAGGAATACAATTTCAACCTTTTCCCGGTTGTAAAATCAGCGCCGAACCAGGTAGTGAATGATCCTCCGAAAAACTAGACCCAAACCAACTTTCCAGATAAAGAGGGTGTCCCAAAAGGGCACCTTTTTTTATTTGCGATTTGCGATTTGCGTGTTTGTTTGAGAAAAAAACACCAGTCATCTCAATTTAAATGCAAAGTGTAAAATGGTTGATGATTGGGTACCCTATAACCAAACCTGCGAAGCGGTTGAACAGAAAGCCAGGCTGAAACACGAAAGCCCGAAAGGATGATCTCTGAAGGAATACTCGAACAGAGGATCAACGATGTTTGAAGTATGATCGGAATTCTTAAACTAATTTACAACTTACAATTTGCAACTTGCAATTCGCGATGCGCAAAACTACGCAGGATTATCCCGTTGAAACCGCCTGTAAAATCAGATAATTCAGCGCTTGAAACGCCCTCCCCTGCCGCCGTACCTTTACATCATCGAAACCAATTAAAAACCATAACAAAACAAAAACCATGAAAACTTTAAAAATTACCACCGTATTCTTTATGATTGCTCTCTTTGCAGGATTCACTTCCGCTTATTCCGCTAACCGTGACAATGGCCAGGTAAACAGGCCCGGCGATGTGGTCCGCTACCAGGTGAACGTCCACACCACAACCGACCTCGATTTTTGCAATGCCTACCTGGTTGTGCTGATCGACGGCCACGGAAACACAGTAGCTCCTTCCCAGGGATACAACCCGCGTATTCTGACCTACACCTTTACCGAATCAAATTCAACCCCAGGTGTTCGTGGCGCAAGGATCATCATCAATCCGGAAATCCAGCATTTCGTCTGTGTGAACGACCTGAGTTCCGCTCCTGTATTTAAAATGGGGCCTTTCATGACCGGCCAGTCATATACTTTCGATCTCTACCCGGAGTCAAAAAACGTAAATCTGCCGAAAGAAGCAGTAACACCTAAGGATTGATCCGGATTCTTTTTCAGGTTAATCTATGCGCGAGGAGGTCACCCCAAAAGGGGGGCCTCCTTTTTATTTGCGATTTGTGATTTGCGAGTTGCGATTTGTTGCAATTTGAAACTTGTTTTCGGTTGTTAATCAACTACTTCAAAACATATAACTCACAAATCGCAAATCACAAATCGCAAATATTGAGTTGTGTAAAATCAGAAGCTGAATCCCAGGCGGAAGAGGAAGCTGTGTATGATCGCTTTTGTTTTCAGGGTGGAGAGAAAATCTGTTTCCTGGACTCCTCCCTGGGAAGCGGGCAGGAACTGGTAAAGAAAAGTATTGCGGGTCCCGGAAACAGACCACAGGGAATATCCGAACGATCCGTTCAGTGAAAGGCGTTTACAGACGCGGACCTTGATCCCGGCTTCACAATTCACAAACCATCCGCCCGACTTGTAGGTATCATAGTCGTACCAGGTATTCCAGGCATAGCCGGGGTAAATGGTGTCGGTGTGGGTTGTGTACTGGGTGGAGGGAATGTTCAGTAAGATCTTAAATCCTGCGTCAACTGCTACAAAAGGTGAAATCGTTGATTTAATCAAGGTATACCGGACATCAGCAAAAACAGGGAGCATGGAGAGATTCGCTTTATAGACATCATACATATGCATTGCGGTAAAGCGTTCAATACCCACTCCGATACCGACACCAAGACGCGGTTTGACCTTATATCCGAAAATTGTCTGCATTCCATTCATGTACTGCCCGGAGGTTGTGGCGAGGGAAAAAGAGGTTACGTTGTACCATCCGGAGGGTTTTTCATCCAGCCATTGGGAAAATTTACCGGGCCTTGCGCTGAAGGCGGAAGTAATCACAACCAGGGTGAAGATGGAAAAAAGCAGGACTGATTTCATGAGGTTTAAAACGTAAACTGCACAAAGATACAGCTATCCGACGTATTAATTAAGTCTGAAATGTGAAGTCTGGGGTGCGAAATGCAAGGTGCAGTGTCTGAAATGCAAAGTGCTTAGTGTGAATTTTACACTTTGCACTTTACACTTCGCATTTGAGTCGTAGCCCCACTAGGAATCCCTGCCTGACTGCTTGACGCAGTCACGCAGGCAGGGAACCTGCATTTAAAGTTTAGAAAATTTTGTAAACCAGATATTATTTTGTAGCCCCGGCAGGAATCGAACCTGCATCTAAAGTTTAGGAAACTTCCATTCTATCCATTGAACTACGGGGCCTTTTGTTTGTTATTCTTTCTTATTCTTTTTCCTTTCGTTTTGGAAACTTCCGTTCCCTGCCTGACTGCTTGACTCAGTCACGCAGGCAGGTATCCATTGAACTATAGGGCCAATTCGATTTACGAATTACGATTTGAACTTGCAATTTGCAACGTACAATTTGCAACTGAATCCGCGGCAAAGATAGAGAAAAAACGAGATTCTGAAAAGAACCGAGCAAATCTATTCATACCGCAGGGCATCGATGGGATTCAGGTTGGCGGCTTTGCGGGCCGGGTACCAGCCGAAAAAGATCCCGATCATGGTGGAGAATACGAAGGACAGAATAATCGATGAGAGGGTTATGGCTACAGGCCACTTCATGACATTTGCAATGATCCAGGAGGTGAGAACGCCGATCCCCACGCCGATCATTCCGCCAAGGAGGCTAATCATCAGGGCTTCGATGAGGAACTGAAGGAGGACATCTCTTCCGCGGGCGCCAACACCCATGCGGATGCCGATTTCCCTTGTTCTTTCCGTCACTGAAACCAGCATGATGTTCATGATCCCGATACCCCCGACCAGCAGTGATATGCTGGCGATGCTGGCAAGCAGGATCGTAAGGATGCCGGATGTCGCAGTTGCGGCGCTTGAAATATCAGCCTGCGAACGAATGGTAAAATCGGGTTCTTCGGCAGGTCCCAGGTGGTGACGTTCTTTCAGGACCTCAGTCATCTCATCAGTAGCCTGCGGGATCATGCTTTCCGTTACAGCTGAGGCCATTATCGTCTGAATATAGGTCACCGTCATCATGCGTTCCTGCACCGTGGTGAAGGGAGCGATCAGGATGTCGTCCTGGTCCTGGCCAAAGGCATTCTGCCCTTTGGGTCCGATGGTACCAATCACTGTAAACGGTATTTTATTAACACGGATCTGCCGGCCAACGGGGTCGGCTCCTTCACCAAAAAGGTTGGTGGTAACGGTTTTTCCGATCACGCAGACTTTTGCGGCACCTTTATCTTCCGCTGCGGTGAAGAAATTCCCGGATTCCACCGTCAGGTTCCTGATCGAGAAATATTCGGGGTAGACACCCCAAACGGAGGTCCGCCAGTTCTGGCCATTGGCGATCAGTTGTCCGCTGACGCGTACGACCGGTGTGGAATACATTACTGAAGGGCAGCGTGCCGGAATGGCTTTATAATCTTCGAGCGTAAGCCGTTGAGAGGAACCGGCTTCCATCCTGACGCCCCCCGTCATACTTGCGGAAGGAAAGACAGTAAGCAGGTTGGTTCCCAGGTTGGCGATCTGCGCCTGGATGCTTTCCCTGGATCCCTGGCCGATCGCGAGCATGGCGATCACGGAACCCACGCCGATGATAATACCCAGCATCGTGAGGAAGGTTCTCATTTTGTTTTTTGCCAGCGAGCGAAGCGCCGCTGTTATCTGATTCCTGAGTTTCATATGGTTTCCTCCTCTGCGATTACCGGGATGGTGAGTAATTCAACACTTGCGATCCTGGGTTTTTCAACTCTGAAATCCTTCAGTATTTTTCCGTCGAGGAAACTTACGTTCCGGTTGGTATAGCCGGCAATGTCCGGTTCATGGGTTACAATAACAACGGTGATTCCTTTTTTATTCAGCTGCTGAAAAATATCCATCACCTCCACGCTGGTGCGAGTATCGAGGTTCCCGGTGGGTTCATCGGCAAGGATCACGACGGGGTCGTTCACTAGCGCCCGGGCAATGGCCACACGCTGCTGTTCTCCCCCCGAAAGCTGGTTAGGAAGGTGATGCGAGCGGCTGTCAAGCCCGACAGAACTCAACGCCTGCATGGCACGGTCGCGCATTTCCTTAGCGGTGATATGGCTGTTGTACATCAGCGGAAGTTCAACATTTTCGAGGGCGCTTGTACGGGAAAGCAGGTTGAAGGACTGGAAAACAAAACCGATTTTTTTATTCCGCAATCCTGCCAGCTGGTTTTTGTCCATTTTCCCTACATCCACCCCATCCAGGAGATATTCCCCTTTCGTGGGGACATCCAGGCACCCGATGATGTTCATGAAGGTTGATTTCCCGGACCCGCTTTTTCCCATGATTGCAACAAAATCACTCCTGTGGATATCCATATCGATACCGCGAAGCGCATGGACCTCAAGATCACCCATCTGGTAAGTCTTGACGAGGTTTTTTACGGAGATGATCTTTTCGTCCATCTTATCTTCCTCCTCTTCCTGCAGCGGGTCGTCCCATCTGCGGCATGAACGGGCTTTGCTGCTGTTGTGATGTAGTGGATTGCAGGCTGCCGTTTACTACGCCGGTAATTACCTGTTCGCCATCTTTCAGTTTTCCTTCAATCATTGTAAAACTTCCGTCAGTAAGTCCCGCCCTGACTTTGCGGGGAACAAGTTTTTCACCTTCCATCACCCAGATAATCCCCATCCGCATTCTGATAGGCTCAGCCTGACCCTGGCCTACCTGCAGCTGCTTACCCGAAGGCATTCCCTGTGCTTCGGAGTTTTCACTTCCACCTGCATTTCCTTTTGCCAGAAGGTTATATTTTCCACCGTTGTTTCCGTCCCGGTTATGATTTCCTTTTCTGAAGGAAGAATCTCCATGCCGGAAATTGTGATCGCCTCCTGTCATTCCGGAACGGCCTTCACCGGTATGGGATCCCTGCCAGCCGGAATGGTTTCCTGCCTGCGTATTCCCACGTTGCTGTCCATTACCCGCGGTTGACCCGTTTTTCGTGGTTCCGCCCTGGTTGCCGGATGCTGATGCGTTTTGCGAGGGATTACCTGATCCGCTGTTCATGGCCATTGCGGCATCTCCGCCACTCATCTGCTTTCCCTGGCCCCGCTGGTTTCTCTTCTGCCTGAATTTAATTACATCCTGAATCAGCTTCTTTGTAGAATCCGGAAGATCCTTCATGGCCTTATCAAGATATTCTTGTGGTGGCCAGAAGCGTAAAGCTGTGGATGGTACCCGCAGTACATTCTGAAGTTCCTGTATTTTAACAGTGATGTTCGCTGTCATGCCGGGCATCAATCTCATATCTGGGTTTGGCACATCAATGATTACAGTATAATCCACCACATTCTGTGTCACTGTCGGCTGGAGCCTGATCTGTCGGACTGTACCGCTAAATGTTCTGTCAGTATAGGCATCCACGGTAAATGTTACCTCCTGTCCAACCTGAATTTTGCCAATATCAGCCTCATCCACATTCGCCTGAACCTGCATTTTCGTTAGATCATTGGCGATGGTAAAAAGAGTTGGCGTATTGAAACTGGCAGCAACCGTCTGTCCGCGATCAACCGCCCTTGAAATAACCACCCCGGAGACCGGGGCAACAATCGTTGCATATTTCAGATTGATCTTTGCGCGGTCGAGGGCAGATTTCGCAGAACGGAGACTCCCTTTGGCGGTTTCATAATCAGAAAGGGCCTGATCATAATCTGCCTGGGCCACTACCTTTTCATCCAGCATGATCTTTGTTCTGTCGTAGGTGCGCTTGGTCAGATCTACCTGCACCTGGGCGCGATAAAGGCTGGAGGCCGCATCTTCAACTGCAGCCGCCAGGTAGGTGGTATCCAGCAATGCCACTACGTCGCCTTTTTTAACGACTGAGTTAAAATCAACGAATATCTTTGAAATGATACCGGACACCTGTGTTCCTACCTGTACGGTCGTATCTGCGTTCAATGTACCTGTTGCGGTAACCAGGATCCGGATGTCCCCGTGATCAGCCTGTGCTGAACGCCACTGGATCTTTATCTCGCTTTTCTTTATCAGGAAAAACCATGCAGCAAGCCCTGCCAGTATGACAATGATGATAATGATATACCAATATTTTCTTTTCATTTTGATTTCGGATTATCGTTGAACAGTTTTGTTTTTTCTTTATATGAGTTAGTTATTTCAGAAGTTGATTGGCTTCCCCTGGTAGAAATCAAGGATCTTCGACTTGAAGAGATAGTCATATTTGCTCTGGATCATGTTGGATTTTGCCTGGAAAAAGTTGTTCTGTTCGATCAGGTAATCGATCGCGGTGGAGAGACCGACATTATATTTCTTTTCCGTGTTCTTATAGGAGAGCTCGGCAGATGAAAGCTGTTCTTTTGTTGCTGCGTACTTGTTGATGGCGGTTCTCAGGTCAGTGTATGCCTGTTCGATGGATTTACGTAAAACATTCTTTGTGTTTTGTTCACTGAGTTGAGTGTTAAGTGCGTTGACCTTTGCCTTTTCAATGTTGCTTTTTATCTGCCGGTTGGTGAAGATCGGGATGGCCAGGTTCAGCCCGATGCCCTCGCCAAGGTTATTCCACATCTGTGTAAAGAAAGGATTTCGCAGTGTGCTGTTGGCTGACAGCCGGTTCGCTGTTGCATAGTCTGAATTGATATTGCCGCTCAGCGTCAGTTCCGCCTTGGCCGCGTTAAAATTCACGCTGCTGAGCACCGGCGGATAAGCGTTGGCGTTCACCGGCAGCGCACTGATCTTTGCGCCGCCGTCACTATCCCAGTGCGCAGTGGCGCTTAGCCGATATGCAGCGCCGTTGCCGGTAACAATACTGTTAACCGCAACTTGGTCGGCGCTGCTTAAGGTAATGCTAAACCCGCCTGCGCTGAAATTACTAACGCTGTCGGCAGTCGGATTAAAACTGTAACTGCCGCCATTGGGGCCGGTAAGCTTGAAATGACTCAAATCAATGCCATTGCCCAGGCCATGTTCAGTTAAATAGCTGCCGCTCACGCTAAATACGCCGCTGGCGGCGTTATAGTCAATATGGCCTATTTTGGGCGCATGAACATGATTAACGCTGACCGCCCGCTCGGCTATAGCCGTCGCCCCGCTTTCCCAGCCGGCGATCGCCGACAGGCTATAAGCGGTTTTATCCTGCGCCAAACCGCCGTTTTTATTCAGCAAGCCATCAATCGCCAATTGGTCGGCGGCTGATAATTGAATGCTGACGCGACCGGCGCTGGCCGTACCGCTAACCACGCTGTCGCCGCTTAAGGTAAAACTTAGCCCGCCGTCGCCGCGCAAACTCAAGGCGCTTGGATTAACAGCGCCGCTGTTCAGCGCACTGCCGTGTAAACTGAGCTTGCCGGTGGCGGCGTTGACCCAGGCAAGCGCCAACTTTGCCGTCCTGAATAACTTTAACAAGTTAGTCCCGGCCTTGATGGGCGTCAGCGCTCAAATGCAGGCGTCGTTGAATGGCTTGATTTTTGCCCTTACCGGCGGAATCACGGGGCTGCCCAGTCTGACGCA
>Ga0118677_10005834_pt1 | contig 21300 bp, 19 predicted proteins | sample AliMusrvi5mmetaG_FD_86154 | JGI IMG/M metagenome (GOLD analysis project Ga0118677, IMG submission 86154)
GCTCATGGATGTGCAGATGCCGGTGATGGATGGCATCGAGGCCACCCGCCAAATCCGCAAGCTCCTCGCGGCAGGCGGCAATGACCACCTGCCGATCATTGCGATGACCGCCTATGCCATGCGCGGCGACCGCGAACGCTTCCTCGCGGCAGGCATGAATGACTATGTCGCCAAACCCGTGTCGCTTCATGCCTTGGCCGAGGCACTGAGCAATTGGCTGCCACCGGGTGCCGCGACCGCGGACCAACCCGCGCTGGCCCTGCCCGCCACACGGGTGAGCGAGGCCACCCCGCCGCAACCCGAGGCGCGGGTTTTCGACAAGGATGGCTTCATGGCACGCATGATGGAGGACGAGGAACTGGCACATCAGGTCATCGCCTGTTTCCTCAGCGATCTGCCCCGCCAACTCACCGCCTTGAAGGACGCGCTGCAAACCGGTGACACCGCCAGCACGGCGTGCGCGGCACACGCCATCAAGGGCGCAGCCGCCAACGTCGGCGGCGAGGCCTTGCATGGCGTGGCCACCGCCATTGAGGAAGCCGCACAGTTCGACAACCTGGCCGCCGCCACCCTGCGCCTGGCCGATCTGGAGACCCAGTTCACCCGCTTGCGCGAAATCATGAGCCGCATCCTCAAGAGCCACTATGAGCCCCAGGAATGAGCGGCTTGGCGGCGGGCAAGGATGCCCGCGCCACGGTGGACCGGGCATCCTGCCCGGAGCCAAAGTCAGTTCCCAATCAACAGGGCCAGCAGCCCCAGCGCCACCAGATCAATGATCCGGTACGGACTCCAAATCTCCACGACACCCCCACCCGGCGGCGATTCGCTCAGCGCCTCTTCCTCCGGATGGGGCGGCGGGTCGCTCGCCACCACAGCGCAATCAAGCGCCGCGGCCTGCTCGATCCGCAGATCCGCATCGCAGGCGATGCCGCCGCTGCGGCTGCGGCCGGCGCGAGATTCGCAGCGGGCGGTATGGCGGGTGTCGAGGTGTCTCATAAGGGTCTCTGTTGTTAGATCGGGTTGGTGCTTGCTTGCCCGAGGCCGGTCAATCCGCCTCGCGGGTCACGTGAGGGTGGTATTTACCAGTTCTCCCCAGCGTCGTCCATAAGGCATTCGAGCAGCCGTCTCTACGGGTTTTGCGCAGGGCGCAAGAGGGGCACGAGCGGCCCGCCCAATACAGTTCGGTTAGCAGATTGATTGGCAATTGATGGCTCCGGGCAGGATGCCCGGACCACGGTGGCGCGGGCATCCTGCCCGCCGCCTTTCTTCCTTTCCATTCCAGCGCCGCCTATACGAACAGTATTGGGCGGCCTGCCCGTGAGACAAAACCCAAACACCCGCAAATGCTGATCTGACAGATTCAAACCATTGAAATGAGAACCTCGCCCCCCGTCGCTCACCCGTCGTCTCGGCTGTTAGGCATCCAGAGGGTGGCGATGAAAGCCGGAACAAATAGCAACCCATCATACAGCATGGAAAATGATGCATGGGAAGTGATACGATGACTCGAAAGAGATGCCATTGAAAGCCGATCCGTGAGACAGATTGCTTTCCCATGTTAGATCGGCCAGAAGACCGCCAGCCAGATGCAGGGCGGTTCGGTGGAGGTCTGGATGACACGGTGCTTTTGATGGGCAGGCAGAAACAGGCAATCCCCCGTTTTCAAGCGGGATTCAGTGCCGTCGGCGAAGGCGAGTGTCGCCTCGCCCTGTAACACAGTCACCCATTCATGCTCCTGCTGGTCGTACCAGAAATCCTCGGGGGAGATTTGCCCGTGGCTGACGATGCGCTCGATGCGCAGCGGCCCCGAGTTCAGGATTTCCGCAACCATCTCCTCGCCCGCGCTGGCGGGTGGCAAATCATCCCAAAGATTGGTGATCGTGGCCATGGGATTCCGCTCTTACTGCACGGGGGCTCGGCCGCCCCACAGGTTGCTATCGGCCGCAGCCATCGGCATGGGTTTGACCATTGCAACCGGCGCATCTCCGGTGAACAGCAATGCTTCGTCGCCCTTGGCCAGAGGCAGATCGTAGATTCCGGAATGCCCAGGCTTGAGCGACACCACGCGTGAATTCACCCACAACTTCGGTTCTGCTGCGAAGGACGCCTGGACCCGGCACGTCTCGCCGGCCAGGCTCTTGATGCGCACCCAATCGGTCGTGCCATCCTTGCGGCTGGCGCTGACGAGAAAGGCACCTTCGGCGCGCAGGTCGTGGAAAACGGCGTCCTTCCACGCGGCGGGAATGGCGGGAAAGACGTTGATCTTGTCGCCCCAGCTTTGCAACAGCATGTCCTGGAGCGAGCGGTTGAGCACGATGGAGCACTCGATGACCGGCGAGCCTTCGATGTACATGGTGTTAGGTCGGACGAAACGCGCGTCGGCCATGTGCTGGTGGATTTGCTGGATGGCGTTGTCGCCGTCGCCCAGGGTGGCGTAAAGCGAGGCGGCGGCGGCGCGCGACCAGCCATTGATGCCGCGGGCGCCATCGGTGGTCAGCCAGTGGAGCACCGACTTGTTGAGCAACTCGCGTTCGGCGGGGTTGTCGGCGCTCATGATATGCAGCGGATGAACCATCATCAGATGCGCCCAATGGCGGTGGGACTTGGTGAATGCCAGGGTGGCGCCGATGCGCAGGCCGTTGGCGTCCACCGGATAGGGCACCAGATCCTTTAGAGTCTGCTCCCACATCGGGACCATCGGCTCCTTGAGTTGATAGCGTTTGTTGAGGTCGAGCAGCGTCTGGCAGCCCCAGCGCAGCAGGGCGAGATTGTAGTTGTTATCGGCGTCGCTGCCGTATTCGGGGGACATGAGCACGGGCAGGTGCAATTTCCCGTCGTCACCTTTCGTCAACAGCTTGAGGTAGAGGTTGATGCTGCCGCGCAGCAGCGGATAGAACGCGTGCTTGTTCTGGTCGGTGACCAGGGAACGGTCCATTGAGTAGCGGTAATGCAGATAATAGTTATGCAGCGCCCAGGTGAAATCGCCGGGGTTGATATATTTGTCAGGCGCACAATCGCCGTCGCCGCGCAGGCCCTCGTAATCGGTGGTGTGCGGCACGGTGGCGCAGGCGTCGAACTTCCAGATCTCCTTGCCGTTGCGGAAGAAGTTGTCACGTTTCGTGTCGAGAAAGCGGATGAAGGACTCGCCGAGTTGCAGGCGATTGCCGGTGTAAACCGGAAGATATAGCGTTTCGATGTTGAGGTTCCACCAAATGCGCGGCCAGCCGGTGTTGCGAAACCACGGGCCCAGCAGATCCACCGGCACCGAATCCGGACGCGAGGCACAGGCGAGCTTGTACCATTGGATCCAGTAGAAGCTTTCCAGTTTGGGGTCCGGGATGGAGACGAAGCTCGTCGGGTAGAAGGCATGCCACCAGTCGCGATGCGATTGCTCAAAGACGCCGAAGCGACCGGGCGTGAGGTTGTCGTCCGCTTCCCGAACGACCTTGACCGCGGCTTGTTTGGCGGTGCTTTCCGGAAACGAATCGGCGATGCTGAGGGCGACAATTTGGAATCGGGGATTGGGGTTGGGCACGTTCGTCCACGCGGTGGCGAATTCACCCCCGGCGGCGCGGGGTTGGACACATACGGAAATCGCTCCATCCGTTTCGAGACGGCTGGGAGGATTGGGCGGATCCCCGGCGAATTGGCCTGGCTTGCGGTCCACGCAGGGACGTGCGTCCCACGACCATGCGCCGTGCTCGCCGCTGGTGCCTTCCATGTCGGCGACCATGACCATCTTGCTGGCATGAATGAAGCAATGGAAGGCGATGCTGCCTTGGTCCGTCGTGATGGCCCCGCGCACCTCCGCGTTCCAAAGATCGAGGCGCATTGTGCCGCCTTGGATCTTGCCGGAGGTCGTTAGAACGAGTCCGCCGATGGGCAGGCGGGCGTTGTCCCGGCGGTGCTCGGTGACATCGGCGCGACCCATTTCAAAGCGCAGGCGGTTCGGTCCGTCCTGATAGATCGTGGCCCCCAGCATGCCGTTGCCCAGAAACGCGCCGCTGTCGAAGTCCGTCGGCAGCTTGTCCCAGATGAGGTCATGGCGGGCGAGGAACGCCGGCCAGTCAACCTGCACCTCGACCACCTCCTTGCTGGCGGCAGGCGCGGCTCCGGCGCTGGACAGCACAAATATTGCGGCAAGAGCGTGGATCGTGGTTCGCATTGGGTGTTACTGGAATGAAGAGTGAGGTGAAATCATGCTGGGCGTTTCCCCGTCTTCCTCGACCGCCTTGACCAGGGCGAAGAGGCGGTTCTTGCTTCGTGCATGTTGGCTCTGATCACGGCGGGCTAGGTCAGCTAAGGTTCGGCATCATGTCAAGGGGGAATCTGGCAGGTAATCGAGGGGAGGGGCGATCTCCGAATCGCCCATGACTGTGAGGGGTCAATGCGAAGCGGCTTGCCTCCCCTCATTGGCTCACCATGGCCACCGGCGGTCGGAGTTCGCAGCTCCTTGAAACGGCGAAGTTTTGCTCCCAATGATTGACGAATGTGAAACTTTCTCAATTGTGATCTTCCGAACGCCGCGGCAGACTGTCACGGCCCGGCCCGCTGGCACCTGGTATCGGGTTCGTTTTTTTGGTGATCGTTGCGATGTTAGAGCCGCGGCGGGGCCGCCGGATAAGTCAAGAATACTTTATCGTGTTTTGTCAAATCGCCCGGTTCGACGCTTGCAACGATGCGCTCCGCCCGGCGCTCAACTCGGCTGCCGCAACCGTCGCCTCGGTCACGACGATGCCGGATGCGGCGAGCCACGGGCCTGCGGCAGTGGGTTTTTCGCGGCCACGACCCAGCCCACCGTCGCCGCTCGCGCTATGGTGGGAATGCCATTTGCGGCAGGCCTTGAAACACGGGCGGCCGCCCGTGCCCCTCTTGCCGCAGGCAGGCTGGCAACACATATCAAGCCAGCGCGTGGGCCGGGCATGCCTAACAACTATACAGCCGCGGACAAACCGTCCACGGGCTCGCGCGCCCGGGCAACCCAAGGCGCGGAGTGGTGACCGGCAGTGAGCGGGTCTTACGTCAACGCCAACAGCTTCTCAATCTTGCGGACGGTGGCTGGTGTGTGCTTGCCATCGACGCGCTTGGCACCTTCAAGAATGGCATTGAGGCCGGCCAAGGCCGCCTCAGCGGCGGCAAAGGCTTGCTTCTCGCCGCCGTATTTCTTGTCGGAGAAATACTTGGTGAAAACAGCCCCCGCGCGGCTGATGGATAGACGCCAGCCCTGGAACGCGGCGGTCTCGTAGGTGAAACGGGTCAGATTTTTGATGGATTTCATGGTGGTTTGGATTTCTAGGGTGGAGGTTGTAACCAAGGTATCTCTACCAGTTATTGAGAGGAATTCAAGGGCAACCGGTGATTTTTGCCCCTGCAAAAGAATATTTCCTGCGGGAGACCGCTGGGAGCATGACAAAAAGGAGGGGCAATCTCCGAATCGCCCTCGACCATGCTGGGTCGATGGCAAGCGGCTTGCTTCCACTCATTGGCTCACCATGGGCAACGGCGGCCGGAGTCCGCCGCTCCTTGACGCAGCGTTGTTTCTGACGGGGTCTTGCTTACCAACCTGAACAATCAAATAGCACTTGGGTTGTCGCGCGGGTCGGCCTCAACGGCGATCACCTGCAACGGGTTGATATATTGGCGCAGCAGGAGGGCGGTGGTGAGGGAGGCGGGAATGGCGCCCACCAACAGGCCGGTGGCGAGGACCGAGAGGTGACTCAGCTCGGCCAGGCCGACCATTTGCACGCCGAGGGCGTTGTCCAACTGCATGGCGATGAGATATACCATGGAGCGGGACAGGAAGCGCGAGGGAAGGGAGACGCTGACGATGTTCGTGTAGATGCTCAAGGTCCACAGTCTGCTTGACAGATCTCGTCGTTGCCCACCGGCGCTCCCTGCAACGCGGCGCGCACGTCGTCGAGCGAGGTACGGGCGGCGCCGAGTCGGCCCAGGGCCTTGGTGAGGGTTGACTCGCGCAGGTTGCTGTCGGCGAGGAAATCCGGGCCTTCAAACTCGGCCAGGCGACGGTTGTTCCTGGCAAAGCGGCCATGCAGCGAGTGGTGGTTGGCCTGGGCGATGGCCGACAATTTGCCTGCCGGCACACCCCTCCTGGATCGCCGCATGGAGCAGCGGCGATCGAAAGCGACGCGGTGTTCCGGATAGATCCCGGGACTATGCTTGCTCCAGCAGCTTCTCACCCTTGCGGATGGTCGTCGCCGTATGCTTGCCGTTGACCTTCTTGGCGGAGTCGAGCATGGTTTTCAAACCGGTCAACGCGGCTTCGGCAGCCGCAAACGATTGCTTCTCATCGCCGTATTTCTTGTCAGAGAAGTACTTGGTGAAAACCGCTCCGGCACGGCTGATAGACAAACGCCAGCCTTGGAATGCGGCGGTTTCATAGGTGAAACGAGTCAGGTTCTTGATGGATTTCATAGGGGTTGGGCGAGGTTGTTGTTAATCCTCAAGCCATATCTACCCGTTATCATTTCCCATATCAAGCCCTTTCTCACAATTCTTTCTAACAATAGACGATTTCCGTTGCTGGCGGCCGCGCGCGGCGGGCATGGCATGCGTGTTAGGTTAGGGCCGGACTGACACTCTCCCTAACAATACCTACCTCCGACGCACCGATAACTACCGAGTTGATAGTATTTGTTGTATCGGTATTGTTACGCCGGCGTGCGGCGGGGGACGTCGCAAGGCGTCATTCACAGAGAAGCCTGCGATTTGGACTACCAAAGATTGGTCATACTATCATTACCACTGAAGCCACAGCAAACCACTGAGGTCACCCTCACCAGCGGCCACACGACCCAGCTCAACTTCCCGTGAACCCTTCGCCGAGCATCACCGGGTTTCGGCTGCGCCTGCTGCTGGGCATGATGCTGGTGGTCGGCGCGGTCACCGCGCTGGCCTTGTGGAGCGCCCAACACAAGGTCACCACCGATGTGCAACAGCAGTTGCAGCAGGCGTTTCAAGACGAAATCACCGCGCTGCACGGCACCTGGAAGGTGCGGCATGCCGCCCTGGTGGAACGCTCGCGCGCGCTGGCCCGCAAGCCGCGCATCCATGCCGCTTTGGAGGACAATGCGCTCGACCTGCTCTATCCGAATGCCGAGGATGAACTGCGCGACTTGATGGAAGGCGGCAGCGAAAACCCGCTGCAAGCGCGGTTCTATCGGTTCCTTGGCGCCGACGGCAAGGTCATCGCGGCGCCACCCGGGGTGGATGCGGGAAAACTCAGCAGCGAACAAGAGGCCGGCTTGAGTTTGGCGAAACTGCCGGACACCCAGCAAGTCGGCTACCTGATGCGCGATGGTGGCGCGGATGAATTCATCGCCGCGCCGATCATTTCAACCGACACCAACGAGGTGACTTGAGCGCCGTGCCCGGTGCCGCGGATTTCAGTGTCACCGTGGACGTGCCTCGCGTCATGGGCAAGGCGGACAAGATGTCCCCCCTCGTTGACTTTCCCCTTGCCGGGAGGCCTTCCCTCCCTATGCTCCGTGCATGCTGCATGACCGCTCCCGTCAAATCGCCCTGTTGGAAACGATAGTGGGTCCTGCCGGAAAACGCTCGAATGCGGAGCCGGGTCTAACCGAATTCCTCGGCCGCTGCCGGCAAGCCGACGCCGAGGCTCGCAAGGTCGTGCTCCGTTGCCATGATGACAACTCGGCGCAAGGCGAGGAGGCCGAGCTATTGGGGCGTTGCCGCGCCAATGACCCGGCCGCGTGGGATGATCTGATCACCCGGATCGAGAAGCCGCTCCTGCACGAGATTCGCACGCAGCATCTCATCACCCGCTATTTGGCGGGCGACTCAAATGCGGGCGTGGAGTTGTTCCGCAGCATCGAAGCGAAAATCAAGGGACTGGTGTGCTTTCGAATCTATAACCTCACCCGAGAGGATGTCCAGGACCTCGTCCAGGAGTCCGCCGGCAAGATATTCCGCGAGCTGCCGACCTATGACTCGCGAAAAGCCAGCTTCGACACCTTCTGGCGGCTGTTAGTCACGCAGGTCTGTTACGACGACTCGGAAAAACGCCAGGCGAAAAAGCGCCGTCCCGTCGGCGGCCTGGAATCCATCGACGGGCACGGCGACGGCGATGAGCCGATCGATCTTCCCGCTCAGGATCCGGGCCCGTCGGACGTCACCAGCCAACGCGAGGAATTCCGCCTGCTGCACCGCGCACTCGAGAAACTCGGCTCGTTCGACGTGCGCTGCCGCAAGCTCTTCGAATTGTTTTACTTCGAGGAGAATTCCTACGCCGAAATCGCCGGCATCCTCAACATGAATGCCAAAACGGTCAGCACCGGCCTGGTGCGCTGCCGTGAGAAAATCGCCGAATGTTTCCCGAACGAATTTCGGGAGCAAGCGCGGCGCTATTCCGAATCAGTAACCTAGATACGTATATGCCAGACAATCCGGAACAGCCTGACGATGTGGATGTGTTGCTGCGAAACTACGCCGCGACCCGGCGGACGTTCGCCGCGAACACGCCCGATTTGCATGAAGCGGACGTCCGCATGCTGGCAGAGGCGGCCCGCAGGGAACGGACCCACCGGGCGGCGGCCCCCGCAGGCCTGCTCAACCGCTTGCGCGGGTTTTTCGCCGCCCTTTCCACGCCGCAATGGTCGGCGCTGGGCGCAACCGCCGTGTTGCTGTTGTTCTTCGCGGTGTGGCTGCCGCTGCGCGAAGACGGCGGCGGGGGCCAGGGAAAGAACCTGACATCCACCAAGCCGCCGACTTCTAGCAGCCAACTCTTTGCGATGGTGGCGACCACCTTCCGCGGCGAGTCGGAAAACCTCCAGGATGACTATAGCAAGTTTGATCTCGACCTCAACCTCAACACGCATCAGATAACTTTTATATTTACCAACGGCTCCCAGCTAACAGGCACCATCCAGCCCGACGATGCGGGCAAGCACTCCGCGGATGCCCCGCTGAGCTTTGCGGTCACCGCATCCGGCTCCGATACGCACAAACTTCCCATCGGCTTCACAGGCGTATTAAGCGCCGTGCCCGACGCGGCCGCTCCCCACCGCCCCAAGCAAGTCAGCCTGCGCGGAATCCTCACCGCTAACCAGCGCGAAATCCAATTCACCGCCGGCATGAAGTAGCGTTGTAGCGGCGGTCTGTGACCGTCGCAGCGAATGAATCGCCTTGTTGCGGCGGTCTGTGACCGTCGCTAGCGCATGTGAAAGCGCACCTCATTCGCTGCGACGCTCACAGAGCGCCGCTACAATGCGCCCATGCTCTGCGTTGAAATCGACCATTCACGCGCCAGGCGCAGTGGCGGGCCATCGGGAAATGGTTGGCGAGGTGTGTGCATTCTGGACGTGGCTGGCTGACTCACTCATGGCACCACAGGGAAACTGCACCGAGAAATCTCGTCCTTTTCCATGCTCGTTTGCGGCTCGGTGTGCCCAATCACGCGCTCAAAAGCAATCAAATCCATCGCTCCGGGAAAATCCGGGCTTCCCTTTTCATGGGCGTTAGGCTGGAATGCGTTCGCATCCAGCCCGCAAACAGATTCCGCTGCCCGTCCGATCCTTTTTCACTGTATTCCGCGCGTCCATGGCCATCTCCCTCAACAAGCCCAAGCTCGATAACCTCGCCGGCGACATCTGGAAATCCGCCGAGCGCTTGCGCGGCAAGTTCAAGTCGTACGAATACCAGAGCGTCATCCTGCCCATCATTGTCATCCGCCGACTGGAGTGCGTGCTGATCGACTGGCGTCAAAAGAAGGCCGCCGAGGTGCTCGCGAAGCGCCCAAAGCTCACCGAGAAGGACCTCGGCAAACTGGTCAAGGAGCTGGAACTCAATCCCAAGCAGTGCCCGTTTTCCAACACAACCGATTTGACGCTCCGCAAGGTCTATGAGGAAGACCACGCGTTGCTGGAGGAAAACTTCCGCGCCTACATCAACGGCTTTTCGCAGAATGTTGACGACATCGTCGAGCACTTCAACTACCGCGCCACCATCGGCTTGATGGTGAAGAACAACCGGCTGGCCCCGATCCTCAACCAATACAAGGAACTCGCCCTCGGACCCGACCAACTCTCCGGGCTGGAAATGGGCTACATCTATGAGGAGTTGCTCCGGCGTTTCTCAGAACAAAGCGGCGATGAGGCCGGAGAACACTTTACCCCGCGCGAAGTCGTGCGCCTCATGGTTGAGTTGTTGGATATTCCCATCCCGGAGCGGCATTTCTCCATTTACGATCCCGCAAGCGGCACAGGGGGCATGTTGTCCGTGTCGAAAGAGCACCTGCTGGAGCGCGCCAACACCCCGGATGAAAAGGCGCGGGTGGAGAAATACGTCACCGTTCACGGGCAGGAACTTTCTCCCACGAACTACGCCGTCTGTCAGGCCGACCTCCTCATCAAGAACGACCGGCAGGCCACCGTCCACCTTGGCAACTCGCTCATCCCGCACGACCCTCACAGCAAAGAGCCGGGTGACCAGTGGCCGGAGACGAAATGGAAATTCAACCGCATGCTCAGCAATCCGCCCTTTGGCGTGACCTGGGGCGGCAAGGATGGTTATGAGAAGGAAGCCCGCAAGCTGTTGAAGACCCGTTACAAGGCCGGGATGCCGCGCGTGAATGACGGCGCGCTGCTGTTCCTGCAAACGATGTTGGCGAAAATGGCCCCGCCCGATGAAGGCGGCAGCCGCATCGCCATCATCTTCAATGGCTCACCCCTCTCCAATGGCGACTGCGGCTCCGGCGAGAGCGAAATCCGCCGCTGGATTCTGGAGCACGACTGGCTCGACGCCATCGTCATGCTGCCCGATCAGCTTTTCTACAACACCGGCATTTTTACCTACATCTGGCTGCTGCGCAATGACAAGCCAGAAAAGCCTGCGTCGCACAAGGGGCGGGTGATGCTCATCGATGCCCGCAAGCAGTTCGAGAAGGAGCCCAAATCCTTCGGCAACAAGCGCAATCGCATCACCGACACCCACCGCGCATGGATCGAGCATCGCTACAACAAAGGCTGGGCCAAGAACTACAGCGACGAGCACGTCAAAATCTTCAAGCGCGAAGACTTCGCCTACCACAAGGTCAGCGTTGTCTTCTGGCAGACGGATGCGAATGACAAACCCGCCATCATCACCGAGCCTTACACCAAAGCGTTTACCGCCGCGAACGTGAAGAAGGAACAGGACTTCCACGAAAGTGAGCTGACCTTCCGCGCAAGCATCAAGACAGGCGGCAAAATGAAGACCGTGGAATTGGTCCTCAAACCCGGCGACAATGCCGCCAGCAAATTCAAGGATGTCTTCGGCAACGCCGATGAGATTCTCTCTCCGACTTGGACGCACCGGCATTACGTGCAGGACGACGAATACATTCCGCACGGCGAGGACATCAAGGCGTTCCTGAAACGGGAAATCGCCAAGCCGATCATCCACTGGGAGGACAGCCCGCAACTCGGCTACGAAATCCTGCCCAACAAATACTTCTACCGCTACCAACCGCCCACGCCTGCGAAAGACCTGCTGGCCCAGTTTTGGAAGCTGGAGAAGGAGGCGGAGGAGATGCTAAAAGGACTGGCCCAATGAAAAGCGAAAACGACTTGTCCGTGCTGGCAACGCCGGAATACCGGCGGTTTATCGAGGAACTGAAGGCTCGGGTCATCGGTGCCCGCATTTCTGCGGCCCGGGCCGTGATGCACGATTCCATCCTGCTGTACTGGGACATCGGACGCGGGATCGTGGAGAAGCAGCAATTGTACGGCTGGGGGGATTCCGTGGTGGAGATGGTGGCTGCGGATTTGCGGCGGGCATTTCCGGGAATGCTCGGTTTTTCTCCATTCAATCTTTGGCGGATGCGGCAACTTTATATCGTATACTCGACGCCCGAATTTCTGGCACAGGCTGTGCCAGAAATGAAAAAGCGTGGTTCCCGGTTTGCGGGGCAAGCTGCTCCTGAAGTGCCCGGAAAGCCCAATGCCCGCAGCCAAGACCCAATTCTGGCACAGCTTGTGCCAGAATTGCTTGGCCCCGTCGCTTGGGGCCATCACGTCGAAATCCTCAAGAAGATCAAAGACCCCGCCGCCCGACTCTGGTATCTCCGCTCCACTGCCCGCTTCGGCTGGACGCGCAATGTCCTGCTCAATCAGATCAAGGCGAGCGCCTACGAACGCGCCGTCACTGAAAAGAAGACTCACAACTTCGGTATTACCCTGCCGGAGCACTTGGCGGAACAGGCGGATGAAATGTTGAAGAGTTCCTACAGTCTGGACTTTCTCGGCCTGCGCCGTGCGGTGAAGGAACGCGAACTGGAAGACCGGCTCATCTCGCGCCTGCAAGCATTCCTGCTCGAACTCGGCTACGGCTTTTGCTTCGTCGGCCGCCAGCATCGCATCGCCCTTGGGAAAAAGGAGTATTTCATCGATCTCCTGTTCTATCATCGCTTCCTCAAGGCGCTGGTCGCCTTCGATCTCAAGGTCGGCCCCTTTGAGCCTGAGTTCGCCGGCAAGATGGATTTCTATCTGAACCTGCTCAACGACAAGGAACGCGGCCCCGACGACCAACCCTCCATCGGCATCATCCTCTGCGCCGAAAAGGACGAGGTGGAAGTCGAATACGCCTTGCGCTCCAAAGCCAATCCCATCGGCGTCGCCGCCTATCAGTTGCAGTCGAAACTGCCCTGCGAACTCAAAGGGAAACTGCCCTCTGCCACACAACTCGCAGCCGTCCTGCGCGTGGAAATGGAGGAGGGGAAATGAGCGACACACTCGCTGCGCAGTCATTGTGGCCCATTGACCGCATCAAGGATCACGTTTCGAAGATCGGTAGCGGATTCACGCCATCAGGTGGAGCTGCGTCGTATCTCGATGCCGGTGTTCCTTTATTGCGAAGCCAAAACGTGCATTTCGATGGTCTGCGGCTAGACGACGTTGCCTACATCGCAGACGAAACGCATGACGAAATGAGCGGCTCAAAATTGCGTGCCCGCGACGTGCTGCTGAATATCACCGGTGCGTCCATCGGGCGTTGCGCTTTCGTGCCAGACAGCTTTGGCGAAGGGAACGTCAACCAGCACGTTTGTATCATTCGTCCGAAAGCTAGGTTAGATTACAAGTTCCTAACTTACTGCCTCTCCGCTCCTTGGGGACAGGATCAGGTTTTATCGAGTTTCACCGGTGCCTCGCGCCAAGGCTTGGGCCAGCGAGACCTTGGCGCAATTCAAGTGCCTTTACCGCCGCTGCCGGAGCAACAGCGCATCGCTACCTATCTGGATGCGAGTTGTGCGGCGATTGACGCGGCGGTGGCAGCCAAGCGGAGTCAGATTGAGGCGCTTGGCCATCTGCAGGAAACCATCGTTCAAACAGCGGTTACCAGAGGATTGAATCCGCATGCGCCGATGAAGCCTTCCGGCTTGGATTGGGTCTCTGCGGTTCCGTCTCACTGGCAGGTCCGCCAAATCAAACGCCTGTGCAGTTTGGTTCGCGGTCAGTTTACCCACCGACCACGAAATGACCCGGCCCTCTACGATGGCCCGTATCCATTTATCCAAACCGGTGACATTACTGCCGCTGGGAAATACATCCGCACCCATTCCCAAACCCTCAACGAGCTTGGATTGAGCGCGACCAAGCAGTTCCCACGCGGCACCCTCGTCATGTCCATCGCCGCCAATATCGGCGATGTTGCTATTCTCGATTTTGAAGCCTGTTTTCCAGACAGCATGATTGGCATGATTCCCGGCCACAAAACCAATCTCGATTTTCTTTATTACCTTATGCGATCTATGCGGGGCATCATGTTACGCTCCGCCGTCCAAAGCACACAGCTCAACCTGAATTATGTCAGAATCGGAACGAATTTCGCTCCGATCCCGCCGCTGAATGAGCAATCGGCCATCGCCGAATACTTGGATGCGAAGGAGCACGAATCCCGTCTGATTAGTAGCACCATTGAATCGCAAATCGCAATCCTCACCGCCTACCGCAAGTCGCTGATTCACGAATGCGTCACCGGCCAGCGGCGGCTGACCGAGGCGGAAGTGCGTTCAATTCAGAAAAAAGCCCCTACCATGACCCAAGCCAAAGGTTGACCTATGCCGGAACTGGACACCATTACTATCAAGGGCTTCAAGAGCATCGCTTCCATCGAGAAGCTGAAGCTCGGAGCGATCAACGTCGTCATCGGGCCAAATGGCTCGGGAAAATCGAACTTCATCGGCGTGTTTTCTTTCCTGCACGCCATTCGCGAGGGGCATTTGCAAGAATATGTCATTAAGGCGGGTGGCGCAGAGAAGATTCTGCACTTCGGTTCCAAGGTGACGCAGAAGATGGTTTTCCATATTTGTTTTAAGGATGGAGTGAATCAGTATGCACTCAGTCTGATGCCTATCCCGGGTGATGAACTTGTGCCGTCCGAAGAGTGGGTTTCATACTGGCACAAGGAGAAGTATCCGCATGGCCCTACAAGCCAAAGCGTCCCACGCGTTGGCAAGGAAGCAGGCATCAGCGCCCCCAAGGGTCCGCCGATTGCGGCCTACGTGCGAATGCACCTGGACCGCTGGCGGCTCTATCATTACCACGACACGAGCAGTACTTCGCCAATGAAGAAGACGGGAGACGTGAATGACAATCGCTATCTCCGTCCGGACGGCTCGAATCTAGCTTCGTTTCTCTATTACCTCAGGGAGAAACACGATACCTGTTACAGTTTGATCCGCCGGACGGTGCAACGGGTGACGCCGTTCTTTGACGACTTCCAGTTGGAGCCGCAGAAGCTCAATGCGGAGAAGATCCTGCTGGAATGGAAGCACAAGGGTTCTGAGGCGTATTTCGGCGCATCTTCGCTGTCGGACGGAACGTTGCGCTTCATTGCGCTGGCTACGCTATTCCTCCAGCCGGAGACTTATCGCCCGTCGGTCATTTTGGTGGATGAGCCGGAACTCGGCCTGCATCCCTATGCGATTACGATGCTGGCGTCACTGGTGAAACAGGCGGCCACGAAGACACAGGTTATCATTTCCACCCAGTCTCCGCTGCTGCTAGACCACTTCCAACCCGAGGATGTGTTGGTGGCGGACCGCGTGGACGGCGGCACGCAGTTCACTCGGCTGGATTCCACCAAACTGAGTGGCTGGCTGGAGAACTACAGCCTGGGCCAACTGTGGGAGAAAAACGAATTTGGAGGGCGGCCCGCACCGGAATAGAACCCCATGGCCCGCCTACTCATCCATGTCGAAGGAGAAACCGAGGAAACCTTCGTCACCGAAGCTCTCGCACCGCATCTTTATGGTTACGGCTATCAGAAAGTCAGCGCCCGGTTGCTTGGCAATTCCCGGAACCGTGATCGCCGGGGAGGAATCAAAGGCTGGAACTCGGTGCGGGATGACATTATCGATCATCTGAAAGACGATTCACAATGCCTTGCAACCACCATGGTCGATTACTATGCTCTGCCAAGGGAGGGACAGAAGGCGTGGCCGGGTCGCAATGAGTCCGGCTCAAGACCATTCCCTGAAAAGGCATTGATCGTGCAAACGGCTCTGCATGCGGATATTTGTACCGCGCTTGGCGACAATTTCAATGGCCGGAATTTTGTCCCGTATGTGATGATGCATGAGTTCGAAGGACTCCTCTTCAGCGATTGCAGGCGATTCGCCGCTGCCCTCGGACGACCGGAGTTGGCAGGACCGTTCGAAACGATCCGGGCCGCCTTCGATACCCCCGAGGAAATCAACGACAGCCCGCAAACCTCTCCCTCAAAGCGGGTCGAAGCTCTGGTGCCAGGTTATGAAAAGCCGTTTCATGGGACCCTCTCGGTGCTTGAGATCGGTCTCGACACCATCCGCCAGGAGTGCCCGCACTTCCATGCGTGGCTGGAACAACTCGAACAATGGATTCACTAATGGCAAAGAGAAAGAAACCACCCGAACTGACCTTCCAACAACACCTCGCTGACTACCTCGTCCGTGAGCACAAGTATGGCGTGCTGGAGCAATCCAAAATCACGGACACCGAGGATTTTATTGCGGAAGATCAACTTTGGGCCTTTCTCCAAGCCACCCAAGCCGACACGTTGAAGAAGTTGGTGGACGACTACGGCACGGACGCGCGGGAGGAGGTGTTCAAGGCGCTGCGCAAGGGGTTGGAGCACACGCCAATGTGGATGCTGTTCCGTGATAGCCTCAAGGTGCGTGGATTGGAGTTCCGGCTGTTCTATCCGAAACCCCGCTCCGCCGCGAGCGCCGCCACCGCCAAATACGCGCAGAACCGCATCGCCTTCTGTCCGCACTTCTACTTTGGGGAAGCAAATCACGAGATTGATTTTGTCATTTACCTCAACGGCCTGCCCATCGTGGTGCTGGAGCTGAAGCACGAGAAAAACCAGAATGTGCATGACGCCGTGGCGCAATTCACCAAGCGCGACCACACCCAGAAGATTTTCCAGCATCCCTTCCTCTACCTTGCCGCCGACACCTGCGACGTAATGGCCGCCACCGACCCGCGCCGGGAGGAGAATTTCCGCTGGCACAACATGGGCCTGACCAACACACCCACGAATCCCAACGAATATCCGGTGGAGTTTCTTTACCGCGAGGTGCTGTCGCAGGAGCAGTTGCTAGAGGCGTTGTCGTTCTTCCTCGTCCGCGTGCCCATGCGTGAGGCCGAGGCCGACAAGCCGGCCCGCCCGGCGTCCACCCTCTACCCGCGCTATCACCAAGGCCGCTTGGTGCGACGGGTGGCGGAGGACATCACGGACCACTTCATCGCCGAGGGTGACATCGGCAAAAAGTATCTGGCTGACCAATCCGCCGGCAGCGGCAAGACCTTGTCCATCTGCTGGCTGGCCGACCGGTTGCACAGCCTCTTCAAGCCGGGCACGAATGAGAAGTTGGTGAACATCACCTTCATTCTAACGGATCGAAAATCGCTTGACACCAACATCCGTGAGGACATTGAGAAGTTCACCCACCTCAAGGACGTGGTGGGTATTGCGCAACATTCCGACGACCTGCCGCGTTTCCTCAGGGATCGGAAATCCATCATTGTCACCACACTGCAGAAATTCGCCTGGGTATTGGATGAGATTCGGCACAACCCGGAATTGAAAAAGCTGCGGGTGGCGTTCCTGATTGATGAAGCGCACCGCTCGCAGGACGGCAAGCAAGCGGCCGCCATCCGCCTGCCGTTCCGCAAGGCGGACGAACCCGACGAGGAAGCCGACGAAGAGGACCCCGAAGAGCAAATTGCCAGAATCATCCGCGAACACGACCTCAATCAGTTGTTCGTCGCCTTCACCGCCACGCCCTCGCCGGCCACGGTGTCGATGTTTGGCAAGGCGTTTGACACCTACTCCGAGGCAGAGGCCATCGCCGAGGGCTACATCGTGGACGTGGCAGCAAGCATCATCTCCTACAAAACGCTCTACAACCTGCATTGCCCGATCATTCCTACGCCGGACGAGGAGAATGCCTACCCCAAGGGCGTCGTGTCCAAGGCGCTTCAGAACGTGGCGTTTCAGGATGACGGCCTGATCCAATACAAGGCGGAGGTGATGCTCCGTATCTTCGAGAAGGACGTGAAACCACTCGTCGGCGGACGCGCCAAGGCAATGATCGTGGCCTCCTCACGTGTGGCGGGCCTGCGGTATTTCAATATCATCAAAGAGAAGCTCAAGGAGCGCGGTGTCGAATACAAAGTGCTCTACGCCTTCTCAAATTTTGTCCATCCGACGACGAACGAAGCCATCAGCGAATATGCAGTGAATGAGTTGCAGCCGGGCGAGCTGATAGAAGACCGCTTCGATGGCGACGACTACCGAATCATCGTCGTAGCGAATAAATTCCAGACTGGCTTCGACCAGCCATTGCTGGCGGGCATGTTCCTTGACAAGGCGGTGAAGAAACACAACGCGGTGCAGACGCTTTCGCGCTTGAACCGTTGCCACCACGACAAAAAGGATGTGGTGGTGGTGGACTTCACCAACAACGCCAGGCAAATCCTGCAAGCCTTCGCGACGTATCGGAAAGGCACGCCATTTGAGCCGGAAGAGCCGGATCAGGAAACCTGTCCGAAATTGTACGCGGAAATTCTCGCCGCAGGTGTCTTCACCCGGAAGGATGCCACCGACTTGTCCAGCTTGGCCAAGAACGGGACGGATGCGCAGGTGCAATATCAGGTGAACGCGTTGCGGACGCGTTTTCAGGCGAAGGTCACCGATTGGGAGGACCGGAAGGCATTTGTCTATCTTCTGGGCCGATTTGTGAAGAGCTTTCATTTCCTCACCTGCTTTTTCAGCTTTCCGCAGGAGATTCAGGAGTTTGCGGCCTTTGCCGAATGCGTGGGCCCGCAACTCATCAAGGCAGGGACGGTGTCAGAATTGATGAAGCAGATACGCGCCACGGAAGTCACCAAGGCGGCTGTGCAGTATCAGGGCGTGATGACGAGCGGCGGCCCGGTGAAACTCAAACCCGGCCATGGGAAGAAAGGCGCAGGCCCACCGCTGGTGAAAGTGTCCGTGCAGGACATGATCGCGGAGATTCGGACTAGATTCGAAATCACTGACGAGGAGGCGCTGTATATCAGACAGGTGACGGAAGAGAAGGTCGCCGATCCGGCGATCCGTAGCACCGTTCATGCACACCGTGAGGATCGCATTTATCTTGAGGGCCCGTATCGCGGACAGGTCAACGAAGGTATCCAGACAACTTACAACGGGCGCGGCCGTTATGAGGAACTCGCTGACCCGAAATACACCGATACCGGCGGAATCTTTGACATCATGGCCGTGACGGTTATCCAAACCCACTTGTCCCACGCTGCCTGATGCCATGAGCAAATCGATCCATGACATTCCCGCAGCCGACCGTCCGCGCGAAAAGCTCCTGCGGAAGGGCGCGAAGGCATTGAGTGATCAGGAACTCCTGGCGATTCTCCTCGGCAAAGGCACGCCAGGAATGGACGTGATGACTCTCGCCTCCAAGCTCGCGCGGCTGATCGACGAGAAGGGCTTGGAGGTGAAAGTCGAAGACCTAACGCAGTTCGCTGGCGTGGGCGATGCCAAGGCGACATTGATTCTCGCAGCCATCGAGTTTGCCCGTCGCCGTATTAAGCCGGAAGGCGCGAGGATCGAAACCCCGGCCGACTTGTTGCCACACGTCCGCCATTATGCCGACCGCAGGCAGGAACATTTTCTCTGCGCCAGCATCAACGGCGCGAACGAGATTCTGAACATCCGGGTGGTTTCGATAGGCTTGGTTGATAGGAGCCCCGTGCATCCGCGCGAGGTCTTCGCCGATGCTCTCGCCGACCGGGCTTCCGCCGTCATCGTTGCCCACAATCACCCCAGCGGCGGCCTCGAACCGTCGCTCAGCGACATCGAGATCACTGCCCAACTCAAAGCGGCCGGCGCGATTGTCGGCATCGACTTGCTCGACCACATCATCTTCAACCGGTCGGGGTATTTCAGCTTTCTGGAAGAGGGAAGGCTGTAAGTGCTCGGGTGATGAGTTTCCCCACGAGATTGCTTGGCAAAGCGGGTCGGATAGGTATTCTCGCGCCTGGGATCGAATTGTTCCGCACATCCGTCCAGCAAACCGCCCGCACCCGCGCACCCTCACCCAACGCACCCATGACGCCAGCCATCACTGCCAGCCAAAGTTCTGAAACCAGGGAATGGCCGTTCAACCGGGCCTATATCTTCAGCATCTCGATGATTGCCGCGTTGGGTGGTCTGATGTTCGGCTATGACTGGGTTGTCATTGGTGGCGCTGAACTGTTTTATGAGAAATTCTTCAATCTGACCACGGCGTTTCAAGTGGGCTGGGCGATGAGCAGCGCGCTGATCGGTGCGCTGGTCGGCGCCATGTTTTCCGGCGGCTTGAGCGACAAGTTCGGACGCAAGCCGCTGCTGCTGTTTTCCGGCTTCCTGTTCGTGGCCACCTCCGTCGGCACGGGCCTCGCCGCGAGTTTCCCGCTGTTCATTGCGAGTCGCTTGCTCGGCGGCGTGGCCATCGGCATCGCTTCCAACCTGTCACCCCTCTATATCGCCGAGATCGCGCCGGCGGCGATGCGCGGGCGTCTGGTTTCGCTCAACCAACTCACCATCGCCCTCGGAGTCATGGCCGCGCAAGTGGCCAACTGGGCCATCGCCAGGCCCATGCCGTTAGGAATCTCCATCGACCAGATCCCGCTGGATTCATGGAACGTGCAAACCGCCTGGCGCTGGATGTTCGGCGTGACGGCGCTGCCGGCCGTGGTTTTCTTCATTGCCATGTTCTTCGCCCCGGAAAGCCCGCGATGGCTTGCCAAAAAGGGCCGCTCGGACCGGGCGCGAGGCGTTCTCGCGAAAATCGGCGGCACCGCGTACGCAGAGGAATCCGTGAACGACATCGAGGCGACTCTGGTCGATGAGATCGACCGGGTGGATCTGCGCGAGCTGCTGGAGCCCAAGATGCTCAAGGTTCTGTTAGTCGGGGTGGTGCTGGCGGTGTTTCAGCAATGGTGTGGCATCAATGTGATTTTCCAATACGGCTCGCGCATCTTCGCCGATGCCGGGTATGAGGTGTCGGGCATCCTCTTCAACATTGTCATCACCGGGGTCGTGGGCGTGCTGATGACCTTCGTGGCGATTGCCACGGTGGACCGCTGGGGCAGGCGCGGGCTGATGCTCAGCGGTGCCATCGGGCTGGCCGTGATCTACCTGTTCACCGGTTGGGCGTATCATTTCGGGCTCAAGGGCGTGGTGCCGGTGGCGCTGGTGGTGGCGGCGATCGCCTGTTATTGCTACTCGCTGGCACCCATCACCTGGGTCATTCTCTCCGAGATTTTCCCCAACCGCATTCGCGGCGCGGCGATGTCCGTGTCGGTTGTGGCGCTGTGGCTCGGCAATTTCCTGCTGTCCCAGACGTTTCCCAAGATGTACCAAAGCCTGGGGCTCGCGAATTGTTTCTGGGTGTATGCCGCCATCTGCTTTTGCGGTTTCATCTTCATCTGGAAGCGCCTGCCCGAAACCAAGGGCAAGACGTTGGAACAAATCGAACGCGAGCTGGTGGATTGAAGCATGGCTGGCCACCAGGCCAGCCACGCGAGCAGGATTGCCGCCTTACGGATTGGCGAGCAACCAGGCGTCCGGCGTCACTGCGCCAGCGCGGTGGAGATGCTCTTTGTCCCACGACACGAGATCACAACCGACGATCTCCGCAGTCGCGGAATACAAAGCATCGGCCCCGCGCACGAATTTCGTGGTCCCGACCGCCAATGCCTTGGCCAACAGCATGGCGTTCACCGAATGCTCCGTGGCGCTGGCCGTCTGGAACAACAGGTT
>Ga0118677_10005631_pt2 | contig 21297 bp, 17 predicted proteins | sample AliMusrvi5mmetaG_FD_86154 | JGI IMG/M metagenome (GOLD analysis project Ga0118677, IMG submission 86154)
AATCTGGTCGGCGTATTCAATATCATCACCAATGGAAATTCCGCGTGCAATGGTGGAAACGATGATATTAAATTCTTTCAGCTTCTTATAAATATAGAAATTCGTTGTGTCGCCTTCGATGGTGGTCGAAAAGGCCATGATCACTTCTTTAATTTCTCCCCGGCCCACTTTCTCAATCAGGGGCGTAATCTTCAGGTCGTCGGGGCCGATGCCGAGGTGACGAGCCTCGTCGATCTCCTCGTGGGCACGAGCGACCTGCGCCGCTGAGCGAGCGGCCACGATGGAACCGCCCTTCTCGAAGTCGAACTCGATGCCATCAGTCCGTGCAGCCCGGCTGATCTCGTCGACAGCGTCGTTCATGGCTGCCCTCATGTCGAGGGCAGCCTGCCGGCCCGAGTTTCGCGCCAAGGTCGCGTCATGGGCTGCGAAGAGGGCCGAGGCCCAGCCACCGTTGCGTCCAGATGCGCCGAAGCCGCAGGTCTCGCGCTCGATGATCGCCACCCGGGTGGTCGGATCGTGCTCAAGGAGCGAGCGAGCGGTCCACAGTCCGGTGAAGCCACCGCCGACGATGGCGACATCGACGTCGAGGTCGCCATCGAGCGGGTGACGCTCGGCGCGAGACGCTTCGAGCGAGTCCCACCACAACGAGAGGTGTGAGCGGTCCGACGACAACGTGGCGCCTTACCTAGGAGATGTGGCGGAGGCCCTCAGAGAGGACCTTGTGGAGCACGTCGACCATGAAGTCGATCTCGGTCTCGGTGCAGATCAGCGGGGGAGCCAGCTGCACGACAGGGTCGCCACGGTCATCTGCTCGGCAGATCAGGCCGCTGTCGAAGAGCGCTCCTGACAGATACCCGCGGAGCAGGCTCTCGGCCTCGTCGTCGGAGAAGGACTCCTTGGTGTCCTTGTCCTTGACCAACTCGATGCCGAAGAAGAAGCCCTCGCCTCTGACCTCACCGACGATTGGCAGGTCGAGGAGGGTCTCCAAGCCCTTTCGGAAGTAGGGCGAAAGCCGGTTGACATGCCCCAGGATGTCCTCGTTCTCGAAGATCTCGATGTTCTTGAGCGCGACAGCGGTCGACACAGGGTGGCCGGCGAAGGTGAAGCCGTGCAGGAAGCTCTCCTCGCCGTGGAGGAACGGCTCGATGATCCGATCAGAGGCGATCATCGCCCCGAGCGGCGAGTAGGCAGATGTCAATCCCTTGGCGAAGGTGATGATGTCCGGGGTCACGCCGTACTTGTTGGCACCGAACCAGTCACCGAGACGGCCGAAGGCGCAGATGGTCTCGTCGAACACCAGCAGCACGCCGTGGCGCGTGCAGATGTCGCGGAGGCGCTGGAGGTAGCCAGGGGGCGGCGGGAAACACCCGCCAGCGTTCTGGACCGGCTCGACGAACACTGCTGCCACGGTCGAGGGGTCCTCACGAAGGATGGCCCGCTCGACTTCGTCGGCCGCCCACATAGAGAAGGCGTTGATGTCGTCTGCGTGGATCTCGGCCCGGTAAAAGTTGGTGTTCGGGACCTTGACCGCACCTGGGATCAGCGGCTCGAACGGCGTGCGCATGCCGGGGATCGAGGTGATCGACAGGGCGCCCATGGTGGTGCCGTGGTAGGCGATGTCGCGACTGATCACCTTGTAGCGGCCGTGGTCCCCTTGGAGGTGGTGGTACTGGCGAGCCAGCTTCCAGGCGCTCTCCACGCTCTCGGCGCCGCCAGATGTGAAGAACACCCGGTTCAAGTCGCCAGGGGCGAGGCTGGCGAGCTTCTCGGCGAGCTCGATGGCGTTCGGGTGGGCGTAGGTCCACAGCGGGAAGTAGGCCAAGGTCTCGGCCTGGTCACGCGCCGCCTCGGCAAGGTCCTTGCGACCGTGGCCGAGCTGTGAGGTGAAGAGGCTCGAGAGCCCGTCGAGGTACTTGTTGCCTCGGGCGTCCCAGATGTAGGCACCCTCGCCGCGCACCATGATCGGGATCTCCTTGGTGTCGGAGTAGACGCCCATCCGGCTGAAGTGGAGCCACAGGTGCCGCCGGGCGCGCTCAGCGAGCTCGTGCGCCTCGTCCGCCTGAGCGGTGACGCCGTCGAACAGATCGAACTCGATCAGGTCTGGGTGTGCGTTGCTTGCGTCGGTGGTCATCGTGTCCCCCATGAGTAGGTTTGCTTTGCCAGTTTCAGATAGACGAAGGTCTCGACCTCGGTGACGCCGTCGATGGCGCGGATCTGCTCGTTGAGCACCTTGACGAGGTGCTCGTCGTCCTCGGCGATGACCTCGACGATGATGTCGAAGCTCCCTGCGCACATGACGACGTAGATCGCCTCATCGATGTCGGCGATGGCGTTGGCCACCTCCCTGACGTCACCGGTGACCTTGACGCCGAGCATCGCCTCGCGGTGGAAGCCGAGCTGCAGCGGGTCGGTGACTGCGACGATCTCGAGAGCGCCGGATTCACGGAGTCGAGCGACGCGCCGTCGGACGGCCGCTTCCGAGAGACCGACCTCGGTGGCGATCGATCCATACGGACGGCGCCCATCTCGCTGGAGAACCTCGATGATCAGGCGATCCGCCTCGTCGAGCGTGACCTTCGACGGCGGGACCGAGTCCAGCTGCGTGATCTTGGTTGCTCGTGCGGCTCGTGCCAAGGTTCGGATCTCCCCCGTCGAAGCAGACTCTCTCGCCTCGATCCGTCATCTTAGGCATGATCGACGACGGACTTCCATCCCGGGTTTGTAAATGGAAGATGAATTCGTCCATGACGTCTTGCACCGGGCATGTTCGTCTGCGAAAGTGGCGCATCCGAAAGAAGACCCTTCGGCTGGGGCCGAGGGGCGACGACAGAGGGGGCAGCGCCGTGGGGCGTCTCAAGAACTTCATCGGGGGCGAGCTGGTCGAGTCATCGAGCTCGGAGACCCAGGAGCTGATCAATCCATCGACCGGCGAGGCGTACTTGGAGGTGCCGGTCTCGAACCAGGCCGACGTCGACGCCGCGTGTGCCGCTGCTGCGGGGGCGTTTACTTCGTGGAAGCGAGCCACGCCGTCTGAGCGCTCACTGGCTCTCTTCCGAGTCGCTGACGCCATCGAGGCCGCCGCCGAGGAGCTCGTCGCCATCGAGTGCGAGAACACCGGCAAGCCCGTCGCGCTCACGATGTCCGAAGAGGTGCCCCCGATGGTTGACCAGATTCGATTCTTCGCTGGCGCTGCTCGCCACCTCAATGGTCTGGCGACCGCCGAGTACATGGAGGGGCACACCTCGTCGATCCGTCGTGAGCCGATCGGTGTGTGTGCAGCGGTGACCCCCTGGAACTACCCGCTGATGATGGCCGTCTGGAAGTGGGCACCGGCGATCGCGGCCGGCAACGCCATGGTGCTCAAGCCGTCGGACACCACGCCGGCCTCGACCGTCAAGATGGCGGAGATCATGGCCGAGCACCTGCCGGCCGGCGTCTTCAACGTCGTCGTCGGCGACCGCACCACGGGCCGAACGCTGGTCGAGCACCCGACCCCGCAGATGGCATCGATCACCGGTTCGGTCAGGGCGGGCATGGAGGTCGCTGCGTCAGCCGCGCCGTCGCTCAAGCGCGTCCACCTCGAGCTCGGCGGCAAGGCGCCGGTCATCGTCTTCGGTGACGCTGACATCGCCGCCGCTGCAGAGGGGATCGCCGGCGCTGGCTACTTCAACGCCGGGCAGGACTGCACCGCAGCGACGCGCGCCCTCGTGGCCGATGAGGTCTACGACGACTTCGTCGCCGCCCTCGCCGAGGCAGCGGCAGCGACCACGGTCGGTGGACTCGACAACCCGGAAGCCGATTTCGGGCCGGTCAACAATGCCAACCAGCTCGCTCGGCTCCAGGGCTTCTTCGAGCGGACCCCCTCTCACGCCCGGGTCGTCACCGGTGGCGCACAGGTTGGCGAGCGCGGCTATCTCTTCGCCCCCACTGTTGTGGCTGACCTCGAGCAGGGCGACGAGATGATTCAGACAGAGATCTTCGGCCCCGTGATCACGGTCCAGCGCTTCAGTGATGAGGCGGCGGCCATCGAAGCGGCCAACGGTGTGGACTTTGGCCTCGCATCGAGCGTGTGGACCAAGGACCACGGCCGGGCCATGCGCTTCGCCAGGGACCTCGACTTCGGGTGCGTGTGGATCAACACCCACATCCCGATCGTCGCTGAGATGCCCCACGGAGGCTTCAAGCACTCCGGTTATGGCAAGGACCTCTCCGCCTATGGCTTCGAGGACTACACCCGCATCAAGCACGTGATGAGCAACATCGAGGCCTAGGCAGCACCAGATCGAGCAGTCCCAAACCAAGGGGGGTCAGGACAGATGGCAGACAACGAGGTGACAGAGCACGACGTGCTCGGTCCGTTCGGGGCACCAGTCCCGGGGGCCGAGGAGGCTGTCCAGCTCAAGCATGACGAGCTCAATCTCTTTGATGCGACGGCGGTCGCTGTCTCGTCGGTGGCGCCGGCCTACTCGCTCGCCGCGACGGTCGCAGCAGTCGCTGCGGTGGCGTTCATCCATTCGCCATCGATCATCATCATCAGCTTCATCCCAGTGCTCTTCATCGCGTATGCCTACTTTCACTTGAACCGGAAGGACCCCGACTGCGGCGCCTCTTACTCGTGGCTGTCCAAGCTGATGAGTCCCTACGTCGGCTGGTTCAACGGGTGGGTACAGGTGGCGACGAGCGCCATCTTCTGTGTCTCGGCGCCGATCCTCGCTGGGACCTACACGTTGCAGTTCCTCAACTCCATCGGCTGGATCTCTGCTTCGACCTCCCAGGACATCTGGTGGGCATCGATTGCCGGAGCGATCTGGCTCGCCTTTATCACGTTCATCTGTGTCTATGGCATCCGTTGGACGACGAACTTCCAGTGGATCTTGGTCATGATCGAGTACGCGGTGGTGATCGGATTCTCGCTCTGGGGGATCATCAAGGTCGCGGTGACCCATCCCGCCGGTTCGACCGGGTTCCACATTGGCTGGCTCAACCCGATGACGGTGTTCCACGACGGCGGCTTCAACTCGATCGCCGTCGGCCTCACCCTCGGCGTCTTCTTCTTCTGGGGATGGGACACCGCGGTGAACCTCAACGAAGAGACGAAGGATGCGACGAAGACGCCCGGCCGTGCTGGCGTGCTCGCGATGTGGCTGCTGTTGCTGGTGTTCTTGATGAACTTCATCGCCATCCAGATGCTGGTTCCCCAGTCCGAGATTCAGACACAGGGGACCGGCGTGCTCACCTACTTCGCCAACCGCGCTTTCGGTGGCCATTGGGCTGGGTACATCATGATCTTCGCCGTCCTCTCTTCGACGGTGGCGACGACACAGACCACGCTCTTGCCCTCGGCACGCATCGCCTACTCGATGGCTCGAGACCGGGTCTTCCCTCGTGTCTTCGGCCAGATCCACTCGAAGTTCCTCACCCCGGCGCTCGGCACCGTCGTGCTGGCCTTCTTCTCGCTCTTCGGGATCCTGCTCTCGACGGGCGTGCACTCGGTCAACGACCTGCTCAACAAGCTGGTCACCGACATCGGCATCCTGGTGGCCTTCTACTACGGCGTCACCGGCATCGCCTGTGCGTGGGGCTATCGGAAGGTGGCCTTTGAGAAGGTGGGCTTCTTCTTCATGGGAATCTTGTTCCCGCTGCTCTCTGGCTTCGTCCTGCTCTTCGTCGGCTGCTGGATCATGAAGAGCGATGTGGGCTACGCATTGCCCGACATCGTCATCCTCGGCCTCGGTATCCCGCTGACGATCATCGCCCGCCTGACCACCAAGGGCGACTTCTTCAAGACCAAGACGATCGCCTACACGTCGATCGATTGATGAACGCCTGAAAGGGGCTGATACCCGTGATCATCGGAATCCCAACCGAGGTCAAGGACGACGAGTACCGAGTGGCAATCACGCCGGCCGGCGTGAAGGAGCTGACCTCGCACGGTCACGATGTCCTCGTGCAGAAGGACGCGGGCCTCGGCTCGTCGATCTCGAACGATGACTTCGTCGCCACCGGCGCGAGGATCATCGACGAGGCCGACGACGTCTGGGCCGAGTCAGATCTCGTGCTCAAGGTCAAGGAGCCGGTCGCCATCGAGTACGAGCGATTGGGTGCACACCAGGGTCAGACCCTGTTCACCTATCTCCACCTCGCCGCGTCGCGTCCGTGCACCGATGCGCTGATCGCTGCGGGGAACACTGCGATCGCATATGAGACGGTGCGGCTCCCGAACAACACGCTGCCGCTCCTCACCCCGATGAGCGAGGTGGCGGGTCGGATGGCACCGCTGATGGGAGCGCATCATCTGATGCGGGCCGGTGGCGGCCGCGGCACCCTCATCACCGGCGTGCCTGGCGTGCAGGCAGCCAAGGTGGTCGTGCTCGGCGCTGGCGTCGCCGGCATGGCCTCGGCCACGGTGGCGGTCGGCATGCACGCGAGTGTCTTCATCTTCGATCGCAACCTCGAGCGCCTGCGTGACGTCGATCATCACTTCCGCGGTGCGGTCGAGACCGTCGCCTCGTCGCAGCACGCCATCGAGGAGGCCATCGTCGATGCTGACATCGTCATCGGTGCGGTGCTGGTGATCGGTGCCAAGGCGCCCAAGCTGGTGACCGACGACATGGTGGCGACCATGCGCCCCGGCTCGGTGCTGGTCGACATCTCGGTCGACCAGGGAGGCTGCTTCGAGTCGACGCGGCCGACGACGCACTCTGACCCTGTGTTCAAGGTGCACGACTCGCTCTTCTACTGCGTGGCCAACATGCCAGGTGCGGTGCCGAACACCTCGACGCACGCGCTGGTCAATGCCACGCTGCCCTACACCCTCGAGATAGCGCGAGACGGATGGCAAGCTGCCGTCCGCTCTGATGCAGCGCTCGCCGAGGGGGTCAACGTCGCCGATGGCCACGTGACCTACGCGCCCGTCGCTGAAGCGCACGATCTGGACTACCGACCGCTCTCAAGCCTGTTGGCCTAAGCCAGCCGCCTCCTGGCCCTGAGCTGGGCCAGGGTCAGTCGAGCTCGGTGCCGAGCACCGAGACGAAGGACACCATCTCGCCCGGGTAGCCACCCAGGTTGTGGGTGAGCGCCTTGGTCTTCGTCGTCGTGAGCTGACGCTCCGGGGTGGCCTGGCCGCGCAGCTGGAGCCACGCCTCGAAGATCATCCGCAAACCCGAGGCGCCCACCGGGTGGCCGAAGGACTTGAGACCACCGTCGGGGTTGATCGGCAGGTCGCCGTCGAGCTTGAAGCGGCCATCGAGGACTGCCTGCCAAGCGGTGCCCCGCTCGGCGAACCCCAGGTCCTCCATGAGCACCAGCTCAGTCGGGGTGAAGCAGTCGTGCACCTCTGCCATCGCCAGCTCGGCCACCGGATCGGTGATGCCAGCTTGCGCATAGGCATCGATCGCTGCCGCCTCGCACTCAGGGAAGTGGGTGTAGTCGTACTCCGGGTCTCCCAAGCCTGCGCCTGAGCCAGCGGCGAAGGACAACGCTTTGATGTAGAGCGGCGAGTCGGTGTAGCGATGGGCGTCCTCGGCTCGCACGACGATCGCCGCGGCGGCGCCATCGGCCACGCCGGCACAGTCGAACACACCGAGCTGACCAGCGACGCGAGGCGACTTCATCACGGTCTCCTTGGTGACCTCGCGACGGAACTGGGCTCGAGGGTTGCGAGCGCCGTTGTAGTGGTTCTTGATCGCGATCTCGGCCAGGACGTCAGCCATTGTGTCGGGATCGACGCCGTACTTCTTGGCGTAAGCCGGCGCCACCATGGAGAACATCGCGGCCGCGGTCAGCGTCCGCTGCGTCCCGTCCATCGGTGGGTTCTGAGCGTTGAGCCCCTGGTAGCCGGAGTCCTTGACCTTCTCGACACCGACAGCCATGGCGACGTCGTAGGCACCCGACGCCACGGCGTAGGCGGCGGCTCGCAGCGCCTCGGAGCCGGTGGTGCAGTAGTTCTCGACCCTTGTCACAGGCTTGTTGTCGATCTGGAGCGGACGCGCCAAGGTGATGCCGCTCATGCCGCCCTGGGCGGTGCCGAGCCAGTAGGCGTCGACATCGTCCTTGGTCGCACGAGAATCTGCGAAGCACTCGGTCGCGGCCTCGACGATGAGATCGTCGAGGCCCTTGTCCCACTGCTCGGCGAACGGCGTGCAGCCCATCGCCACGATGGCGACGCGATCTTTGATGCCATGGCTTGCCATCAGGCCTCCTCGGTGCTCGTGGCCGACCGGATGGGCCGACCCTTCCAGAAGTAGTCGTGGATCCCATCGGCGGTGAACAGGCGCCTGAAGGTCATCGCCACCCGATCGCCGATCGCAACGTCGCCGGCGTCCACGTCGGTCAACTCGACCGGAAAGCGGCCGCCACCGTCGAAGTCGACGACGGCGAAGACGATCGGCGGGCTTGGTGAGTAGGCCATCCGGTCGATGGTGAACGTCACCACTGTCCCCAGCACGTCGGCCATCTCGACGGCGACCATCTCATCGACGGCGCCGGTCTCGCGAGAGACCCGCGTCGGCGGCATCGAGATAGCGCCGGTGGCGGGGTCCTTCGAGGCGACGAAGCCGAACTTCCAGTCCTCGTTCCGCCATGCTGCCGACGATGAGACCCGGTCGGGAGCGGGCCGCCGCGGCGGCTCCACCGTGACGCTGCCTCGCCAGGAAAGGAACTTGGCGTAGGGGAGCGTCGCACCGGTGGCGATCTGGTCGGCGATCGTGTCGACGGGGGAGGTGGCAGCAATCGCATCGGTCGTCCTGAAGGCGAAGGCGTCGGCGCCATCAGCCAGGTTGAGCAGCACGATGGTCTCGTCGGGCCCTGCCTCTTCGAGCGCAGCGGCGAGCAGCAGCAGCGGGTGAGCCCCGCCGGTCTGTCCGATGGCCGGCGTGACGTGGTCGGCAAGGACGTCTCGACCACCAGAGAGCTTGGCCCCGGCCGCCTTGACCGCACGGGGGTGCATGCCGGCGATCAGGAGACGGTCGACAGCATCGGCCTCGATGCCAGCGTCGGCGAGCACGCCGGCGAACGCCTGGGCGGCCATGGTGACGTACCGCGTCTCGCCGAAGCGCTCCTCCCACACCCTCGAGCGAGTGTCACCGGGGGTCCGCCACCGATCGAGGAACTCGTCGGTGGCGGCGCTCCGGCCGATGAGCTCGGCGATGACCGGAGCGTCGTCGGTCCCCTCGCCCACGACCACTGCGGCCGCAGCATCGCCGCAGCCAGACTCGTCGGCCGACGTGGGCAAGCCGTCACGCACGTCGGCGACGACTACGAGTCCCTGCCCGCTTCCATCAAGCGCGCCGAGGAGTGCACCAGTCCACGAGCGCAGCGAGCCCCCGACGTCATAGGCGCCGACTGAGCTTGGCAACCGAAGTGCTGCGTGCACGGTCGATGCATTGTTCTTGTCGACGTAGGCAGGCGTCGGCGTTGCGAACCGAAGGCTCGAGACAGCGATCCCGTCTCGGAGTGCGCGGCGAGCTGCCTCGACGCCCATGGTGGTCGTGTCCTCGTCGTGAGAGGCCACGGATCTCGTTGACCTGCCGCCTCCTGAGCCGAAGAAGGCGCTGACATCCTTCGTCTCCAGGCGGCGGTAGGGGACGTAGCCAGCTGCTGTGATGATCCCTCGCATGGCGCCAAGGGTAACCGCCTCCGGTGGCTCCATCTGACGGACCGTCAGGTGTGAGCTCTCTGAGGGCGACGAGCACGTGGGCCTGTGCGGCGTTCGCGTCCTGGGGGTGACTAGGACCTCCCGGAAGGGTCTGTCAACGATCTTGGCATCGATGCGCTCCCCGAGCTTGGTCGCTGGGCTGGGACGTTCGATCTACGGCTCATTCACGACTGACTTGGCTATGGTGCCGACGTGGGCGCTGAAACACGGCACGTGAGCTCGCCGATGGTGGCGACGGTGGCCTGGCTGGCGCCGCTCGGCGAGAGGGTCTCGGCTGGCCGGCCTGTCTGCGTGCTGGAGTCGATGAAGATGGAGCACCTGGTGACCGCCGAGGTCGATGTCGTCGTCGTGACTCACCTGGTCGCACATGGCGACGGGGTGGAGGTCGGCACGGTCCTGGTCGAGCTCGTGACTGCTGGCGAGAACGATGGCACTGAGGCCATCGTCACGCACAAGGGCGTCGACCGCCTCGCCGAGCTGCGAGCCAGAGAAGCATTGCTGCACGACGACGCCCGGCCCGAACGTGTGGCGAGGCGGCGAGCGTCGGGGCTCCGCACCGCGCGCGAGAACCTGGCCGATCTCGTCGACCCTGGGAGCTTCGTCGAGTACGGGAGATTCGCCTATGCGGCGCAACGACAGCGTCGAAGCGAGGCCGAGCTGATCGCTGAGACGCCGGCTGATGGCCTCGTGGGCGGGATCGGCACGGTGAACGCCGAGCTCTTCGGGGTCGAGGCGGCATCGTGCGTGGTCGTCTCGTACGACTACATGGTGCTCGCCGGCACCCAGGGCCAGCGCAACCACCGCAAGAAGGACCGCCTCTTCGAGCTCGCCGATCGCCTCGAGCTGCCGGTCGTCCTGTTTGCCGAGGGCGGCGGGGGTCGGCCTGGTGACACCGACACCGCAGTGGTGACCGGACTCGACACCGGTGCCTTCGCGAGGTTTGCTGCGCTCTCGGGGCACGTCCCACTCATCGGGATCGCAGCCGGTCGCTGCTTCGCGGGGAACGCTGCGCTGCTGGGCTGCTGCGATGTGGTGATCGCGGTCCGAGGCGCCTCGATCGGGATGGGTGGACCAGCCATGATCGAGGGCGGCGGTCTCGGGGTCGTGGCACCTGACGAGGTGGGGCCGGTTGAGGTCCATGAGGCCGCGGGGTCTGTCGACCTCGTCGTGGAGTCCGAGCACGAGGCTGTCGAGGCGGCGAAGGTGCTCCTCGGGCTCTTTCAGGGCGCCCATCCTGGCGAGGCGCCAGACAGCGAGGCGCTCCGCGATCTCATCCCGACAGACCGGCGTCGAGCCTTCGACCCGAGACCGGTGCTGGAAGGCATCGTGGATAGGGGCACCGTGGTCGAGCTCCGCCCCGGGTTCGCACCGAACATGGTGACCGCTCTGGCACGCCTCGATGGCAGGGCGGTGGCGATCGTGGCGAACGACTCGCGCTACACCGCGGGAGCGATCGATGGGCCGGCGGCGGAGAAGGCGGCCCGTTTCTTCCAGCTCGCAGAGGCCCGAGGCCTGCCCATCGTGAGCTTCATCGATACACCCGGTTTCATGGTCGGGCCGCAAGCCGAGGCGACCGGTCTGATGCGCCGGGTGAGCCGGATGTTCGTGGCGGGGGCCGCCCTCAGCGTCCCCGTGGTCGCAGTGATCACCCGCCGGGCCTACGGCCTCGGGGCCCAGGCCATGGCAACCGGCAGCCTGGTCGCGCCAGTGGCGACCCTGGCGTGGCCGACAGGCGAGCTTGGCGGCATGGGTCTCGAAGGGGCGGTGCGACTGGGTTTCCGTCGCGAGCTCGAAGCGATCGAGGACCCTGCAGAACGAGCAGCGGCAGAGGCCGGCCTCATCGAAGCGGCCTATGACCATGGCCGTGCTCTCAACGTCGCGGCGCACCTCGAGATCGATGATGTCATCGACCCGGCCCAGACAAGGGAGCGCTTGGTGGCGCTGCTCGCCGCTGCACCAGTGGCACGACGAGACGGGCGCCGCCGTTTCATCGACACCTTCTAGCCAGCTGATCGACTTTCCCGCGCCGATCGAGCGCAGAGACCCTATGATCATGGAATCTGACGGAGCGTCAGATTCCAGCGTTCGCAGGGAGGATCGGTCATGGACTTCGAGTTCTCAGATGATCAGCAGCGGTTCGTCAAGGAGGTTGAGGCCTTTCTCGACGCCAACGACGACCCGGACGTCTTCGACGTCACGCGAGAGAACATGGCGCAGATCGTCGACACGCCCAAGCGAAGAGAGTTCATGGCCAAGCTCGGCGAGAAGGGCTGGCTCGGCATCACCTGGCCCAAGGAGTACGGCGGCCAAGAGGGCGAGGGCGTCTACGAGTACCTGCTCAACGAGCAGCTGGCAGGTCGAGGAGGTCCGCAGATCGGCAAGGGCGTGGGCATCATCGGCAAGACGCTCATCGCGCACGGCTCGGACAAGCTCAAGGCGGAGTTCCTGCCCAAGATCCTGAAGAACGAGGTCGAGTTCGCGGTTGGTTACTCGGAGCCGAACGCTGGATCCGACGCCGCCTCCATGCAGCTCAAGGCGACCAAGGATGGCGACGGATGGCGCCTCAACGGCCAGAAGACCTGGACGACCTCAGCCCACTTCGCGGAGTGGTACTGGGTCGGTGCCCGGACCGATCCTGACGCTCCCAAGCACCACGGCATCACCCTGTTCCTCGTGCCGCTTGACCACCCTGACATCACCATCCGAGAGATCTGGACAATGGGCGACGAGCGGACCAACGAGGTCTACTTCGAGAACGTCTTCGTCCACGATGACTATGTCGTGGGCGAGCTCAATCGAGGGTTCCAGTACATCTCAGAGGCACTCGACCTCGAGCGCTTCACGATGTTCACCTACTCGCCGGTCGCCCAGCGCCTCGACCTGCTCACTGAGTACGTCAAGTCGACGGCCAGGGATGGTGAGCCGCTCAAGGACGATCCGATCACCCGTCGCCAGGTCGCCGAGCTGGCGACAGAGGCTGAGGTAGCTCGCGTCATGGGACTGAAGTTCGTCGCCGAGTCGGCCAAGGGCGGAGCGCCTCCGACCTGCGAGGCGGCCGAGTACAAGCTCTTCACGACCGAGCTGTCGAAGCGGCTCGCCACCACCTCGATGGACATCGCTGGTGCCGGTGCGCAGCTCAGGGTCAAGACCCCTGAGGCGCCGATGGCAGGCCGTACGGAGTCGACGTACCGCTACACCGTGATCGACACGATCGGCGGCGGCGCCTCCGAGATCCAGAAGAACATCATCGCCCGACGCAAGCTCGGTCTGCCGAAGAACTTCTGAGCTTCACGACCGTGTCTTCAGCCACCTCGTCGCCAGACGGCGACCTCCTCGCCGGCGTCCGCGTCCTCGACCTCTCAACGGTCGGGCCAGCGGCGCGCGCCACGCGGGTCCTTGGTGACTATGGCGCGTCCGTGGTGAAGGTCGGTCCCGTGCCCTCAGTGGGGACCCAGCCGATCACGCCGCCGTACTTCGCCTACTCAGGGCATCGGGGTATGGCACGGGTCGAGATCGATCTGAAGAGCGAGTCGGGTCGAGAGGCCTTCCTCGCGCTCGTGCGCGACGCCGATGTCGTGGTGGAGAGCTTCCGACCAGGCGTCCTCGACCGGATGGGCCTCGGGTACGAGCGCCTCCGCGAGGAGAACGAGGGCATCGTGCTCTGCTCGACGTCGGGCTATGGCCAGGATGGTCCGTCGAGCCAGCGAGCGGGCCACGACGTCAACTACCTGGCTGCTGGCGGCTTCCTCGCCACCTCGGAGCCGAGGGGCGATGGTGGGCCACCGCTCCCTGGCGCCACCATCGCTGATGCCGCTGCCGGCGGCCTCCACGCTGCCCTGGCCGTCACCGCCGCACTCGTCGGCCGGGCTTCGACCGGACGTGGGTGCCACCTGGACGTCTCGATCGCCGATGGCGTCCTGTGGTTGATGTCGCTCGCCATCGACGAGCACCTGGCGCTCGGCACCTCGCCTGGTCCAGGCCACGACCTGCTCACGGGCAGGTTCGCCTGCTACCAGACGTACGAGGCGAGCGATGGCGGCTGGTTGGCTGTCGGAGCGATCGAGCACAAGTTCTGGGCGAACCTGTGTCGGCTCCTCGAGCTCGATCGCTGGATCGATCATCAGATGCAGCCAGATCTCCAGGGCGAGATCAAGGCCGACGTCGCAGCTGCGTTCGCCACCGACACCCGGGACGGCTGGGCAGCCCGCCTGGCGGACGCTGACACCTGCGTGGCACCCGTGCTGGCTGTCGCCGAGCTCTCCTCGAGCCCGAACCTCGAAGCCCGCGACCTGGTCATCGAGGCGCACCACCCGACCCACGGCACCTTCCTCCAGCTCGCGCCGGTGCTCGCTGGCCAGCATCGGCCGGCTGCGCCGGTGTCATCGCCAGACCTGACCATCACCGCCACCGACGACCTCCTTGGTCGAGCCGGTGTGTCGGCCGAGACCGTCGCCAGCTGGCGCCGAGAGGGGGTGATCGCATGAGCTCGTCACTGACGCCACTGCCAGATGTCCTTGTCGACGCACTTGCGGCGAACGACCAGGATCCACTGCGAGCAGCCCAGTCCATGCTCGACGTCAAGCAGTATGAGACAGCAGGCGAGTTCCCCGTCGAGATGGGCTACGTGTGGTCCTCGCTGTCCTCGACGGAGAACGGCAACCCTCTGTACTGGGACGATGAGGTGGCTTCCGGGCTCACTGCGGGTCCGATCGCACCACCGAGCATGATCTCGGTGTGGTTCCGACCGCACAATTGGGCACCAGGTCGCACCGCCGTTGCCTTGCCGCTCCAGGTCCACTTCGATCTCAAGACACTCTTCGGGCTCCCCGAGGCGATCATGACCGACAACACGATCGTCTTCCACGAGCCGGTCCGTCCCGGCGACGTCTTGACGACCTACCAGCGCCTCACCTCTATCTCCGAGCCCAAGACGACGAAGCTCGGCACCGGGCGGTTTTGGGTCATCGAGGTCGTCTACGAGAACCAGCGGGGTGACCTCGTCGGTGTCGAGTCCTACACCGGCTTCGGCTACAAGCGAGAGGAGGCCTGAGCATGGTCGAGCCCACGCTGCTCCAGACCGAGGTGACAGCCGGTGCGCTGCTGCCCGAGCTCAGCTATGACGTCACGGCGACCACGGTCGTCCTCGGCGCGCTCGCCACCCGAGACTGGCGCCCGATGCATCACGACAAGGATTTCGCTGTCAACCGGAACGGGACTCGCGACATCTTCTTGAACACGCCCAACCAGGCAGCGTGGTTCGAGCGCTACCTCACCGACTGGACAGGACCTCACGGGCGCCTCGGAAGGATCACCTTCAAGATGAAGGGAAGCGTCTTCCCCGGCGACACCATGGTCTTCACCGGCGAGGTGGCCGAGACAGCGGTCGACGAGCTTGGCTGCGGCTGGGTGGCGGTCGACATGGTCCTGAGCGTCGACGGCGAGACCAAGACAACAGCGCACGCGCGAGTGGCCCTGCCGACGAGCACCGACGACAACCCATGGAGCCGCCAGGCTGACGCCTGGCGCCCCTGACCCAACCGTTCACATCCAAGGAGGCAACATGCTGGATCTCGATTTCTCGCCAGAGCAGGCGATGCTCAAGGAGACCGTGCGCGACGTCCTGAGCGCGCAGTGTCCACTGTCAGTCGTGCGCGAGCTCGAGGACGACCCGGTCGGCTACCCGACAGAGCTCTGGGCGACGCTCGGCGAGCTCGACCTCATCGGCTTGCTGCTCCCTGAGGAGTACGGGGGATCTGGAATGAGCCTGATCGAGGGTGTCGCCATGTACGAGGAGCTCGGTCGAGCGCTCGCGCCCACGCCGCACCTCGTCTCCGCCGTCATCGCTGGCGGGGCGATCGCTCGGGCCGGCTCGACGTCGCAGCTGGCCAGCCTGCTGCCTGGCATCGCTTCTGGTGCATCGATCTTCTCTGTGGCATGGCTTGAGCCAGAGAACGGCTTTGGTCCCAAGGGCCAGCAGGTCCGAGCAGTGCCAAGTGGCACGGGCTGGACCATCTCAGGCATCAAGCGCCACGTGGCCTATGCCTCGTCAGCATCGACCTTGCTCGTGGTGGCGCGCACCGGTGACGGCGTCGAGGACATCGACCTGTTCCTGGTTGCTGCTGATGCACCGGGGGTGTCGATGCGACAGCAGCGGACCATCGCCAGCGACACCCAGTACGAGGTGACGCTCGACTCGGTCGTGGTGACCGAAGCGGATCGACTGGGCGCGGCTGGAACCGGATGGACCACCTTCGAGGCTGTGCTGCGGGAGGCCTGGATCCTCACCGCTGCCCAGGCCGTCGGCGGAGCGGGCTACGCGCTCGAGATCACGGTGCAGTACGCGAAGGATCGCAAGCAGTTCGACAAGCCACTCGGTGCCTTCCAGTCCCTGGCGCACTACATGGCCGATGACGCGACCAACCTCGACGGTGCCGAGCAGCTCGTCCACGAAGCGGCCTGGGCCTCCGCCACAGGGCGGCCCGTCGAGAAGCTGGCGCCGATGGCCAAGCTCTTCGCGTGCCGGACCTTCAGGGACATGACAGCGAACTCTCAGCAGATCTTCGGCGGCATCGGCTTCACGGTGGAGTTCGACATCCAGCTCTACTTCCGGCGAGCGAAGGCGCTCCAGCTCTCGTGGGCGGATGATCGAGCGCTCACCGACGCGGTGGCCGCAGCGGTCCTCGACTGATCACTCGCCGCCTAGACGACGGCGGGTCTCGACGAAGGGGCAGTGCCGGCACTGTCGCTCACAGCACCAACCTCGCTCGAGGAGCGCGGCGGAGGTGAAGCACCACAGGCCTGTGGTCGGGTCTCGATAGAGGCTCTGTCCCGCGTCGACCGCTGCTCGATGGGCCTCGAGGATGGCGTCGAAGTCGTGGCGGCTGGGGTCGAGCCGCTCAGGACTCGGTGTGAGCGGTGCTGGCTCGCTCACGATCGTCGAGCTGCGTCGACGAGTCCATCGAGCTCTCGTGCCACCTCATCGTCGACGATGCTGAACGCGCCGTCCCGGCCTCGTCGAACGAGCACGAGGTCGTCGCAATGCCATGCTTCAGCCTTGAGCCGCACCTTGGTGATCTTGCCCGTGGCGGTCTCGTCGAGGTGGTCGGCCACTCGCAAGAATGTCGGGATCCACTTGGGTCCCATGTCGTTCTGCCGGTGCGCCCAGGCGAGGAAGTCCCGCGCGTCGAGCCCGAGACCGTCTCGCATCTCGACTGCCGCCATAACCGCGTCGCCGGTCCCGCCAGCGATCTCGGGCACGGCGTAGACGGCGACCGATGCGAACGGTTCGTAGCGCGCCAGGACCGCCTCGATCGGTGTCGCTGCGAGGTTCTCGGAGTCGACCCGAAGCCAGTCGCCACCTCGTCCGGCGAACCAGAAGAAGCCCGCCTCGTCGCGGTAGGCAAGGTCACCAGACCAGTACCAGCCCTGCCTGGTCCGGGAGGCCTCGGCGTCGTCTGCCTTGTAGTAGCCCTCAAAGCTTCCGGCGCCAGAGCGGTTCACGATCTCACCGATCGCCTCGGTCCCGTTGCCCAGCGTGCCGTGCTCATCGAAGATCGCCCTCGCCATCTCGACACCGGAGGCTGGGTCCACGACGGCGAGATCCATCGTGGGAGGTGCCGGGCCGAGGGCGCCAGGTGGGGTGTCGGGCGTGGTGGTGATGTTCATGCCCCCTTCCGACGAGCCATAACCCTCGATGAGCACGCAGCCGAATCGCTGCTCGAAGCGCCGGCGGTCGGCTGACGACGCCTCTGTGCCGAACGCCCTCTTGAGCGTGGTGGTGGCATCGTCAGGTTGTTCAGGGGTGGCCAAGAGATAGGCGATCGACTTGCCGACATAGGTGAAGGTCGTCGCTCCGAACGCTCGCACGTCATCGAGGAACCTCGACGCAGAGAAGCGAGGAGGGAGGGCGATTGCTGCTCCACACGCCAGCGCGGGTGCCACCAACGCCATCAGTGCATTGCCGTGGAACAGCGGCATCGGGCAGTAGCAGACGTCGTCGGCGCTGAAGCCATAGAGCGGCACCACGGTCTCGGCGATGCGAGCCAGCCGGCCGGTGGTGCACCGCACCGCCTTCGGCGTCCCTGTGGTGCCTGACGTGAACAGGAGCAGGAGCAGGTCATCGGGTTCGCTGGGCGAAGAGCGAAGATCGCCATCGATGCGCAGGGCCTCTCGAGCAGCATCGTCACTGATTGCCAGTGGGGGAGGGGACGCCCCGAGGTCGAGACCGGTGAGCTGGGAGCTCAGCTCGTGATCGCTCAGCAACAGCTGGCAGTCGGTCGCACGGATGTCGGCGGCGACCGCCTCGCCTCGCCTGGTCGGGTTGATGCCGACGACGGTCCAGCGAGCCATGGCCGCAGCGAAGATCCACAGCACGTAGTCGATGCTGTTGGGCAGGAGGACGCCAATATGGGGTGGCCCTGGCTGTCGGGTGGACTCGAGCCACCGAGCGCGGCGCTCTGCCTCTTCAACGACATCGGACCAGGAGAGGGATCGACCCCGTTCGAGCAGCCCCGGACGTTCATCGTCCCGCCGGCGCTCGAGCAGTGTGGCGATGGTGGTCACAGCGTGAACTTGGCCAACGATCCGTCGATGGCTGGAATCGAGCTCGCACCAACGAGCGCCATCGAGCGGCGAAGCTCAAAGGTGAACCACTCGAGCAGGTCGACGACCCCGTCCTCGCCGCCAGCACCCAACGCCCACAGGATCGGCCGGCCGAGCAGGACCGCGCGGGCGCCCAAGGAGATGGCCTTGACCACGTCGACCGGTCGTCGCACGCCGCCATCGACGAGGACCTCGTAGGCGCCACCGAGGGCGTCGGCGATCTCGGGGAGCACCTCCGCTGTCGGAGGCGCGTCGTCGAGCTGGCGGCCGCCGTGGTTCGAGACGATGACCCCAGCGGCACCGCTGTCGATGCAGGCGAGCGCGTCGTCGGCCCGCGCCACCCCTTTGGCGAGCACGGGGAGGCCTGAGCTCTCAGCGAGCCAGGCGACGTCGTCGAAGGTGATCGAGGGATCGAACTCGCGGCTCACGACCGCCATGAAGCCGGCGTCCTTGGCGTGGTTGTTCGAGTGATCGGCGAGGTTCGGCAACGCAAGGTCAGCCGGGAGGCTGACGCCGCCTCGAAGCTCCGACGTTCGGAGGCCCGAGACTGGTGCGTCGACGGTCAGGACGAGCGCCTTGTAGCCCGCCGCCTTGACCTGCTCGACGATGTCGAGCGTCCGCCCCCGGTCCTTCAAGATGTAGATCTGCATCCACTGCGGCGCGCCATCACCAGCTCGAGCGACCTCCTCGAGCGGGGTGTTCGACAAGCTCGAGAGGCACATCACAGTTCCGGCTCGTCGGGCCCCTCGAGCCGTGGCGAGCTCCCCGTCAGGCGTGGCGAGACGCTGGATCGCAGTCGGTGCGATCAGCACCGGGCTGGCGACCGTGTCACCGAGGACGGTGGTCTTGGTGTCGACGCTCCCCACATCGCGCAGGACCTTGGGGTGGAGCCGCCATCGGCGCCAGGCAGCGACGTTGTCGACCACCAGTCGCTCTTGCTCGGCGCCGCCTGCGTAGTAGGCGTACGCCATCTCGCCCATGTTCTCTCGAGCGGTCTGCTCGAGCTGGTCCAGGTCGAGATCTCTGGGCTCAAGCACAGGACCTGCGCCAAGGCGCTCGACACTGGCAGGATAAGAGGACATCGGCCGCATGGTAGGCCGATTCGAGGACGTGGTCATCGCAGACTGCGCGAGATTGGGGGATACGTGCGCTTCAGTTACGCCGAGTCGATGGTCGACCCGATGTTCTATCCAGCACTCGCTCAGGCTGCCGAAGAGGCTGGCTACGACTCGATGGTGATCCCAGACTCCATCTGCTATCCCAAGGAGGCGGAGTCGAAGTACCCCTTCAACCCCGATGGGTCGAGGGAGTTCCTTGAGGACAAGCCGTTCCTCGAGCCCTTCAGCCTGATCCCTGCGCTCGGCATGGTCACCGAGCACCTTCGCTTCGTGACCTTCGTGCTCAAGCTCCCGATCCGTCACCCCGTCCTCGTGGCCAAGCAGGCGATGAGCACCGCGGTCTTGACCAACAATCGCCTGGCGCTCGGTGTCGGCACCTCTCCGTGGCGAGAGGACTACGACATCGTCGAGGTTCCCTGGGAACGTCGGGGCAAGCGGATGGACGAGTCGATGGCGGTCCTCAAGGGCCTCATGGCCGGTGGCTACTTCGAGCACCACGGCGAGATCTACGACGTGCCGTCGATCAAGATGTCGCCGGTGCCGTCGGAGCCCGTGCCGCTGCTCGTCGGTGGCCATGGCGTGCCGGCGCTGCGACGGGCAGCGACCATGGGCGACGGCTGGCTCCACGGTGGCGGCGATCTCTCGGAGCTGCCAGGGATGATCGAGAAGCTGGCGCAGCTTCGAGAGGAGCACGGCACCGCAGATCGTCCCTTCGAGATCCACGTCATCTCGACCGACGCGTACTCGGCAGATGGCATCAAGCAGCTCGAGGAGATCGGTGTGACCGACGTCATCGTGGGCTTCCGTTGGCCGTACCACGTCGGACCAGATCCAGAGGAGCTCTCCACCAAGCTCTCGGCGCTTCGACGCTACGCCGAAGACGTCATCGAGAAGGTCCGCTGAGAACGGTCGACCATCGAGTTCACTGAGACACGACACACGAGAGAGGGAGTGCAATGACAGAGGTGCTGACCGCACAGCAGCTGGGCCACATGTCGCGAGAGGCCGTGGGCCGCAAGGACAAGGAGGGGTGGCTCGAGATCTTCGCCCCTGACGCGCTCGTCCAGGATCCGATCGGTCCGTCGCCCTTCGACCCCGACGGCACCGGTCACAAGGGCCGTGAGGCCATCGGCAAGTTCTACGACGAGGTGATCTCCTCGAGCGAGAAGATCACATTCGAGATCCTCTCGTCGACCCTGTGTGCTGACGAGTGCGCTGACGTCGGCATCATCCGCACCTGGCTTGCTGGTGGCACGCACGTGGCGATCGTCCACTGCGTCTTCACCTACAAGACGAACGGCAACAACCAGCTCGCTCACCTGCGAGCCTTCTGGGAGTTCGACAAGACCCAGCTGGTCGAGGCATCCGAGGTCGAGTGAGCGACGCCCCTTGGGGGCGTCAGGTCGTCAGGATGATCTTGCCAAGCTTCGATCCTTCGGCGAAGCGCGCATAGGCGCCAGCCGCGTCCTCGAGCGGGAAGGTGGCCAGGATCGGCACCTCGAGGAGCCCATCGCCAAGCAGCGGCAGCACGGTCCGTCGCATACCGCTTGCGACGTGTGCCTTCGCCTCGATGCTCCTGGCTCGAAGCGTCGAGCCGGTGAGGACCGCCTGGGTCCCCATCAGGGCGAGGAGGTCGACCTCGACGCGACTGCCGCCACCCACGCCGATCACCACGACGCGGGCGTGCGGCGCCAGCGAGGTGAGCACCCCATTGCCGAGGCTCGCCGCCCCGACGAGCTCGAGCACGACGTCGAAGGGGCCGTGGTCGCTCACCTCATCAGGTGTGACGACCAGGTCGGCACCGAGGGATCGGAGCGCGTCGGCTCGCGTGGCGTCACGCACCGAGGCGATCGTCGTCGCCCCGAGACGCGCGCCGAGCTGGATGGCGGCTGTCCCCACGCCACCTGCGGCACCGGTCACGAG
>Ga0118677_10005835_pt1 | contig 21296 bp, 16 predicted proteins | sample AliMusrvi5mmetaG_FD_86154 | JGI IMG/M metagenome (GOLD analysis project Ga0118677, IMG submission 86154)
TTGAGAGAGGTGGGACTAACATGCAAGAATTACTGGAATTGCTTGAAAAGGACCCGACCCTGAAGGTCGACCAACTGGCGATCATGCTGAACCGGCCGCAAGACGAAGTCGCCGCCTTGGTCAGGCAACTGGAAGCCGACAAAATTATTGTCAAGTATCAGACCATTATTAACTGGGAGAAGGCCGGCGTTGACCGGGTCACCGCGATTATCGACGTGAAAATCACCCCCCAGCGCGAGGTTGGTTTCGACGCCATCGCCGAGCGGATTTACCGCTTTCCGGAAGTTCGCAGCCTGTATCTGATGTCTGGGGCCTACGACCTGATGGTCATGGTCGAAGGGAAGACGCTGAAAGAAGTGTCCCAGTTCGTTTCCACCAAACTGTCGACCATTGAGGGCGTGGTCAGCACCACCACCCACTTCATGTTGAAGATGTACAAAGAATCAGGCGTCATTTTCGAAGACAAGGAAGAAGATCGCCGGCTGGTGATATCGCCATGAACTGGTCAGACCGTATATCCCCTAATGTCAGATCGATCCCGCCTTCTGGCATCCGCCGCTTTTTTGACATTGTCGCCGAAACCAAGGGCGTCATCTCTTTAGGGGTGGGCGAGCCGGACTTCGTCACCCCCTGGCACATCAGGGAGAGCTGTGTTTACGGCCTGCAGCAGGGCTACACGGCTTATACCTCCAACGCCGGCCTGCTGGAACTCCGGGAAGAGATTGCCAAACACATTATCGAAAATTATCAGGTCACTTACGACCCCCGCAAGGAAATCCTGGTGACTGTCGGTGTCAGCGAGGGCCTCGACCTGGCCATGCGCGCCATCTTGTTCGGTGCCGTTGGCACTGCCGTCCAGCGCTGCACCACCACCCGCCGCGGCATTCTGCACCATTCCTTGCGTGCCAGCCTGACCCGTCGCCTTATCAAGGCCTACCGCCAGGTTTCCATCGGCAACCCTCTCCAGACCAAAACTCTCATGGGGCCGCTGATCAACACGCACGCGGTGCAAGACATGCAGGAGGCGCTCGTCGCCATCCGCCGACAGGGCGGCCAGGTCCTTTACGGGGGTGATCCGATCAAAGGCCCCAAGTATCCCGGTGGCTGCTACGTCCACCCCTGTCTCGTCGCTTCCCCGCACAATCTCCAGATTATCCGCGACGAGACCTTTGCCCCTATTCTTTATCTCATCACCTATCGAACCCTGAATCAGGCCATCGCCTATCACAACGAGGTGCCCCAGGACCTCAGCTCGGCCATCTTCACCAACGACTTGCGCGAGGCCGAGCAGTTCCTCTCCGCCCGCGGCAGCGATTGCGGCATCGCCAACGTGAATATTGGCACCAGTGGCGCCGAAATCGGGGGCGCCTTTGGCGGCGAGAAGGAAACCGGCGGCGGACGCGAAAGCGGCAGCGACGCATGGAAGGCGTACATGCGCCGCCAGACGGTCACCATCAATTATTCGAAGGAACTCCCTCTCGCGCAGGGCATCGTTTTTGGCTGAGCTCGTAACCCTAGCTGGCTAGTAATACGCCGGGAGGGGGCCTGCGGGCGGCCTGGAGGTAGTTGGGAGAGAGTTTGGCTCAGGCTCGGAAATCGAGGCGTAGCGGCTCAGTGGCTGGGAAGCTACGCGGGTGCCCTCGCCCCTGTCCTCAGCGACCTTTGAAAGGCCCGTGCTTTTGCTGAACCTTAAATAAGCGCCATGCCCCCTTCGGGGTGGTAGGCCAGCTTGCCAAACAGCCGCGCTAATCTGAGCGCGCCGGACTTGTGGGTAATGACAATGCCTTTAGGCTGCAGAAATGCAGGATGTGGCTAAGCGCTCGCTTTCTCCAGAGCACCACCGCATTCGGACATTGCTGCGGCTTAAAGGCCGCGCTCCTATGCGGGTTGCCCGGATGATCACAGTACAAGGGGCGCGCGAATAAGGGATTTCAGCCCGGTTTCTGGCGGTGGCAACGCTTCGCTTGATGGCGACGCCATTTCGCGGCATGCTCGCGGAGTGAATTTGCGCGCTCTCCAGGCCGGCGACGCCGATGCGTGGAACGAGGTGTTTCACTGGCTGTGGCCGGTAGCCCTGACGACAGCGCAACTGAAACTTCGTCCGCATTTCCCAGGAGAGGCTCAGGACGTGGCAACTGAGGCATTGGGGGAGTTGGTCCCCAAAGTGCGCGAGGTTAAAGATGTCGAGGAATTAAGGCTCCTAGCGGTGAGCATCGCGCACCATCGGGCCGTGAGCCTGCTCCATGAGCGGCTCACCAACCAGCACGGCGGGGGACCGACCAAGAGCTTGGAATCCATCCTGGACGCGAAACTGGGGGAGCCCCCTGACCCGTTAAAAAGATCGTCCCTTGAAGCCCTGGAGGACGAAGAGTTGGCGGAACGGTTGCGGCGAACCATTGGGGAACTTAGTCCACCCGTCACTGCCATAATGATGGACTGCTTCATCAACGAACTAAGCTACGAGGAAATAGCCCACCGGCTCAGGATCCCCGTCAGCAGTGTAGGGACCGATCTGAAACGCGGCTTGGGGACGTTGCGGCAGATTTGGGCGCGGCGCGGAGGGAATTGGAAGACTTCAGCGCGCTTTTTCGATGTGTCCAGTGAGCAACAATGAATGCTGACCGCTTTTTTGATTTGGCCATGCGGGTCATCGCACGGCAGGCGACTAAGAGTGAGCGCGCCGAGTTGGATGCTCTCGTTGCCGAGCAACCTGAATTGAAGGCTGAGTTTGAGCGTCTGCAAGCCGACGTCCGCCTCGCCCGTGAAGTGCTTCCGTTGGTCGGCGCAACTCAGGCAACGACACCTGGACTGCCCGGTTACGCGCGTGGACGGCTGCATACCAAAGTCCTGAAAACGTTCGGGCCACCTCCAGTGCACGGCGAAACGACAAAGGAAGCAGCCTCGGGAACATTCTGCAGGTGGCGCTGGATGAGGAATCTCGCGGCCACCCTTGAGCAGGCGAAGTCCTTCATTAAGCAGCGCACGAGCCGGTGAGCGCGTGTTCTACTCAGCCGCTTTGGCGAGCATGCCCTCCACATGCTTATCGGTAATGGCGGCGGGGTGCCCTTGATACCGGACGATCCCCTCGCGATCCACAAGCATCACATAGGGAATGCTCGTGACGCCGACGGCGGCGCGGAGTTCACCCTTCGGATCTAACACGGAGGCAAATTCTATCTTCGGCTCGATCATGTTCTCGATCTCCGCTTCGGATTCGGAGGTAACGCCAATCACTGCCAGTTTGCCTGCGAATTTCTTTTGCAGCCGGTCGAGTTCCGGGAGGTATTTGCGGCAAGGTGTGCTCCAGGAAGCCCAAAACGCCACCAGCACCCATTTATCATTGAGCTCGGGCTTCTCTCCGAGCCACTTCTCTCCCTTGATTGCCGGCGCCGGCTTCCCTAACAACGATTGGTCTGAAACAGGATCTGTCAGGCTGTCCTGGGAGGCGACGACCGCTTTTTGTTTTTGTGCGGCCAGGGCGGCCTGCTGGGCTTGTGCGACCATGTTTTCGGCCACAGACGCGCTATAACGCGCGTCGGCGGCAGCTTGCTGTTTCTCCGCCTCGGCTGCTGCTGCCGGATCATAATTAAAGCGCTTTTGAAGTTTGGGATCAAGGTACCTCAACTTCACGTTGGCCATGCCGCCTTCGTGGGTGAAGTAGGCGTCGGTAGTGTTGAAACCCAGGATGGTGACGTTTCGGTAGGTGTGCCCGCTGACTTGCAGCGAGTCCAGTTTCACCTGTTCAGCGGGCGCTGTCCAGGCCCAGCCCAGCAACAGCCAGATCACCAGGCACAGGGGTTTGACTACCCGCGGACCAGAGAAGGAAGACAACAGCTTCATAGCACTCGGGAACATCCCTCTTTCGACTCATGAATGCAAGACCTTGAGACCCTTACGAGCTGTTTCACGCCCGGCTCGCAGCCAACCATACAGCCTTATCCCTGGACACTCCCGCGCGGCGAAGGTACGGGCTCGCGGCAGCCCAAATAAACCCTGCGCCGACGGCACCTGTCGCGATAGGGCCTAAAGTGGGGAGTGAAAACTGCCGATGCTTGATTGGATCGCATGCGAAAATGACCTTTTAGTTCGGCGGCGCCGAAACGTCTGTTCAAGTCGAACATAGACAACGCTATGAACCCGCCCCATCCCAATCTGGATCCAAAACCATGAACCCAACGCCGAAAGTGGTTGCCGGAAGTTCCCTTCAAGTTGTCCTGGCAGGTCTGTTGCTGGCTGTCGCCATCGAGGGACCGGTTTTGGCACAGACCATTAAGCCGGTGGATGATGGCACAGTTCTTAAACAAATCATCCTCTTCGGCCGCCATAGCGTACGCGCTGCCTTAAGTACCACCAACGTCCTGAATCAGTTCTCAGCCGATCCTTACCCTGACTACTTCGGGGTCCCACTCGGCTACCTGACTACAAACGGCCAGCAGGCGGCAGGTTTGCTCGGCTCCTATTTCCACGATTATTTACTCCACGAAAAGCTGCTGACGGGTTCCAACGATACAGATTTGGCTCACTCGTATTTCCGTGCCAACAGCATTGAACGCTCCTACATGACCGCTGCCAAATTCGGGGCAGGGTTGATCCCGGGTATAACCGCCCCAATTCATACCTACGCGGCAAATGTCCCCGACCCGGTTTTTGATCCCCTTTCGGCAGGCGTGGCGACCGTGGACCCGGCGCGCGCCTTGGCCGAAGTGCAGGGACTTTACGGCAGCGGCACAAATCTCGCGTCCGCCTACAGCAGCGAGTTTTCCCTGCTCAGTAAAGTGCTCTATCCGCCTGGAACACAGCCGAACCCCAACTCCACACAAGGTTCGGTGGATCCGACCACCCTGCCCATTACGCTGGGCATCAATACGCCCCTGGGAACCAACCTGCCACCGTACAAAACAGGGGAAGTGATTAGTTTCGGCGGACTGGTTGCCGATTTGGGCGCCCTCGATCCGTTTGTCATGCAATACACGGATGGCTTTCCCACCAACGATGTGGGGTGGGGCCGGTTTACGCTGGATACGCTTTCGCAACAGACCCGGCTGGTTACCCTGCAATTCAGTATTGAAATGCGCCCGCCCTACCTGGCCAGAGTGCAGTGCTCGAGCGCGGCCTCCCACATTCTACGTTCCATGCTTCAGATCACGGGCGGGGTGCCGCTGGACGGGGCATTCGGGACAAACCAACCGCAGGCTCTGGTCATCGTCAGCTCCGACACCTTTGTGGCGGGATTGGCGGGACTGCTGGACCTGCACTGGCTGCTCCCCGGCTATCAACCAGACTTTTGCGCTCCTTGCGGAGCCCTCATTTTTGAACTGCGACAGGTTAGGGCGACGGGAGAGTATCTGGTTCGCGTATTCTATACCGCCCAAACCTTCGACCAACTGCGTAAGCTGACGCCGCTGACCCTGCAGGCGCCACCGGGGACCCTGCAGCTTCTGGTTCCGGGCGGCAGCAAATCAACCATGAATTTGGACGTCAGTTTTAGCACCTTCACTAATCTGATGAACGAAGCAATCGGTCTGGAGTATGTGCAGCCTTTCGACGAAGAGACACCGCCGGGCGTGCTAGACCCCTACACCGCCGCTAATCCGACCAATATCACAGCCAGCGTCAGCGGCAAGACGCTCACCATTGCGTGGCCAATCGATCATCTGGGTTGGATTCTCCAAGCCCAAACGAACGGCATGAGTGCGGACCAGTGGTTTGATTTGCCTGACTCCGGAAACGTCAACTCGGTGGCGATCCCCATCGATCCGGCCAATCGGGCGGTATTCTATCGGCAGCATCAGCCGTAGGACAATCGAGAACCCAATCCACCCCGCCACCGGAAGAAGTCAAACCTATGAAGATTATCGTTGCCGCCGACCCGTTCGCCCTGAACCTCAAGAACCCGATTGTGGCCCACCTGGAGGAGAAGGGGCACGAGGTGCTCGACCTGGGAGCAACGGGGGAGAAAGCAATCCCGTATTACGAGAGCTGCGTCACGGCTTGCCGGGCACTCCAGACGGGGAAGGGCGAGCGAGCGATTCTCCTGTGTGGCACGGGCATGGGCATGGCTGTCATCGCGAACCGATTCCCAGGGATCACCGCGGCTGTGGTCGAATCGGTCTTTGCCGCCCGAATGTGCCGGGCCATTAACAATGCCAATGTACTCTGCCTGGGTTCGATGCTCTGGGGCGACTGGATGGCCAAGGAAGCCGTGGAGGCTTTCTTAACCACGAACCTGACCGATGGCCTACCGCAATTCGCGGATTACCTGAAGGAGGCCTACCAGAAGGTGGGGGCCATCGCCCCTTAAGTTTCTGAGAATGTCAAACCGCCGCAGCGCGGGTTCCCACGTGATCGTCCTGGACTGCGCGCCCACTGGCGAAAGCCTGCGGTTCGTATCCATGCCCACCACGATGAAGTGGTATATGCAGCACATCTTCCCGGTCCAGCGCGGCGTGCTCCGGGCCGTCCGGCCCATTGCCAGTCGGGTCGCCCCGTTCGCGCTGCCGCCCGGTAGTTACTTTGCCAGCGTGAAGGACCTGTTCAATCGCATCGAAGGCATTGACCAATTGCTCGAAGACCCGGGAGGTGTGACCCGGATGGAGCGGTCTTACTCATTCCGGAAATGGGATGGCCGGTTCTGCGCTTCACTTTGCCGAAAAGGCAAAGATGGTAGTGGAGCTGAACGTCTTGCCGGGGCGGAGGATCGTGGAGGGGAAGGCCGGGTGATTCACCGAGTCGGGATAATGTTGCGTTTCCAGGCAGAGAGCAGCGTGCTTCAGGTGATTGCCGGTGTAAAGCTGCACTCCGGGTTCCGTCGTGCGCACCTCCATGACGCGCCCGCTCAACGGCTCACGGACGCGAGCCGCCAACACGCACGCCGACAAGGTTTGCCCGCCCATGGCCGAGGTTTGGCCGAGCATGAAAGAAGCACCGCCTGCCGGCTCCCTCACCCGGGCGGTCAGCGCGGGAGGCTCCCCGTTCCCCCGCAAGGCCGCCGCCGGCTGTGCAGTTTCGCCGTTTAGGACAAAGTTGTGATCGTAGCCGCCCGGTTTCGGATAGAACTGAGCGATACGCGCGCCGATGCGGGTCGTTTTAGTGAAATCCAGCGGTGTTCCCTCCACCGTCGCGATTTGGCCCGTGGGAATTAGGACATCATCCGTGGGCGTGTACCGAGTGGCCGCCAGCCACAACTCGTGGTCGAGCACGTCGCCGCTGCCGGCGAGGTTGAAGTAGGCGTGGCTCGTCAGATTGATAGGTGTGGCCCGGTCGGTCGTGGCTTCGTAATCCAAGCGCAATTCGTTGTCGTCGGTGAGGGTGTAACTGAGTTTCACTGTCACGTTGCCCGGGTAACCATCCTCCCCGTCCTTGCTCAGGTAAGTGAGCTGGACAGCCGCTTTTCCCTCGCTGGGCGGAAGCGCTTTGGCCTCCCACACGCGTTTGTCAAATACGCCGTGAATGTGGTTAGGCCCGTCATTGGCGGCCAATTTATATTCCACCCCGTCCAGGGTGAATCGCGCGCCGGCGATACGATTGGCCACCCGCCCGATGATGGCGGCCGGACTTCGGAACCCTTTGAGATACTGTTCGAGCGTGTCGGCACCCAGAATGACGTTCGTAACGACCCCTTGCCGATCAGGTACCCGCAGCTCGGTCAGAATCGCGCCGTAAGTCATGATCTTCGCGGACATGCCGTTAGTATTGCGCAGCGTGAAGAGCTTCACCGCCGTGCCATTCGGCATTCTGCCGAACTCCCGTTCCTCAAGCCGTTGTGGTGAGGCGCCGCCGGCTGGATTCCATGCGACTGTTAACAGGATTAAGGCGAGGATGCTTTTCAAGCTTCGGCGGCGCATGACGGAGTTTTACCCTGTGCTCCGCCGGACGCAAACAGAAAGAGAAGGCCGAGGGGGAGGGACATTAGCACAGGAAATCATGGATCAACTGCGCCACCCTGGAAGCTCTTCGGGTGCCGATGTCCCCCATGAGGCGCATGGTACCGCCACCATGCTGTAGTAGGGAAAGCCTCCGGCTTGCCAAGTCCGCTAACTCTCCGATTTGGCGGGCTAAGCGGCAGACAGCCGGGCAGGCCCGACAAGCCAGAGGCTTGTTGGGATAGCGCAAGCCGGAGGCTTACGCTACTTCTTGGTGGCGGTGCCACGATGTGCCCATCTACCCCCCATCTCAGGTTTGGCACTTGGATTGTCGGCGGAACCAAGATACAACAGCAGCGGAACCTACGGCTGCCATGAGCGAAGTCACGCAGATCCTCCAGTTGATCGAGCAGGGCGATCCCAAAGCTGCGGAGGAACTACTGCCCCTGGTGTACGAGGAACTCCGCAAACTGGCGGCCGCCAAGATGGCCCAGCAACCCGAGGGGCAGACGCTTCAGGCGACCGCCCTGGTTCACGAGGCCTGGCTCCGGCTGGTCGATGGCCCTAACCGCCAGTATGCAAGCCGCCGCCATTTCTTCTCCGCGGCGGCGCAGGCCATGCGACATTTGCTGATCGAACGTGCCCGGCGCAAATTGCGCGAACGCCATGGGGGCGTTCTCCAACGAGTTGACCTCGACGAAGCGGAAATCGCCGCGCCGACAGATGACGAGCGATTGATCCACATCAACACCGCCCTGGAAGAGCTGGCCCTGCTGGCACCCGAAAAGGCGGAGGTCGTGAAGCTTCGCTTCTTTGTGGGCCTTGACGAACAGGAAATCGCCGAGCTGCTCAATCTCTCGCCCCGGACCGTCGAACGGTACTGGTCCTACGCCAAGGCCTGGCTGTTTGAGCGGATTCCGAAATAGATCGCCAAGGCAGCTAGTGCTTGATTGCATTAATAGGCGATACACAGGTCGCCGCGTGAGGGCAGGCGGCCTACACGGGGTTTGTAGGCCGCCTGCCCTCACGCGGTGCTATCGCTAATCTCTGCAACCAAGCACCAGATTAGAAAGTTGATTTGGGCTGTCGGGTCGGCGGCGGAAAGAGCGTACTTCTTGATGGAAGCACAAACGCAAATGACACTATGAATACCGCCAGCCCGGCCGAAGAGGCCACCTACAACGCCGCCCGCCAATTCGCGGACCCGGCGAAACTATCCGCATACCTCGACCTGGCCTGCGAGGGCAATCCCGCGATGCGAAAGCGCATCGAAAGCCTGCTCCACGCGACGCCTGGGGCGGAGGACTTCTTCGACAGGAACGCCGTGAATGCGAGCAAGCTGCCAGGTTTGAGCGATGCCGAAGCCGGCGTGATGACGCCGATCGCTGAAGGCCCTGGCACAGTGATTGGCCGTTACACGTTGCTGCAGATGATCGGCGAAGGCGGCTTTGGGGTGGTCTATATGGCCGAACAGAAGGAGCCGGTCCGCCGCCGCGTGGCGTTGAAGATCATCAAGCTGGGCATGGACACCAAACAGGTCGTGGCTCGCTTCGAAGCCGAGCGGCAGGCGCTGGCCATGATGGAGCATCCCAACATTGCCCGCGTGCTCGATGGCGGTTGCACCGAAACGGGCCGCCCGTTCTTTGTCATGGAACTGGTCAAGGGGCAGACCGTTACGAAGTTCTGCGACGAACACAAGCTCTCCACCCGCCAGCGGCTCGAACTCTTCATTCCCATCTGCCAGGCGATCCAGCACGCGCACCAAAAGGGCATCATCCACCGCGACATCAAGCCCTCGAACATTCTCATCGCGACCATTGACGGCCGCCCCGTGCCCAAGGTGATTGACTTCGGCATTGCCAAGGCCACCCAGCACGATCTTACCGACAAAATCGTCTTCACGCAGTTCCATCTTTTCATGGGCACGCCGGCCTACATGAGCCCCGAACAGGCGGCACTGGACAGCACGGACATTGACACCCGCAGCGATATTTATTCGCTCGGGGTGCTGCTTTACGAACTGCTCACTGGCAAAACCCCGGTGGAAGCCAAGGAACTGACCCGCGGTGGGTATGAGGAAATTCGGCGCCGAATCCGGGAGATCGAGCCGCCGCGGCCCTCGAACCGGCTGACCACCCTCACGAATGACGAGCTGTCCACGGTGGCGCGGAGCCGCGCGATTGAACCGGCCCGGTTGGCCAGGCTGATCCGTGGGGAACTGGACTGGGTGGTATTGAAGGCGATGGACAAGGACCGCTCGCGACGCTACGAGACAGCAAGCGCCTTTGCGTTGGACATTCAGCGATACCTCGACAACGAGCCTGTGGCTGCAGTAAAGCCGAGTCCGATCTACCATCTCCAGAAGTTCGCGCGCCGGCACAAGGTGGCCTTGGCCACAGCCGCCTGCTTCGCGTTGTTGTTGACAGTGAGCGCCTGCGTCTCCGCCGCCCAGGCCATCAAGAACCAGTCCCTGTTTACCGCCGCGGAAGAGGCCAGGCTGAAGGAGATGAGCGCCAAGCAACGGGAGACCGAACTCCGGCGCATCGCCGAGACTGAACGCGATAGCAGCCAGCGCTTCCTGTATGTCGCCAACATGGACCTGGCGAAGCGAGCTTGGGACGAAGCGAACGCGGACCGGGTTGTCAAGCTTCTCGACCTGCACCGCCCTCAACCGAGCCAAACGGACTTACGAGGCTTTGAGTGGTTTTACCTGGATCGCCTCTGTCACAGTGATTTGCTTACGCTGAAAGGGCACTCCGACTGGGTCGTTAGCGTGGCCTTTAGTCCGGACGGTAAACGGCTGGCATCGGCAAGCGAAGATGGCACGGTGAAGGTGTGGAACGCGACCACCGGTCAGCAGACGCTCACATTGAAAGGGCATACAGGATTTGTCATGAGCGTGGCGTTTAGCCCGGACGGTAAACGGCTGGCCTCGGCAAGCCGCGACGAGACGGTCAAGGTGTGGGACGCTACGAGCGGTCAGGAAACGCTCAACCTGAAAGGGCACAACGGCCGGGTCTATGGCGTGGCGTTTAGCCCAGACGGTAAACGTCTGGCGTCGGCCAGCGACGATCAGACGGTGAAGATATGGGACGCCACGAGCGGCCAGGAGACGCTCACGCTGAAGGGACATGGCGGCGATGTCTCGAGCGTGGTGTTTAGCCCGGACGGGAAACGGCTGGCCTCGTCGAGTTTTGACCAGACGGTGAGAGTTTGGGATGCCATGACCGGTCAGGAGACGCTGACGCTGAAAGGGCACCTCGGCTATGTCACAAGTGTGGCGTTTAGCCCGGACGGTAAACGCTTGGCCTCGGCAAGCGCCGATCAGACAGTGAAGGTCTGGGATGCCCTGAGTGAACAGGAGTCGCTCACCTTGAGAGGACACACGAACTGGGTCATGTGCGTGGCGTTTAGTCCGGACGGGAAACGGCTGGCGTCGGCCAGCGACGATCAGACGGTGAAGATATGGGACGCCATGAGCGGCCAGGAGACGCTCACGTTGCAGGGGCACTCCAACTGGGTCATGTGCGTGGCCTTTAGTCCGGACGGCAAACGGTTGGCCTCGGCAGGCGGAGGCCAGACGGTGAAGGTATGGGACGCCACGACCGGTCAGGAGATGCTCACGTTGAAAGGGCATAGACAATGGGTCTGCGGCGTGGTGTTTAGCCCTGATGGGAAACGGCTGGCGTCGGCAAGCGAAGATGGCACGGTGAAGGTATGGGACGCCACGACCGGGCTCCAGACGCTCACGTTGAATGGGCACGTCAACCAAGTCTGGAAGGTGGCGTTCAGCCCGGACGGCAAACGGCTGGCCTCGGCAGGCCAAGACAAGACGGTGAAGGTATGGGACGCCACGACCGGTCAGGAGACGCTCACCTTGAAAGGGCACAGCGACGGGGTTAATAGCGTGGCGTTCAGCCCGGACGGAAAACGGCTGGCGTCGGCAAGCGCCGATCAAACAGTGAAGCTGTGGGATGCCCAGCCGCGCTCGCAAGCAAGCACTCCCGAGGAGAAAACGGCGGTTCTCGCCGCTACCACGCTCCCCAGCTCGACGACTCAATTGGTGGACTGTAACAACAGTCTGAGCTGGTACGAAGGTGGAATTCATGCGAAGGCAACTGGCACTGTGACGATCCAAACAACCCGGGACGGAGGTGCGGATGTTACGGTTCAGCTTCGGAACGGGGCCAAGTCGTATAAATATGTTGTAAGGTCACATGGCCAAGTGCTCGGAATGTTCACCACCCTTGCAGGCGGAAACGGCGGCGGGACGTTCCATGTGGCAAAGGTCAGCGATTTGAGCCAGTGGGTCGCCGTGTGGGAGACCGTCTTGCACTTTCTTTGGAACCCCGACGGCACACCGGTTCTCAAGGCCGACAGCACACAGAAGTGGGACCTGAACGGTCAACTGTTATGTGCTTTGAATCCTTTCTTTGTCCCGTGAGTTGCCCACCAGATGATGGCCAACGCTGCTGAGAACGAAGTCACCGGTCCCTCCAAAACTGAAGAGCGAGTTCTCAAGGTGGAAGACCGCACATTGAGGACCACGGCCACGTGACGTGGAGTTGGTGATTCGGGTTCAACCTTGTCACTCGCACGTTGATCCAGCACCCTTGCGCACATGAGCGACGTCAAGCGCATCCTGGATCGCGCTCAGGCGGACGACCCGAAGGCTGCCGAGGTGTTGCTCCCGCTGGTTTACGAGGAACTCCGCAAACTGGCGGCCGTCCGGATGGCCCAGGAAGCGCCGGGGCAGACCTTGCAGCCCACCGCGTTGGTGCATGAAGCCTGGCTGCGGCTGGTGGGCGACGGGCCGCAACGCTGGAACAGCCGCGGCCATTTCTTCGGCGCGGCGGCCCAAGCCATGCGGCGCATTCTCATTGACCGCGCGCGCGAACGGCAGGCTCGGCGTCATGGCGGCAGCCTGGCCCGGGTGAACGTGGACGCGGTCGAAGTGGCGGCGCCGCAGAGCGACCAACGGCTGCTCGCCGTGAACGAAGCGCTGGAGCGTTTCGAGGCGGTGGACCCCGCCGCGGCAGAATTGGTGAAGCTCCGGTGTTTCATCGGCCTGAGCATGCCGGAAGCGGCGGAGGCCCTGAATCTACCGCTGCGCAGCGCGGAACGCTCCTGGGCCTATGCGCGGGCCTGGTTGCGGCGGGACATCGGTGTTTCACTTGAGTAAGCAGCGGATCAACCGATCCAGTCCAGCCGGCCAAGGGCGGCGGTAAAAAGTTGGCGGGGTTGGTGTGGTTTTTCCGCACTGGTGGTTAGAACGGCACGATATGAACCAGCACCTCGAACCCCCCAGCAGCCGGGAACGCGAGCTCTTTCTCGCGGCGCTGGAGAAGCCCGCGGGAGCCGAGCGCGCCAGTTTCCTCGAGGGGGCTTGCCGCGGCGAGGCCCCGCTTCGCGCGGCAGTGGAAGCTTTGCTGGCGAACGCCAACGATTCGTTGCTCGACCGGGTCGCGGCGGAAGCGCGGCCAACCCAAACCGTGCCCCTCTTCGAAGGTCCGGGCACGCAGATCGGGAAGTTCAAAATCCTCGAGCAGATTGGGGAAGGCGGATTCGGGGTGGTTTACATGGCCGAGCAAAAGGAACCCGTGCGCCGCCGCGTGGCCCTCAAGATCATCAAGCTGGGGATGGACACCAAAGAAGTCGTGGCCCGCTTCGAGGCCGAACGCCAGGCGCTGGCCCTGATGGACCACCCGAACATTGCCAAAATGCTTGATGCCGGCGCGACCGGCGCCCACACCGCCAACTCTCAACTCTCAACTCCCAACTCTCAACTCCCCTGCGGTCGTCCTTACTTCGTGATGGAACTCGTAAAAGGGCGTCCGATCACGAAGTTCTGCGACGAGGAACGGCTTTCCACTGTCCAGCGGCTGGAACTGTTCATCTCGGTCTGTCGCGCCGTCCAGCACGCTCACCAAAAGGGCCTGGTGCATCGCGATCTCAAACCCTCCAACGTCCTGGTGAGCTTTGTTGATGGCCGGCCGGTGCCCAAGATCATTGATTTTGGCATCGCAAAAGCCATGCAGCATGACCTCACGGACAAGACGGTGCTCACCCGGTTCCACCAGTTCATGGGCACCCCGGCCTACATGAGTCCGGAGCAAGCCGGGACGGACAGCGCGGATATCGACACCCGCAGCGACATCTACAGTCTCGGCGTGATGCTGTACGAACTGCTCACCGGCCGGACGCCGATGGATTCCCACGAGCTGGCCAAGGCGGACTACGATGAAATCCGCCGCCAGATTCGGGAGGTGGAGCCGCTGCGCCCCTCGAACCGGATCAGCACCCTCTCAGCCCCGGAACGCACGACGGTGGCCCGAAGCCGGAGCGCGGACCCTGGCAAGCTCAGCCGGCTGGTCTGCGGCGATCTGGATTGGATCGTGCTCAAGGCGATGGAAAAGGATCGCAACCGCCGCTACGAGACGGCCAACGAATTCGCCAAGGACCTCCAGCACTATCTCGACAACGAGCCGGTGACCGCCCGGAAGCCGAGCCTGGGCTACGTCTTCCAGAAGTTCGCCCGCCGGCACAAGGTCGTTTTGGCCACCGCCGCCTGCTTCGCGCTGTTGTTGATCGTGAGCGCCGGCGTCTCCGCCGCCCAGGCCATCAAGAACAAGTCGCTGTTCACGACCGCGGAAGAGGCCCGGCTGAAGGCGATGGACGCAGAGCATCGGGAAATCGAACTCCGGCGCGTTGCCGAGGAGCAGAAAGGCAAGGCGGAGGCCGAACTCGATCGCAGCCAGCGTCTGCTCTATACCGCCAACATGAACCTGGCGAAGCGGGCTTGGGACGAAGCGGACGTAGGTCGCGTGGTCGAACTCCTCGACTTGCACCGCCCCCAGCCGGGCCAACCGGACCTGCGAAACTTTGAGTGGTTTTACCTGGATCGCCTCTGCCACGAGGACCTGCTCACATTGAAAGGGCACACCACCTCGGTCAATAGCGTGGTATTCAGCCCGGACGGGCAACGGCTAGCCTCGACCGGCGACGACGGGACCGTGAAGGTGTGGGACGCCACGATCGGTCAGGAGACGCTCACGCTGAGAGGGCACACCAAGGAGGTCTATGGCGTGGCCTTTAGCCCGGACGGGCAACGGCTAGCCTCGGCCAGCAAGGACGGGACTGTGAAGGTGTGGGACGCCACGACCGGTCAGGAAACACTCACGTTGGAAGGGCACAGCCGGCTAGTCTCGGGCGTGGCGTTTAGCCCGGACGGACAGCGGCTAGCCTCGGCCAGCGACGACGGGACTGTGAAGCTATGGGACGCCGCGAGCGGTCAGGAAGCACTAACGTTGAAAGGGCACACCGGCAGTGTCTATAGCGTGGTGTTTAGCCCAGACGGGAAACGACTGGCCTCGGCCGGTCTCGATGAGACGGCGAGAGTGTGGGACGCCACGACTGGTCAGGAGACGCTCACCTTCAAAGGCCACAGCGACCTGGTCTATAGCGTGGTGTTTAGCCCAGAAGGGAAACGACTGGCCTCGGCCAGTTTCGACAAGACGGTAAAGGTGTGGGACGCCACGACTGGCCAGGAGACGCTCACGTTCAAAGGCCACACCGACTTTGTGAGTAGCGTGGCGTTTAGCCCGAACGGGGAGCGGTTGGCGTCGGCAGGCGCCGATCAGACCGTGAGGGTTTGGGACGCCACGAGCGGTCAGGAGACGCTCACCTTCAAAGGCCACACCCTTCCTATCACGAGCGTGGCGTTTAGCCCGAACGGTAAACAGTTGGTGTCGGCAAGCTATCAGACCATTAAGGTATGGGACGCTATGAGTGATCAGGAGCCGCTTACGTTGAAAGGGCACCGCGCCTCCATCATGAGCGTGGCGTTTAGCCCGAATGGGAAACGGCTGGCCTCGGCGAGCACCGATAAGACGGTGAAGGTTTGGGACGCCGCCAGCGGACGGGAAACACTCACGTTGAAAGGGCACACCGACGGGGTCAATAGTGTGGCGTTTAGTCCAGAAGGGCAACGGCTGGCGTCGGCAAGCGCAGATGCGACGGTGAGGGTTTGGAATGCCACGACCGGTCAGGAAACGCTCACGTTGAAAGGACACACCGATTATGTTGCGAGCGTGGCCTTTAGCCCGGACGGGCAACGGCTCGCGTCGGCAAGCGCAGATGCGACGGTGAGGGTTTGGAATGCCGCGACCGCTCAGGAGATGCTCAAATTGGAAGCGCCCGCCGAAGGATTCAATGGCGTGGCGTTTAGCCCGGACGGGCAACGGCTCGCGTCGGCAAGCCGGGATGGCACGGTGAAGGTTTGGGACGCCACGACCGGTCAGGAGACGCTCTCCTGGAAAGGGCACACCGTCTGTGCCCCTGTCGTCGCGTTTAGTCCGGACGGCAGGTTGTTGGTAAAAAGCAGTTGGAACGGCGGCTACGGTGTAGAAGTCTGGGACGCCACGACCGGTCAGGAGAGGTTTGCCTTGAAAGGGCACACGAAATGGGTTGGGGGCGTGACGTTTAGTCCGGACGGGAAAAGGCTGGCGTCGGCAAGCTGGGATCAGACCGTGAGGTTGTGGGACACCACAACCGGACAGGAGATGCTGATGTTGAAAGGACACACCGACAGGGTCTTTAGCGTGGCGTTTAGCCCGGACGGGCAACGGTTGGCGTCCGCGGGTGAGGATGGCACGGTCAAAGTGTGGGACGCCCGGCCCCGCGCGCAAGAAAGCACCCCCGAGGCGAAAACGCGATGATGATTCGAATTCGGTAAACACAAACACAAACAAGAACATAAACGGAAAGGACTAAACATGAAGAAGACGATGATGCAATTAGCAATAACGGGCCTGGTGCTCGCTTGCGCGACAACTGTCATGGCGGGCTCCATTACAAGCCAATTGCAAGCAGGTGACTGTCTGCACGAGGTGGACCGCGGGATTCACAAGAAGGCCTATGGCTATGTGGTCCTCACAGGAACCAGCGGCGGTTGCGAAGTAAAGTATGAGTTGTGGAACGCGGCTCCGCTGTATTCGTATTATGCGGTAATTAGTGGGCAGTTCGTCGGATGGCTCACCACCGACAAGAAGGGGAGAGGCAGCTTGACCGTGCAGGAAAGCTCGAGTCCGGGAACGTGGGGCAACTGGATAGGGCTCCGGCAAACAGACGGTCAACTTAGTACTTGTAAGCACCCCCTCCCTCCCTACGTGCCGCAGAGCCTGTTGGCTGCTCTGAACCCGCTCAACCCGCCGCCAGCAACGCCGTAAGATAGAGATTCCAGCTCGCGGTCCATCTGCTTCAGGACTTGAAATGGGAGGCTAGCACCGCCTCGCCTTCGGCAGTACTCATCCCGGTGTGGGTCGGTTCCGTCCCTGCATGATGTGCGGGTAGCGGAAGGGACCATCCACTGGACTGGATGGCGGGGAAGCGGGGACCGACGGTGAAGATCACCCTTCCGCGCCGTCTCGTCCGCCTTTGCCGGCGTTTCACCTTCCCGTTCGCGCGGGTCATGATATTCTTCGTCGCGTGAGCGACGTGACCCACATCCTTGATCGCGCTCAGTCGGGCGACCCGAAGGCTGCCGAGGAATTGCTCCCGTTGGTCTATGAGGAACTGAGAAAGCTGGCCGCCATTCGGATGGCCAACGAGCCTGCGGGGCAGACGCTTCAGGCGACGACCTTGGTTCACGAAGCGTGGTTGCGTCTGGTCGGGCCGGAGGCGCAGGTTTGGAGCAATCGGTATCATTTCTTTGCGGCCGCCGCCGAGGCCATGCGCCGCATTCTGATTGATAACGCGCGCCGCGAGCAGCGTCCGAAGCACGGCCACGGCTGGCAACGCGTGGACCTCGACCAGGTGAACGTCGCGATCCAGACCGACGACGACACGTTGCTGCTGGTGGACGAGGCGTTGACGCGGTTGGAGCAGGAAGACCCCCCAAAAGGCGGAGTTGGTCAAGTTGTAGTACTTCGCCGGGATGAAAATTCCCGAAGCGGGCAAGGCGCTGGGCCTGTCCGAATCGACCGCCAAAAGAATCTGGACCTACGCCCGAGCGTTTCTGCTGCGGGAAATCAAGCGCGTCCAAGCTTCCGACGAGCGCCCGGCTTAGCCGTACCCATGCGGTTGAACGAAGGCCAAATGAACCGCAGAGACTTGGAGCAACGGAGCCGCAACCAAAATGCGATCGCCCCTTGAACCGCAGAGACGCGATGAGCGCGGAGAAGATAGCAGAAGTGAAGGTCTTGCTCGAAATACGCGATTCTGGCCTTTTACACTGCGATAGCCGCAGAGACAGACGCGTCTCGGCCAGTTGAAGCCAAGTCGCTGAATAGTGGTCACTTTGAGCATCCTCTCCCTTACTCTTTTCTCTGCGTCCGTCGCGTCTCTGCGGTTCCCTGGCACATGCTCCGATTTCATAGATACGGCTAACAGGAGAGTCCTGGGGAATGCCTCCGGCAGAGATCTGTCCTCAGAAATCTCCATTTATCTGAGCCGATTTCCGCCCGAAACTCGTACTTAAGAATGAAGGCCGAGAAAGGACCTTTATTACGCTGAATAGAATGATGGCTGAAAAAGTGTTTGAGGGCGCGATCAAACTTCCGATCCCACAGAAGCGAGGGGCCTATGTGCGGGGCGCCTGCTGTGAAGATCAGGCATTGCGACAACAGGTTGAATCGCTGATCCAGGCGCACGACGAAGTCGGCGGGTTCATGCCCACCGACCCCGGAGAGGCAGTGATCACCATCCCTGACCGGCCCCTGTCGGAAAAGGAAGGGACCTGCATTGGACGATACAAACTGCTGCAAAGAATCGGTGAAGGAGGCATGGGGATCATCTATATGGCGGAACAGACCGAGCCGGTCACCCGCAAGGTCGCCCTCAAGATCATCAAACTGGGCCTGGACACCAAGAGTGTCATCGCCCGCTTCGAGGCGGAACGACAGGCGCTGGCCATGATGGACCACCCCAACATTGCCAAAGTCCTGGATGCCGGTTCCACCGACACCGGCCGGCCCTACTTTGTCATGGAACTGGTGAAAGGCGTGCCCATCAACCAGTACTACGACAAGAATCACCTGCCCACCAAGGAGCGGCTGCAATTGTTCATTGCGGTGTGCCAAGCCATCCACCACGCCCACCAGAAGGGTGTGATCCACAGGGACATTAAGCCTTCGGTAACTGTTCAGGTCTGGGGAGCGCGCCCGCCCCGGGCGCCGTGGCTGGCGCCCTCGCCGGCCACGCGTGGTCGCCCTCCAGCCATCCGGCGAGGGCGCCGGATGGCAGCGCCCGGGGCGGGCGCGCTCCCCAGACCTGAACAGTTACAGCCTTCGAACATCCTGGTGACCCTGCACGACGGAATGCCCGTGCCCAAAGTGATCGACTTCGGTGTCGCCAAGGCCATCAACCAGAAGCTCACGGAGAAGACCCTCTTCACCCGGTTCGCCCAGATGATCGGGACGCCGGCCTACATGAGCCCGGAACAGGCGGAGATGAGCGGCCTGGATGTGGATACCCGGACTGGCGTGTACTCATTTGGGGTGCTGCTCTACGAACTGCTTACGGGCACGACGCCGTTCCCTGAAAAGGAACTATTGAGCCGAGGCTACGGCGAGATGCAGCGCATCATTGCGGAACAGGAACCGGAGCGGCCGTCGTTGCGAGTGAGCACGCTCGAGGGCGAACAACAGACCATCGTCGCCAAGAACCGGAGCGCCGAAGTGTTGACCTCGCGGCGGCAGATTAAAGGGGATTTGGACTGGATCGTGATGCGGGCGCTGGAGAAAGACCGCACGCACCACTGCGACACCCCGAACAACTTCGCCGCTGACATTGAGCGCCACCTCAGCGACGAGCCAGTCCTGGCCGCGCGGCCGACCTTGTATTACCCGTTGAGCAAGCTGTATCGCCGGCACAAGATAGCGCTTGCGACCGCCGCCTGCTTCGCGCTGTTATTGATCGTCAGCGCCCGTGTGTCCACGGCGCAGGCCATCAAGAACAATTCCCTCTTCGCCGCCGCGGAAGGGGCCCGGCTGAAGGAGATGAGTGCGACGCTGCGGGAAACCGAACTCCGCCGTATCACCGAGACGGAACGCGATCGCAGCGAACGCCTCCCCTATGCCGCCAACATGAATCTGGCGAAGCGGGCTTGGGACGAGACAAACGTGGGCCGGACGGAGGAGCTTCTCGACCAACATCGCCCCGAACCGGGCCGGCCGGACATGCGAAACTTCGAATGGTTTTACCTGGATCGCCTTCGCCACACTGATTTGTTCACGTTGAAAGGGCACAGCAAATGGGTCAGGAGCGTGGCGTTGAGTCCGGACGGAAAACGAGTGGTGTCGGCAGGCGGCGGCCCTCGGGACACCCCCGGCGAACTGAGGGTGTGGGACGCTCGGCCACGCCCGCAAGAAAGCACTCCCGACGCGAAAACGCGGTGATGCTTCGAATGCCTTCGATGGTGACGCCTGCAACCCCACCTTCGCTTATCCAGGGCGAAATGTCGCCGGTCGTTATTGCGATCTGACCAAGGGAAGGAGCTCGGAGACATTCACCTGGCGCGCCTTTTGTGCGATGTCTCCGGAATAGCGGCCCTGCATGCCGCGTGCTTCCTCCAGCATCGAGGTAAACACTTTCTTCAACTGCTCGGTGGTGAGAATGCGCCCGCTGGCGTAATACTGTCTGGCGACCTGCCCCAGCGCATAGGTGGTAGCAAAAGCGAATGCCGAACCTGCGGCTTGCCCTGCCAGCCCGCCGAGCAGGCCCCCGGCCAGTCCGCGCGCTAAGCTGCCGACGAGCCTGGTCGCGAACCCTCCGAACACCTGCGAACTCAACCCAATCCCCACGGTGGCGAGGAAATCCTTGATATGCCCGCGGTCCAGCTCATAGCCGTAGCGTTTGCCGATCTGGTAAACCATCCGCATCTGCAGCGGAATGATTGCCATGGTGGCCAGCGTGTGCGGCATGATCTCCAGGGCCCCGTTGAGAATCGCCGCGTTCAGGATTAGATGGTCGAGTTCCGCCTCGCGGTTCGCATCCAGAATCGGTGGGGCCGAGCCGGCCAAAGGCTGTGCTACCATCGCTTGAACCTTTTCCTGGTGTTCGTCCACCGACGAGCTGTCAAGTTGCAGTGCCTGCCGCAAGTCCGCTAGAAAGCCCTTTTCCGGCTCTTGCAGAAGGCCATCGGCGTGGCAAACGCATACGGCCATTTCATAAGCCAGGGCCTTGGCCGAGGGCGCCTGCAACTGACCCACAACCTGGGCCAGGGACAGCTTCCCGCCAAGTATATCCTGGTAAGCCGAGGCCAAATCCAGAGGCTCGTCAGGGAAACCGTTCACGATCCGCTCGATTTGGGCGCGCTCTACTTCGTCCTGCGACCCGTCGGCAAAGGCCGCCAGGATGCAAACGCAAATGATCGCCCGATGTTCCTGCTCGCCTAAAGGCTGGGGTTGTATTGCCATACCCGAGTATCACCTGGGT
>Ga0118677_10005836_pt1 | contig 21294 bp, 20 predicted proteins | sample AliMusrvi5mmetaG_FD_86154 | JGI IMG/M metagenome (GOLD analysis project Ga0118677, IMG submission 86154)
GCTTGTTAGTGGACTCAGCAAAGTCGCTAAGGATTTACATATTGATTTTTCTGCAGATTGCCAAGGCGGGATGTTTGGCTTTTTCTTACTTCCTGAGTTGCCTACCAATTACGGACAAGTCATGAAAAGTGATGGACAGTTGTTCAATCAACTGTTTCACGGCTTACTAGACAAAGGAGTCTATATTGCACCTGCCCTTTATGAGGCTGGATTCGTAAGTGCTGCGCATTCAAAAAGTGATATTGAGCAAACTATCTCCATTGCTCATGAGGTAATGAGTAAAATCAAGAAAAGCAGTTAGTGCCTGAAATGGCGAACACCAGTGAGCGCCATTGCAATACCCTGATCGTCAGCGGCTTGGATGACCTCCTGGTCTCTCATTGACCCTCCAGGTTGTATTACGCAAGTTGCACCCGCTTGCACAACCACATCAAGCCCGTCCCTAAAGGGAAAAAAAGCATCACTTGCAACTACAGAGCCCTGAAGAGATAGGCCAGCATGTTCGGCTTTAATGGAGGCAATTCTGGCTGAGTCTAATCGGCTCATTTGACCAGCACCAACACCCAGAGTCATCGAGTTGCTACAGAAAACGATGGCATTGCTTTTAACAAACTTAGCTACCTTCCACGCAAAGAGCATATCTTGTATTTGAGCAGGAGTGGGTTTGACCTTTGTAACTATGCTTAAGCTAGCGGGGCTCAACTGATGAGTGTCTGCGGTTTGAACCAATAAACCGCCCCCGATGCGTTTGATATCAAGACCCTCAGTGCTAAGTGCAAATGATTGCAACGGGGATTCACGACCTTTAAGGGCAGCATCAAGTTCTATTTTTAAAACTCTAACGTTTGGTTTTTTTGCTAAAACCTCCAGTGCCTCTGTTGTGAAATCTGTGGCAATCAATACTTCAACAAATTTCTCACTAAGAGCAGTTGCTGTTTGTGCATCCAGGCCGCAGTTAAAAGCGATGATTCCACCGAAGGCTGATGTTGGGTCCGTGCTGAAAGCTCTTGTATAGGCCTCTAATACTGTTATTCCAGTTGCTACGCCGCAAGGGTTTGCATGTTTAACTATGACGCATGCAATATCTGAGAAGCTCTTAACGCATTCCCAAGCCGCGTCTGCATCGGCTAAATTGTTGTAAGACAATTCTTTACCCTGAAGTTGAATAGCGCTGACAAGGGATCCTTTTGCAGGTGTAATATCTTTGTAAAAAGCCGCGCTTTGATGTGGGTTCTCGCCGTAGCGGAGATCTTGGAGTTTCGTAAAGTGAGCGTTGAATTGACCAGGAAATTGAGACAATTCTCCGCTAGATTGGCGAGCGGACAAATAGTTGCTTATGCTTGCGTCGTAGTTACTGATTCTATTGAACGCTGCCACACTCAATGCTAATCTAGTTTGATCAGAGATTTTTTTGTTATCTTTGAGCTCTTTTAAAACGACTGCGTATTGTGATGCATCTGTAAGGACTGCAACATGTTGCCAATTTTTTGCGGCACTTCTTACCATTGCAGGTCCACCGATATCGATATTCTCTATCGCGTCTTCAAAGGAGCAGTTGGGTTTGGAGACGCGCCTTCAGACGGCGATTGAGATGCATCAGGTGGCGGAGCCGTTCATTCAGCGCAAGGCGTTGCGCCACTTGGAGAAGGGCCGCGTGGTTATTTTCGCGGGTGGCACTGGAAACCCGTACTTCAGCACCGATTCGGCGGCGGCGCTGCGGGCGAGCGAGATCGGGGCGGAGGTGTTGCTGAAAGCCACCAAGGTAGACGGGATTTACACGGCTGACCCAAATCTGGACCCGAATGCGACGCGGTACGACCGGGTGTCGTATGAGGATGCTCTGCACAAGCGGCTGAAGGTGATGGACTCGGCGGCTTTCGCCTTGTGCATGGACAACCGGATACCGATCGTGGTGTTCGACTTTTTTGACGAGGGCGCATTGGAGCGGATTGTGCGCGGCGAGACCATCGGAACGCTGGTGGGTGACAGCGCGCACACGAGATGATTTTTGTAGGAGAGATGCGATGGATACGTTAGACGATGTACTGTTAGATGTGATCGAGAAAATGGACAACACAGGCAAGGTGTTGCGGGATCAGTTTTCCGGTCTGCGCACGGGCAAGGCGTCCCCGGCATTGGTGGACGGCGTGCAGGTCATGTACTACGGCGTGCCCACGAGGCTGCGCGACATCGCCAACATTTCCACGCCCGAGCCGCGGCTGATCGTGATCAGTCCATACGACCCCACGGCGCTGTCGGAAATTGAGAAAGCGATTCTGGGTGCCAACCTTGGCGTGACGCCGCGGAACGACGGGCGGGTGATCCGTGTGCCGATTCCGGAGCTGAACGAGGAGCGCCGCAAGGAGATCGTCAAGGTGGCGAAGCGTCAGTCCGAGGAAGCTCGCATCGCCGTGCGCAACGTGCGTCGCGAAGGGAACGATTTGGTCAAGGCGCTGCAGAAAGACGGCAAGATTACGGAAGATGAGCGGGACCGTGGCTTTGACGAGGTTCAGAAGGCTACGGACGCCCACATCGCGAAGATCGATCACGAACTGAAAAACAAAGAAGCGGAAGTGATGGCCGTCTAGTGCGGCTGTTTAATCGAGACGGAGGCAGGTAGTATGGCCGAAGAGAATCAAGTTCCTCAAAGTTCGATTCCCCCCAAGGTGTCACCGTTCGCCAAGCCGGAAGGTGCCGCGCCCGTGACGCCGATTTCGCCGGGAGCGCCGCGTCCGATCACGGTGCGTCTGAAGCCGGTCGCAGCCGCCGCGCCTGTCGCCGATGAGGCCGAAGCGGTGACGCAGATTTCGACGCCGCTGTCCGCCAGCCCGCGCGTGACTGCGCGCGTTCCGATTCCCGAGATCGACTCGATCCCTCCGGCGTCCGTGCCGATCACGCCGATCGCACCGGTTGCCGCCGCGCCGAATTTCACGCCGCCCGCCGCGCCCGCCACCGTGCGTTTGCGTCCGGTGGTTTCCCCGGCCGCAGCGGCTGCCGCTCCTGTTGCCGCGGCTCCGACGCCGGCTATCACCCCTGCCGCCGCGCCGCTGCAGCCGCAGCACCCTCCGACGCCGGGCTCGCACCCGCTGCCGGACGGGCCCAAGCCGCCGTCGGGCGCTCAAGTGCAGGCGGCGAAATCCAAGACGTCGCGTATTTCGCTGGACTCGGCGATCGGTGTGGCGCCGATGGCGCCGATGGGTGCAGAGAAGGTTGAGCCCAAGACAATTCGTCTGAAACGTCCGTCGGATCTGTCGGCCCCTGCCGCACCCAAGACTTCGACGGCGCCGATCCGGCAGACGTCGCGCATTCCGGACTCCGCCTTGCCGAACGCCGAGGCCGCTGCGGCGGAAGCCTCCACCGTCACACAGAAGAAGACGCTGAAGATCAAGCGTCCGGGTGCGAAAGAGGATGCCGCGGTCGAAGCGTCAGGCGAAGCTTTCCCCGAAGGCGTGCAAATGACGCCGATCAGCGCGTTGGAGATGCCGCCGGTGAAGGCCGAGTCGTCCGTGTTCACCGCGATCTCGGTGGTTGCTGCAGTTGCGGCGCTGTTCGTGATGGCGGCGCTGACGTGGTGTCTGGCTGCGCAGGCGGTGGGGCCTGTCGCGAATATGAACACCACGGCGTCTGTCAGCGGACCCGAATTGCCGTGGGCCGGCCGCATCTCCGAGTAACGGAGCGTTTCTGAAAGAGGGCCGCCGGGTTGACCGGCGGCCTTTTTTATTTGTCAGTCACCGTTGGATGCTTTGACGCATCGGGGTGGGGTGGCGTATACTGTCCGCATGATGAACGGGGTTCAGAGGCGTGCGGACGTTTCGCGCACGGTCAGGCAAGTATGGGTCATCGCGGGCACCACAGTGACCGAGGCGATCCAGCAGCCGATCGCGTTTCTTATCCAGCTCACGGCGGTTCTGACAACGCTTCTGGTGCCGGTGTTCGAGTTTCACCGCTTCAGCGAGGAAGGACGTTTGGCGCGCGACAGCGGACTCTCATGCACGCTGGTGTTCGGACTGGCTCTGGCGGCGGGTACGGCGGGCCGGTCGGTGGCAGACGAAATCGCGCGGGGTACGGCCGCGGCGGCGATCGGCAAGCCGGTTTCGCGGGTGACGTTCGTGCTTTCGAAATGGCTGGGCATTCTCGGCGTTGTGTCCGTGTTCTGGTGTGGCATGCTTGCGTCAACGCTGATTGCGGAGCGGAGCTCGGCGCATTTCGTGGTGCAAGAGCAGTTCGCGGGGTATGCGACCGATCCGCTGACCTTGGTGTTGAGTCTCTCGGGCGTGGCGGCCGCGTTGGGCGTGGCGGCCGCGCGGCACTACTTCTGGCGGCTGCGTTTCGGGGTCGCGGCTTTTCTCGGCGTATCGGTGTCGCAGGTGCTGGCGGCGTGCCTGTCCGGCTTTTACAACCGGTTCGGGCAGTTCTTTCCCATGCATGGCGAGGCGGACTGCGGTTGCGGCGGGGAGCATGCGCACAGCGCAGTCGGTGTGGCGCTGTACCACCCCGAACTCAATTTGCGGATGGTTGCGGCGGCGTTATTAGTGTTGCTGGCGTTGGCCGTTTTTGCGGCGCTGGCGACCGCGCTGGCGACGCGGCTACAGACGGGGGCGGCCCTGGCGGTTTGCGCGTTGGTGCTGCTCCTCGGACTGGCGGGAGACTCGTTCGCTGTGAACGCATCAGCTTTTTCTCTGCGCAGTCTGGCTGCGGGAGTGTTGCCGGACATGCAACACTTCTGGCTGTGCGACGCCTTAGCGCATGGCGGACGCATCGCGTGGTCCTATGTGGCGGAGTCTGCGGTTTACGCGCTGACGTGTTGCGCGATCTTCCTGACGGCGGGATGTCTCGCCTTCCGCGAGCGCGATTTAGGATAGGGGTTCACCGAAAAGAACAGTCGTAGAGGGTGCGTGATCGCTGAAAAAAGATGCGGAGACGCAAAAAAGAGGCGTTCGAAGGCGGGTTGTTTTCTTCGTGTCTTTGAGACTTTGTGCTATTCGTATCCGTTGGGTTCCGGTTAAGCCGGGGTTAGGAGCTAGAAATTGGAAGCTGGAAATGTCATCGAGACGCGGGGGTTGAGAAAAACCTTTCTGGATTTCTGGCGGAGGCCGGTGGTTGAGGCGGTCCGAGGCGTGGACCTGTCTGTGCGGCAGGGTGAAGTGTTCGGCTTGTTGGGCCCGAACGGTTCGGGCAAGAGCACAACGATCAAGATGTTGCTGGGGCTGTTGCATCCGACGGCGGGACAGATCAGCGTGTTCGGTGCGCAGCCGAGCGACACGCGGGTCAAAGCGCGGATCGGTTATCTGCCGGAGGTGTCGCACCTGCATCCGTTCCTCACGCCGCGCGAGACGCTGATGTATTACGCGAGCCTGTTCGGCCTGACGCATGCTGCGGCTCGGAAGCGCACGGAGGAGCTGCTTGAGATGGTCGATCTCGGGCATGCGGCGAACCGTGCGGTGGGGCGCTTCTCGAAAGGGATGGCGCGCCGCGTGGGGCTGGCGCAGGCGCTGGTCAATGCGCCGGAGCTGCTGGTGCTGGACGAGCCCACGTCGGGGCTGGACCCCATCGGTTGCCGTGAGGTGAAGGATCTTGTGCATCTGTTGGCGAAGGGCGGCGTGACGGTGCTGATGACGTCGCATCTGCTGGCGGATGTGGAGGACGTGTGCGACCGGGTGGCGATTCTGGACAGGGGCGAGTTGCGGGCCGAGGGACGGATCGGCGACCTGCTTCGCAAGCCCGACGCCGTTAGGTTTCTGGTGGAGGGGCTGAGCGACGAAGCGGCGGTCGCGTTGCGGAGTGAGATCGAGGCGCGCGTCGGACGGTCGGTACAACAGGACTGTCCGTCGCTGAGCCTGGAGGCCTTCTTCTTGCAGGTGGTGGCGTCGGACGGACGCCTGCGCACGTTCGAAATGGCGCCGTTCCTGAAAGGGACGGAGAAAAAAGAGGTCGCAGGTGGTGTGGTGCATGGTTAGCGGAATGACAGAGAGCGTTCGGCGCGTGGGCGGCGTGGCGTTGCTGGCTGTGCGTGCATCGCTGCGGACGAAGGTGGTCGCCGCGCTGCTGGCGCTGTTGACGGCGTGTGTGCTGATTCTGCCGGGCGTGGTCAAGGGTGACGGCACGCCGGAAGGCGACCTGCACATTTTGCTTTCGTATACGCTGGGCTTTTCATTTGGGATTCTCTGTCTGGCTACGCTCTGGGCCGCGTGTGCGCTGTTCGCCGCTGAGATCGACAGCGCGCGCATGCAGCTTTCCGCTGTGAAGCCCGTGCGTGCGGCCGAGTTCTGGGCCGGCAAGTGGCTGGCCCTGCTGGCGCTCAATGCGGTGCTGCTGACGGCGGTGTATGCGGCGGTGTATGTGCAAGTGCGGTGGCGTGTGCGTCAGAATGGCTGGGCGGCGGCGGAATGTCTGCTGAGTCGGCGCGTGACGCATCCGGTGTTGCCGACCCCGCGCGAGGAGGCGCTACAGACGTATCAGACGATGCGGCGGCAGAACGCTTTGCCGAAAGGAATAAGCGAAAAATCTGTTTTGCGAGCTTTGGAAGAGAAGGCGAGTGAGCGGTACGACGTCGTTAACCCCGGTGATCCGATGCGCTGGCGTTTCCGGCTGGCGCACCCGGTCAGTCTGGCGGAGCCTGTCACAGTCCGGGTGAAGTTCGACACCGAACTCAGTACGCGTGAACAGGTGAAGGGTGTGTTTCAATTAGCGGCCTCAGCGTATCCGGAGCGGGCGGTCGAGGTGCGCCTGGACGATTTCACGCAGAACGCCATCGAATTCGTGGTGGACACGCGGGCGTTTGCGGACGAGGGAGCGAAGAAGGGGGGGGCGGTCGCGGGGGCCAAGGGCCAGGATTTGGAATCGGGCAAGGGGTCGTTTCGGGAGTTCGATTTGACGTTCCAACACGCCGGCGATCCGAAGCGGTCGTCGGCGCTGATGTTGCGCAACCGTCAGGATGTGGTGCTGCTGACGCCGGGAGGTTCGTTCGAAGCCAACCTGGCGCGAGCGGCCCTCATTCAGGGGAGCGCGCTGGCCTTGCTGGCCGCGTTCGGGTTAACGTTGAGCGCCTGTTTCTCCATGCCGGTTGCGGCGTTTGTGGCGACGGTTCTTTTGATGCTGACCCTGGTTGGCAACTCGGTGGTGCAGGTGGTTTCCGACGAGGACGAGAAGGAGTGGCAGAACAAGGTGGGGATTGCCGTGTCGCGCGTCGTGCATCAGGCGTCCGGTCACGCGCTGAAGGCTGAGCCGCTGACGGCGCTAGCGCATGGTGAGCGGATCGACGGCGAGGTGATGGGGAGTTCGGCGCTGTGGAACATGGTGTTGGTTCCTCTGGCAATCGCATGGGCCGGTTGTGCGGTGTTGCGCCGCCGCGAACTGGCGGATGGTGATTAGGGATTAGGACGGCGTGTGGCATGTGGGCGATGGCGACGTGGGCTGAGAATGCAAAGGAAGGCGGGTCTATCTATGAGGCAGAGACGACGGGATTTTCTAGCCATGGCAGGCGCGGGTGCGGGCGCAGTCTTGTCGGGCGGCTGTCTCAATCTGCTCCGTCCGGGCGCGCGCGATGTGCACAGGCGCAGCGCCCTTGATCGGCTGAACATAGGCGTGATCGGCGTCGGCGGACGCGGCGCGGCCAACTGGGGCGCGGCTTACCGGGCGGGTGAGAATATCGTGGCGCTCTGCGACGTGGACGAGACTGCGCTGCTCGCGGGACGGGACGATGTGGCGGAGCATTGTGCGGGCGTGCGGCTCTACAAAGATTTCCGAGTGATGTTCGAAGCGGAGAAGCGTCTCGATGCGGTGTTCATCTCTACGCCGGACCATATGCACGGCTTGCAGGCGGCGTGGGCGATGGACCGGGGATGCCATGTGTATATCGAATGTCCGCTTGTGCGCACGCTCCGCGAGTTGCACGAGGTTCAGGCGCGCGCCCGGGCGAGCGGGGTCGTCACGCAGATGGGCAATCAGGGGAGCGCGATGGACGAGGTCCGCCGCGCCGTCGAAGTGGTTGGCTCGGGGCTGATCGGCGCGGTGACCGAAGCGCATGTATGGACCCCGCGGCCGGTGTGGCAGCAGGGGATGGTTCGCCCCGATGGCAGCGACCCTGTTCCCGCTACGCTGGACTGGGATCTGTGGCTGGGCGTGGCTCCGGTGCGTCCGTACAGGGACAAGGTGTATCACCGTTTCAACTGGCGCGGTTGGCACGACTTCGGCACTGGCGCGCTGGGGGACGGCGGCGGACATCTGCTGAATCTGCCCTTCCGGGCGCTGGGGCTGGAAGCGGTGGTCGCGGCGGAGGCGGTGGACAGCACCGCGCGTTTCTCAGAGACCTACTGCAAGTCCAGCAAGGTGAGGCTCGAGTTTAACGCGCGCGGCAAGCGGCCGGCCGTGTCGCTGTTCTGGTATGACGGCGGCTCGAAACCCCCGGCTGAACTTATGCCGCAGGCGGTGACCGCCTTGGGGCAGGTGCCGGACACGGGCTGCCTTTTGGTCGGCGAAAAGGGGATCTGGTTGACCACCGATGATCTCGGCAAGCACCACTACCTTGCGCTGCAAGGCGAAGGGCGGGTCGTAGACGCGGAGAAGCACGAGGCTTGTTCGGCGGTGCCTGTGACGTTGCCGCGCGTGAAGGGACAGCAGCAAGAGTTCCTGGATGCTATCCGGAACGGGGGACAGGCCTACTCGGAGATGCGATACGCCGCGCCGCTGATGGAGAGCGTGCTTGTGGGGTGTGTGGCGCAGCGTGTTCCGGGGCGTCTGGAGTGGAACAGCCGGAAGGGCCGGTTTACGAAGCACGAGAGCGCGAACGGCTTGGTTTCCTCCGAATTTCGCGAGGGCTGGTCGTATCTGAAGACGTAGTGGGCCGAGCTTTCACGGATCAGGTGAGATTCAATATGACTGGGGGGCGGAGATGAAGGGCTGTTGTTTGCTGGGTTTCATAGCGTGTTTCCTGATCGCCGTTCCAGGGCGCGGGCAGTCGTTTGAATGGGTGGAGCGTCTCGATGTGGCGCCGGTCTGGTCCGGCTGTCCTGTGGGGTTTGCAATGCTGACCCACAGCAACCGTCAGTTTCTGGCGTACTACAATGCGGAGCGCGGGATGACGCTGGCGCAGCGCGAGCTGAATACGAATGCGTGGACGTTCGTTGAGCTGCCGTCCAAACTCGAGTGGGACAGTCACAACTATGTCACGATGGCGGTCGACGAGGCTGGGTACGTACACGTCTCAGGCAACATGCACTGTGTGCCGCTGGTCTATTTCCGCAGCGAGAAGCCGCTCGATATCCGGACGATGCGGCCGGTTCACCGCATGACGGGGGAGAGGGAGAAGCGGGTAACCTATCCGAAATTTCTGAAGGGGCCTGACGGCTCGCTGGTCTTCACCTACCGCGATGGACGCAGTGGCGACGGCGTGCAGATCTGGAACCGGTACGACTGCGCGGCGCAGCGGTGGACGCGCCTGCTGGATGTGCCGCTGTTCGATGGTCAGGGCAGGATGAACGCCTATCCTCAAGGTCCGGTGTTGGGCAAGGACGGCTTTTATCATCTCACCTGGATGTGGCGCGACACGCCCGCCTGCGAGACCTGTCACGACATCAGCTATATCCGCAGTCGCGACCTGAAGCACTGGGAGAACGCGTTCGGCAAGCCGCTGGAACTGCCGGTCAGATTGGGCTCGGATGTGGTCGTGGACCCTGTGCCGATCAAAGGCGGTCTCATCAATCCCTGTCAGGCGGTCGGTTTCGACGCACAGGGCCGCGTGATTGTGACCTATACGAAATACGATGCGGCAGGAAATCTGCAGCTCATGAACGCGCGGTGTGAGGGGGGGTCTTGGAAGCGCCATCAAACATCCGACTGGAGCTACCGCTGGGCTTTTTCGGGAGGCGGGTCGATCAACGGCGAGGTGGGGGTGGGGCCTGTTGAGGTTCAGAACGGCCTGTTGGCGCAGAGCTACGCACACGCCAAGTTCGGCGGCGGAAGGTGGCAGCTGGACGATACGACGCTGAAGCCTGCGGGAAAACTGAAGAATCCGGTCCAGTGGCCTGCAGTGCTCGGGCGCAAAGAGAATGCGGCCCCCGGCATGGGGCTGCGTCAGGCCGCCGATAGTGTAGCCGATCTGGAAAGCGGGAAGTCCATGGACGGCTATGTATACCGCGCCTGCTGGGAGTCGCTGCCGGCGAACCGCGACAGGCCTCAGCCGGGCGGTGTGCCTGCGCCATCGAAGCTGCGTGTCTACAAAATGAAGGTTGCGGATTAGGCGTGTCGCCATGCTGGCTTCGAACACGCTAACCTATGGCATGTTTCGCGTGTGGAAGCTGCAACGTGAAGGCCACGGGTTCGAGGCGCATGTTTTTCGGGACTTTGAAGAGGAGCTCGCTTGGTTAGAACAGCTGTCCGTCAGTGGCTGCGTGGCCGGCATCTCGGATGCACCGTCTTGCGAGTAGGGGGATGTCGGACGGCGCAGCAGACTCGCTTCATTTGCCACCGAACACGTTTCGTTCTCGAGACTCACGTGCGGCAGAGGTGGGTGGCGAGGATGGAAGGGACTGCGGAGAGAAAGGATGTGCGCTGGCCGATGCCGAGTGTTTCCAGCGCAGCCGAGTCGAGATGGCAGTCTTTGGGACGCGGCGCGCCTGCGGGCGGAGTGGCATCGGCGAGGAGACGGGTCGGATCGAACGAGAGGAGCGGAGCAAAAGCACAGGCCATGTCGTATTTGGTCATGGGTTCGTTGCCGCTCCAATGGAAGATGCCGCTGAAATCGGGATGTGTCAGTCGGTGTGCCACCATTTGCCGCAATACGGCTGCCACGTCGCGCGTGTGTGTGGGGTAGCGCGTGGCCCAATGCTCCATGGCGAGCCGCTCGCCTGGCCGGGCGTTCAGCATGTTCTTCGCAAGCACGGTCACGGGTGACTCACCGAGGTTTTCGACTTCTCCGTAGAGGATCGGTACGCGCAGGATCGCGTAGCTCCGACAGGCCGCCTGCACCGCATATTCGCCGTCGAGCTTGCTCTGGCCGTAAGCGTTGACGGGGTGTGTCTGCGATGTGGGTTGGTAGGGCGGCCTGGTGCCGTCGAACACATAATCGCTGGAGATGTATATCAGAAACGCGCGATGTGCGGCCGCCCACTGCGCGAGGGCGGCGGTGGCGCCGACGTTCAGGCGAAGCGTGCCAGCCGGGTCTTTTTCGCTCACGTCCGGGCGTCGCTCGGCGGCGGAGTGGATGATGACTGTGGGAGCGAGGCGGTCAAGAAAAGCGGAGATCCGTTCGGTCTGCGAGAGGTCGACGCGTTCGAGTCCGGGCCCGGTTCGGCGGAACGATGTGCCGGTGGCGCGCCACGCGACGTTTTCGGCGCAGGCGCGTAGGACGGGGCGCCCAAGGAGTCCGGTTGCGCCGGTGATGAGGATGTGGGGGGATGAGAGGGATTTCATGAGTGTGTCCGTGCGTTGGCAGGGGCACGGCATGCCGCGCCCGTACGTGTCAGATGATTCGATTCAGCATATCGTGCGCAAGTGCGGAGAGCGGGGAGGTGTCGCCCGGCAAGCCCTCGAGGGCCGTCGCGGCGAGGTGCGTGTGGTCCGTCGCCCAGGTGCGCGCCTCGGCTTCGGTCATGATGTCGAGGCAGGAAAGCTCGGGCTGGGCGTCGGATTTGGCCTCGTGAGCGTCGAGCAGGTCGTCGATGATCTGAAAAGCGAAGCCGAGTCCGTCAGCGAATGCGGAGAGCTTGGCGAGAGCAGGTTCGGACGCGCCGGCGGCGATGGCGCCCAAGCGGGCTGCTGCGCGGAAGAGGTCGGCGGTCTTGTGTTGGAACACGTAGTCGATGACGCTGCAGGTGGGTGCGGCGGCGAAGCGGATGTCCTCGACCTGGCCCGCGATGACGCCTGACGCTCCGGCGGCAGAAGCGAGTTCGGCGACGAGGCGCGAGACGGTGCCGGGTCGTTTCTCTGGCGTGCGAGCGAGCGTTTCGAAAGCGAGGGCCTGGAGCGCGTCGCCTGTGAGGACGCCGAGGGCCTCGCCGTACTTCGCGTGAACGGTGGGTTGGCCACGGCGCAGGAGGTCGTTGTCCATGCAGGGCAGGTCGTCGTGCACGAGTGTGTAGGTGTGCAGCAGTTCGACCGCGCAGGCGGGGAGGAGTGCGTTGTCGGCTGTGCCGCCTGCGGCTTCGGCAGCGGCGAGACAGAGGATCGGGCGCAGGCGCTTGCCTCCGGAAAGCACTGCGTGACGTATGGCCTCCGACAGGATCTGAGGGCGGCTGTCGGGGGACGGCAAGCAGGCGAAGAGCTGCGTTTCAACGGTTGCCCGGCGCATGGCGAGGTAGGTTTTCAGGTCACAGGTCATACGGTTCAGTATAGGCGAACGGGGCAGCACAGGGCAAGCCTTGCGCGAGAGCGGGCTTGCAACTTCGCGCAAAAACGCTATTTTAATACGTTACCTATAGGAGGTCCGTGTCATCGGAAATCCAAGTGAGGAAGGTCAAGATGCAGAACATCGATTGGAAATCGCTGGGGTTTAAGTATCTGGATACGCACTGTCACATTCGTTATGTGTGGCGGGCGGGTGCCTGGGACAAGGGCGAGCTGGTCGAAGCGCCGTACCTCAACATGCACATTGCGGCTTCGTGTCTGCATTACGGACAGGCCGCCTTCGAGGGAATGAAGGCTTTCCGCTGTAAAGACGGCAAGATCCGCGTTTTTCGCCCCGAGGTGAACGCGCAGCGCATGGCGAACACCGCGCGCCGTACCTGCATGGCTGTGGTGCCTGAGGCGATGTTCACAGAAGCGGTGTCGCGCGTGATCAAGGCGAACGAGGACTACGTGCCGCCCTACGGCACAGGCGGGTCGCTCTACGTGCGCCCGCTGCTCATCGGATCGGGCGCGCAGATCGGCGTGGCCCCGGCGCTGGAGTACACGTTCATCGTGCTGGTTGTGCCGGTGGGGCCTTACTACAAGGGCGGACTTCAGCCCGTGAAGGCGATTATTCTGGATGACTACGACCGCGCCGCCCCGCTGGGGTTGGGCAACGTGAAGGTCGCCGGAAACTATGCTGCGAGCCTCTATGCGCACGAGTACGCCAAGCACGCCGGTTATCCGGTGGAACTCTATCTCGACGCCAAGGAACATAAATACGTCGAAGAGTTCGCCACCTCCAATTTCATCGGCATCACCCGGGACGGACGGTATGTGACGCCTGACTCGCACTCGATTTTGCCGAGCGTGACCAACAACACGCTCAAACAGATCGCGGCGGATCTCGGCATGAAGGTCGAGGTGCGCCCGGTGCCGTTCGAAGAGCTGGCCTCGTTCGCAGAGATCGGCGCATGCGGCACGGCGGTGGTGGTGACCCCCGTGTGCGAGATTGTGCGCGGCGAAACGGTCATCAAGATCGGTTCGCCGGCCGGGTGCGGTCCGGTGCTGCAGAAGCTTTATGAGACGGTGCAGGGCATCCAGTACGGCGAGCTGCCGGACAAGCACGGCTGGTGCATCGACGTGTGAGTGAGCCTTGGACAGACGAACGGCTGCACGAGGAGCTGCACAGGCATTTCGGCCACGCGGCGTTCCGCGAGGGACAGGCTGAGGCGGTCAAGACCGTGCTCAACGGCCGCGATGTCGTGCTCGTCATGCCCACCGGTTCGGGCAAATCGCTTTGCTACCAGTTGACCGCCCTGCTCATGCCGGGCGTGACGGTGGTGATCTCGCCCCTGATTGCGCTCATGAAGGATCAGGTCGACGCGCTCGAGCGCAAGGGGATACCCGCCACGTTTCTCAACTCTTCGGTGGATGGCTCCGAGATGGCTTACCGGCTCGACGGGCTGCGTCAGGGCCGCTACAAAATGGTCTACGTGGCGCCGGAGCGCTTCCGCAATAAGCGGTTCGCCGACGCCCTTGCTACGGTGACGGTTTCGCTGTTCACGATCGACGAAGCGCACTGCATCAGTCAGTGGGGACACGACTTCCGGCCCGACTACATGAATCTGAAATACGTGCTGGAGCGGCTCGGTCCTGTGCGGGTGCTGGCGGTGACGGCGACGGCCACGCCAGACGTGCGCGACGACATCATCAAGCAGCTTGGGCTGGGCGAGCCGCCGCGCGAAGGCCCAGTGGTGTCGGTGACCGGCTTTGCACGGCCCAACCTCTATCTCGCGGTGACGCGCTGCCCCACGCACCGGCACAAGTTCGAGCGGCTGGTGCAGATCGTGGAGGCGTACCGCTGTGGCATCGTCTACTGCTCCACGCGCAAAATGGTGGAGCGTGTGGCCTCGCTTCTGCAGGGCGATGGCTTCGCGCCGATTACCTATCATGGTGCGATGGCCGACGGCGAGCGCACGGCGGCGCAGGAGCGCTTCATGGAAGAGGCCGCGCCGGTGGTGGTGGCGACTAACGCGTTCGGCATGGGCGTGGACCGGGGCGACCTGCGGTTCGTGGCGCACTGGGACATCCCCGGCAGTCTGGAGTCGTATTATCAGGAAGTGGGGCGCGCGGGGCGCGACGGCGCGAGCGCCTGGTGCGAACTGCTCTTCAACTACGCCGACGTGGCGACGCAGCGCTTCTTTCTCGATGGGGCGAACCCTTCTTTTGCGGATATCCTTGCGGTGTGGCAGGCGGTGCGGCAGGCGTGCGAGGGGCAGGAGGTCACCTGTTCCGCCGAGGCGTGGGCCAAGCTCGCCAAGGTGAAGAACGACATGGAGGTCCGAACGATTCTGGGGCTGATTGAGCGGGCTCGGCTGATCGAGCGCGAGGTGATGTCGGGCAGCCGCGCCTACACGACGCGCCTGTTGCCGGATCCGGACCCGAACCTGGCGGAGCTGAAGAAGCTGGCATCAGGGTTGGGTGATAAGCGCGAACGTGACGAGAGAAAGCTCGAAACCCTGTTGCATTTCGTGGATCAGGCCGGTTGCCGTCAGGCCTTCATGCTCAGCTATTTCGGCGAGGTCTCGCACGGACACGCCTGTGGCAACTGCGACCGCTGCCGCCGCAAGACGCCGGTCAAGAACCTGCCCCCCGACGAGGAGCAATGGATCGTGATCCAGAAGGTGCTGAGCTGCGTGACGCGCATGAAGGGGCGTTTCGACGCGGCGCGCGTGGCGCAGGTCTTGCACGGCGACCGAGATGAGGCGGTGGTGCGTTGCGAACTCGACAAGCTGACGACGTTCGGCCTGCTGTCTGACCTGACTCTGCAGCAGATTCGGGCGGTGATCGACGAACTTCGGGCCGAGGGGTGCGTGGACGTGACGCCGGATGCCCGTCGCCAGATGCTCCTGTTGCCCAAAGGCCGCCGGGTGATGTTGCGCACGTTCGAGGGGTTCAGCATCGCTTGGCCTCTGGGGAGCGCGGAAGGCCGGGGCGAAAAACCGAGGGCCGGATGTTCTGGACCGGCAGCTCAGAGCGCTAAGCCAGAAAAAGGCCGGGGCGGTTCGCCCGTTTCAGCACGTGTCCGTTCGGGCTCCGCTAAAGAGGGGCTTCTCATAAGCGAGAGTGTCGGGAGCGTGAGCGCGGTGACCGATCACGCGTTCGCGACGCGGTTACAGAAGTGGGTGCGGCAGACAGCGGCGGCACAGAAGGTCGAGCCCTTTCTCATCCTTAACCGGCAGACCGTTGAGGCGATTGCGTCGGCGCGTCCGACCACGTTTGAGGCTCTGGGGAAGGTGAGAGGGATGGGGCCGGCCAAGGTGCAGCGCTATGGGCGGACGATCTTGGATCTGCTGGAGAGCGAAACGGTTTAGGGGATCGCACTTGAATATCGGGGGGGTTTGGCGCATAATTACAAACACTCAAATGCACAACCCAGAAAGATGGGGCGTGCGGAGTCGAGAACCGAAGCGTTCTTGTCGGGCCGGCAACAGGCTGGCCCTTTCTGAAAGGAGTTTCACTTGATGAAGACCCAGTTTTCGGTATTCTTTCTTGCCCTGTTTATCGGTGTCTGCGGGGCGTCTGTCGCCTCGGCGCAAGACGGCGGCAACTACACGCCGTTCATGCTCAGTTTCGCGTCGCCGCTGGAAGTCCCCTTCCGAGATTTCGACGTGGGCGGTCTGCGTCTCAGCATTATTTACGGCGAGTGCCGCGACTTCGACGGGCTGGACCTGGGACTTGCCGGGCGCGCCACCGGGCATGGCAATGGGCTTCAGTCATGTGCGATCAACATCATCGACGGCGATGGCGTGGGGCTCCAGGCCAACTGGCTGGTCGGATTTGTGAAGGGCGAGTATGACGGCCTTCAGGTCGGCGGGGTCAACTATGCCGTGAAAGCACAAGGCCTTCAGATCGGGCTGCTGTTCAACGGGGCGGACTATATGCAGGGCGTGCAGATCGGCCTGATCAACGTTGCCCGTACGATGATCGGCGTGCAGATCGGCCTGGTCAACGTGATTCAGGGCAACGACGCTCCTTTCCTGCCGATTGTCAATTGCGCGTTCTGAGCGGGGGAAAGCATCCGATCGTGTTAAGTCGTAGACAAGGGGTGGCGAATGAAAAAGAGCTACGTTTTCCAGGTTGTCGCGGGAGCGGCTGCAGTTTTGTCCAGTCTGGCGGCGTGCCGTGCCTTTTCGGCGGAGGAGAAAGCCACCGTCGAAGTGCCGGAAACCGTTCAGAACATCACGTTCGCCGACGGCAACACGGTGCAGGTCAAGACGGGTGTCAAGGTCGAGGTGGTCGAGAAGAAGTGCGACAAGCCGAAGGCCGCGCGCAAGACGGCGATCTTCGTCGACAACCGTGCCGGAGCGCAACTCAACGAGAACGTCCTGCGATTTGAGGATCACGTCGCTTCGCGTGTGGGAGGTGACGCATTCGAGGTCATCAGCAAAGAAGACGTCGCAAAGGCGTTGAAGGTCTATCCGGAGAATGGAGCGGAGGTTTTCAAGGCGCTTTTCGACGGCGAACGCAACGCGCTGGGCACGAAAGCGGACCGTAAGCTCACGGATGACACGTCGGCCTTGCGCCTGTCCCAGAACATCGGCGCGGACTATCTGCTGATGGTGGCGATCGACTCGTTCAACGCGGAGACGAAACACTACAAAACGGCCGATGTCGATGTCGTGAACAAGGTGTACACGCTGCGCGGCACTTACAAGCTGTTGGATGGCGTCACGGGTGGCACCATCGGCGGCTTGCCGGTGCGGGCGTCGAAGGCCATCCGCGAAAGCGCGAATCTCAGCGTCGAGAATACGGATGTGACCGCCGATCTTGTCGAGAAGCTGGCAGATGCGGTGGCGCAGGACATGCTGAAAAAAGCGGACGCGTTCCGCGAGGCATCGGCCATCGGGGACATCCCCGTCACGATCCGGTGCCAGGCGCGCGATCTGCAGGGCCACGAGATTTCGCTGACGGACATCAGCGTGACGGAGGACAACCGCATCGTCAAGGGGACGAACCCTCTGCCGCTGCAGGTCGTGGCCAACATCGCGTTTGACGGCATGGTGATGGGAGCGACGCCTGCCACGATCAAGGTCAAGCCAGGTCCGCACAAGCTGCGGTTAACACGGCCAGGGTTCGAGGACGCCGAGATGACGGTCAAGGCCGTGGACGGAATGGACCTCGCGGTGAGCATGCAAATGAGCGCCGAAGGCTTTGCCCGTTGGCAGCAGATCCGCGAGACTCTGAACGCGCTGGATGTCTCACAAAAACTGACCGACGCAGAGGCTGACCGGATTCACAGCATCGGCCAGATGTTCCGCCAGAGCGGGTACCGCATTGACCAGAGGGGCACGTCGGACGTGAAGTCGGATGTGAAGATCGACGCGAAAGAGATCCCGGCGATCAACATTCATAAGAGTATCCTTTAAACTTTTAGGCGAGGAGGGTGAGAGATGAAAAACGCATGGATGACGGGGTTTGTTGGGCTTCTGTTTGCCGGATCGCTTTTTGCCCAGGGGGGCAAGGAAACGCTGGCGGTCGCTACGGTCGGCGCGACGCCGGCGCTGAAAACGGACATGGGTAAGCGCGGCATGAGCGACTCGTTCGGCAGGGTTTTGGAATCGCTGGATCAGCATTTGGTGACGAGCCTCGCCCAGACTCGGAAGTTCACCATTGTGGGTCGCAAGGGATTGTTGAAGGACGTGTTGGGCGAACAGGACTTGGCTCAGTCCGGCTTGGCGAATGCGGCGACCGCGCCGGAGGCAGGGCAGCTGAAAGGGGCCAAATACACGCTGACCGCTACGATGGACAGTTTTCTCGAGAACCGCGAATTCGCTTCGTTCGCCGAGGGCCGGAAGATGAAGCGCCGTTTCCAGCTCTCCGCGCAGGCGGTGATCGTCGACACCACGACGGGCGAGGTGTTCGATACAGCCAACGTGCAATTGGACAAGATCGATATCGTCGATCTGCCGGCCAATGTGTCCGAGACGGAGATCGGCTCTCGCACCGACGAGCTGATGCCGGTTCTGGCGCGCGAGTTGGCTGAAAAGATTGCAGCCATCACGGTCGCCTCTGTCTTCCCTGTCAAGGTCATCGACATCGAGGACGAGAAGGTGCTGACGCTCAATCGGGGGGCCAGTCTGTTTGCCGAGGGCGACATGGTGGAAATCTACGGCGCCAGCCGGACGATCACCGATCCTGACACGGGCGAGGTCATCAAGCGAAAAGGGAAGTCCGTCGGCAAGGCGCGGATCACGAGCGTGGAGCCGGCCTACAGCCAGGCTGAACTGATCGAGAACAGCGGCGTCAAGGTGGGGTGCCAGGCCACCAAATTTTTGGCTCCCAAGGACTGATGCATGAGGGCGTGTCTTAGAGAAGCCGTGCGGGTCGGTTTGTGGCAGGTTGTGTCCGGCGCCTTGGGCCTCATGCTGGTCAGCGGCTGCCGGACTTATGACCAGCAGGTTCGGGAGATCCGTACAGCCTACCGTGCGGGGAATTACACTCTGGCTGCGGACTTGGCTGCAAAGCAGGTGGAGGGGTCGCGCGCGGGGAAGGACGAGTTGATCTGGACCCTCGAGGCGGCCACGCTCATGCGGAGCGCAGGTCGTTTGGAGGAGAGTGCGCGCGTCTTTGATAGCGCGGATCAGATTTATGAACGCCACGCGCAGCAGGCTAAAGTCAAGATTGGCGACGAAAGCTTGGCGCTGTTTACAAACCCCGCCGAGTTGCCCTACGCGGGGCGGGCTTACGACGGCATCATGATCAATGTCTATCAGGCGCTCGAGGCGTTGCAGAAGGGGGATCGCGATGCGGCGCGGGTCTTCATCAACCGCACGTATCAGCGTCAGCAAGATGCGGTGGCGGATCACGCCGCGAAGATCGAGAAAGAGGGCGAACGCATCAAGCGCGATGCGAATGTGTCGCGGACCATGCAGTCGCCGGCCTTCGGCGCGGCGGTGTCTGGGCTGGAGAGCCCCGTGGAGGGGCTTGCGGCCTATGCCGATTACGTCAATCCGTTCGCTGTCTATCTGGACGGCGTGTATCATTGGAACGCCGGACTGGACCAGTCCGACGTGCAGCGGGCTCAGAAGTGTTTCGAGCGGGTCATGGCTTTCGCTCCGGACAACCCGTATGTCCGCGAGGATTTCGAGCGCACGGCAAAGGCGACGGCGCCGGGCCAGGCAGAGTCCGCCTGCTACGTCCTGTTTGAGACCGGCGCGGCACCGAGCCGCGAGGCGGTTCGGATCGACATTCCGATCATCGTGGCACGCGTGTCCTACGTCGGCATCTCGTTTCCCCGGCTGAGGGTGCACGATGCGTTTGTCAAATCCCTCACGGTGGAAGCGGGAGGCGCGAGTTTGCAGACGAAGCGGGTGGCCAGCATGGACGCGGTCGTTGCGCAGGACTTCAAGAACGAGCTGCCCAGTATTATCGCCCATGCCACGGCGTCGGCTGTGGCGAAAGCCGTGGCGGCTTATGCGATCAACTCGGCGGCGAAAGAGTCGGGCGGCGAGGGCGCTCAGCTGGCGGCGCAACTGCTGACGGCGGGCTATCAGCTCGTCATGAATGTGGCTGACACGCGCACGTGGAACACGCTTCCTAAAGAGTTTCAAATTTGCAAATTGCCGATTCCGGAAGGGCGTCGGATCGTGCTGACGTCGCCCGAGAGCGGGTGGCGGCAGGAGCTTACGCTTAACGAAGGCCGTGTGGTCGTTGTCTGGGCGAAGGCTGTGGACCAGCCATACCAGATGACGGTCACCCAGTTCACCTTGAAATAGGAGTACATCATGAGAAACGCAATAGGTATAGGGCCCGCCTTGCTGGCGTGTGCCATGCTCGTGTCGGGCTGTGCGACGACCGTCAATACAGTGGAGAACGCAGACAAGGCTGGGGTTCGGGAGATGGTCAGAGACAAACGGGTGGTTTCGGACCGAACGCTCGAAAACAGGATTGCACTTCTCGGCATCAATCAATCTCAGACTCCGGCGGGCTTTCTGCGCATCCAGCTCGAGTTGTACAACCTGAAACGCACCGTTCAGAGTTTCTTTTATACAGTCGAATGGTTCGATGCGGACGGGATGAGGGTTGAGACTGCGACAGGCGGTTGGACGGAGCAGCAAATTCTGGCGCGCGAGAGTCTCTTCCTGACCTTTACGGCGCCCAATCCGCGGGCGAAAGATTTCGTCGTGAAAATGGTTGAGAGACCTCGGTGATGTTCAATAATTCAATAAAAGGAGAAATGAAATGAAACGAGTCACACGGGCTTTGGCTGTGACGGCTGTCGGGTGCGGCTGTCTGATTTTGTCGGGGTGCGCCTCGCCTTCGGTTACGCGCATTCAGGCAGGCGGTCCAACGGCGGTCACGACCACGGGAGTGGACCTGGCCGATTTCAAGAGCACAGGTGGGCAGATGGTGAAGGAGTTGCTGGCGCATCCTGCGATCGCCGGATTCAGGGCTCAGTATGGGCGCGCTCCTGCGCTCAACCGCGGTCAGATCGTCAACAAGTCGGATCTGATGCTGGATATGGGGCAGCTCACCGGCCGCATCAATGAGGACTTGCTCAACAGCGGTTTGGTGGAGCTGATTGCGAACGATGCAGGGGCGGTCGATCAGTCGAAGCTCGATGCGTTTGAGCGGGATGCCAAAACCGACAAGAGCGGACGGGCCGACTTTTTCTTGGAAGGTGAGATCATGTTGCTCACCGCCAAAGATGGACGTCTGCGCGAGAAAACCTACACCTTCCAGTTGCGTCTGAACGATCCCAAGACGCGCCGTACCGTGTGGCAGCGTACGGTGGATGTCTCGAAGCAGACCACGCGCCCTGTGGCGGGGTGGTAGCGGAGACGCCGGTTTTGCTCGGCAGGGTGTGTTTCTGGCGCTATGGGGCGTTGCTCTTCATCGAGAAGAGTGACGCCTTTGTCGTCGGGCGAGCTGCCGTCCCCCCCCCCCCCCCCCCGTTCGCCTAGCAGC
>Ga0118677_10005837_pt1 | contig 21293 bp, 25 predicted proteins | sample AliMusrvi5mmetaG_FD_86154 | JGI IMG/M metagenome (GOLD analysis project Ga0118677, IMG submission 86154)
TCTACAGGCTATGCCGGTCGGGCTACGACGTGGTGCACATCCACCCGGAGGCGGCCACGCCTGTGCTTGTTGTGCTGGCGCGGTTGGCAGGAGTGGAGACAATCGCGCTGACGCCGCACAGCACCTTCAACTTTACGGGCCTTCTGCGGATTCGCAAGAGGTTGGAGCGGGGATTTGTGCGGATGCTGGGCGGGCGCTACGGGATGATCAGCGACGGCGTTGCGCGCTGCGAGTGGGAGCGCTTCCGCAACAAAGGGGCGCGCACCTGGAACTGCGCGGCGGCCTGCTCGAGCGAACGCTGGACGGAGACAGACAGCCACCCCTCGTGCCTGACGTCGCCCACCTCGAGGTAGGCCCTGTTCGCATCGCGCGTCATGCCGTCAGCACCCTCAATTCGCCCGCCACCGCGGACGGGTCGGAAACGTTGTTCCGGGTCACGATTTCGACGGCGCGATCCGCGTCGCCGTACAGGTCGAAGGCGAGTGCCAGCGCCGGGATGGACCGCATCACGAACAGGGGTCGCAGGCGCGGGAGCGTCACGGCCTCGTCGCTGATGGCCGCCACCACGGCGCCCTTCAGGTCGAGCAGCGCGGCATACGCGTCCGCGTCGCTAATCCGAAGGGCCGCGCCGTCGAGTTGCGCCGCCAGTTCGTCCCGCAGCTCGGCCAGCGCCTCCAACTCCTGGAAGCGGGCCTTGCGGATCGCCTTCGTTCCGTAGTTCTCTTCGCGAACCGCGTTCGCGGTTACTGTGTAAATCTTCGCCGCGTGATGCCGGAAGTTTGCGCGAATCTGGAACGCGAGGAACGGATGCTCCAGCGAAAGGTCGGAACCCAGAATCAGGAAGGCCTTCTTCTCGTAGAGATCCGCCGTCGTCGCCAGCTTGCCGTTCGTGCCGGACAGCGCGTCCACCAGTGTGGTCACGTCGCCGGTGCGATGGTGGTCGATATTATTCGTCTCAAGGCACTGCCGCGCGAACTTCTGCAGGTAGAAATTCTCTTCGTTCGTGGTGTGGTTGGAACCGACAATCCCGAACTTCCCGCCGCGCGCTTTGATCTCGCCGAACTTCTTCGCGATGGTCTCCAGCGCCTTCGACCAGGACACCGCTTCCAGCTTCCCGTTCACCCGGATCATCGGCGATTGCAGCCGTTCCGCGTGATTGTAGAAGTCGAACGCGTACCGACCTTTAATGCAGAGGAACTCGCCGTTAATACCGGACCGGTCGCGGTTATTGCCGCGAACGATCTCTTCCTGCCGCACACCGAGCGTCGTCTTGCAGCCATCGGAGCAATGCGTGCAGATGGTGCCGACGTGTTCCATCTCCCACGGGCGGGTCTGGTAGCGATACGTGCCGCTCGTCAGCGCGCCCACCGGGCAGATATCGATGCACTGACCGCACTCGTCGCACTCCAGATGGTTCTCTTTATTCGGAGCGATCAGCGAAATGGCGCCGCGATTGATTACGCCCAGTGCGTTCACGCCCGTGCCTTCGTCGCAGGCGCGCACACAGCGGAAGCAGAGAATGCAGCGGGGCGCGTCGTAGAACACCACGGGCGACCACTGCTGCTCGTCCACGTGAATCTTGTTTTCCGTGAACCGGCTTTCGCCCGCGCCGTACCGGAACACCATGTCCTGCAGTTCGCACTCGCCGCCCTTATCGCAAACCGGGCAATCGAGCGGGTGGTTGGTCAGCAGGAATTCGAGCGTATACTTGCGGGCGCTCTGCACCTGCGGCGTATCGGTGCGGATCACCATACCGTTCCCCACAGGCAGCGTGCACGCCACCTGCATCTTGGGCATCTTTTCCACTTCCACCAGACACATCCGGCAGGCGGCCTGCAGCGAATAGCCTTCGTAATAACAGAACGACGGAATTTCGATGCCGTTCCGCTTCGCGGCCTCGATGACGAGCGTGCCCGCCGGGGCCTCCAGCTCGCGTCCGTCGATTGTGAACTTTACCAGATCAGCCATTCAATTCCTTTATTACTTCTGTTCCAGACGATTGAGGCGCTCGTGGTACTCGCGATGATCCCGGTCCACGATGTCGATCAGGCCATTCAGTTTGTCCGTGAGCTCATCGATCCGCACCTTCTGTGTCTCCAGCGAACTCTGCAGCAGAATCTGCGATTGCAGCAGCTTCTTATGTTCGTCGCGGAACATCTCATGCTCGTCGATCACATGCTCGATCGCTCTTTCGATCCGATCCAGCCGGGACAGGTTATCCTGATGTCCGTTCGCTTCCGCCATTACGCCGCCACAAGCCGTGAAGTCTTCTCGTACGGGCAGGGTTTCCCATCCAGATGGGCCTCGAACTCCTCCCGGAACTTCTCGACAATCGAGATCGTCGGCAACGCGGCCGCATCTCCCAGCGGACAGAACGTCCGCCCCAGCATATTCTTTGAAAGATCGCCGATCAGCACGATGTCGCTGCGAACTCCGCCCCCGTCATGGAAGCGTTGCAGCAGTTTGCGCAGCCAGGTCGTGCCTTCGCGGCACGGGATGCACCAGCCGCAGCTTTCATGCGCATAGAACCGCATAATGCGCAGCGCCGCTTTCACCATGCAGGTGTCTTCGTCCATCACGACCACGCCACCCGAGCCCAGCATCGATTTCGCCGCGGCCAAGGTATCGAAATCCATCGCCAGATCGCACTCTTCGGCCTTCAGTACCGGGCACGAGGAGCCGCCCGGAATCACGGCCTTCAGTTTCTTGCCGCCCCGCACGCCGCCGCCCACCTCATTGATCATGCGCATGAGGTTGAAGCCCATCGGCAATTCGTAAACGCCTGGCTTGTTGACGTGGCCGGAAATGCAGAACAGCCGCGTGCCGCCGTTCTTGGGACTGCCCAGACCGGCGAAATACCCCGCGCCGCCCAGAATAATGGAGGGCACCGCGCAGAACGTTTCCACGTTATTCAGAATCGTGGGGCACTGATAGGCGCCCGCCACGGCCGGAAACGGAGGACGAATTCGCGGATTTCCCCGCTTGCCCTCGAACGATTCCAGCAGCGCCGATTCTTCCCCGCACTCGTAAGCGCCCGCGCCCGAATGCGTCGCCAGATGGAACTTAATCCCGCGGCCGAAGATGTTCTCGCCCAGATACCCGCGATGGTAAGCTTCCGCGATGGCCCGATCCATGTGCTCGATCAGATACCGGAACTCGCCGCGAATGTAGATGTAGCCTTGCTGCGCGCCCACCGCCAGACCCGCGATGATAACGCCCTCGATCAACTGGTGCGGATCGAATTCCATCAGCAGCCGGTCTTTGCAGGTGCCCGGCTCGGATTCGTCCGCGTTCACCATGATGTACTTCGGCTTGGGCGATTGCCGGGGCAGAAAGCCCCACTTCATGCCGGTCGGAAAGCCGGCGCCACCGCGCCCGCGCAACCCCGAAGCTTTCACTTCGTTGATGATTTCGTCCTGCGTCATCCCGAACGCTTTTTCGACCGCTTTATAGCCGTCGTTGGCGAGATACGTCTCGATGCGATGGGAATTCGGAAGGTTGAAGCGGCGCGTCAGAACCTTCACTTCAAGCGGATTCGGCTGGTTATACATCAGCTGTTGACCTTCTGCACTTCACTAATCTGTTCCGGAGCCTTGCCTGCCTTGAGCCCGTCCAGCAGTTTATCCAGCATCGCGGGGGTGACATCGTGATAGAAATCGTAGTTCACCTGCACCGCGGGAGCCCACGAACAGGCGCCCATGCATTCCACTTCTTCGAGCGAAATCTGCCCGTCCGCCGAGACCTGCTTATGGCCCAGACCCAGCTTCTGGCAAGCCCGCTCATACAACTCTTCGCCGCCCACCAGCAGGCAGGAAATATTTGTGCAGACCTGCACGTGATATTTGCCCATCGGCTTGTGGTGCAGCATCGAATAAAAGCCGGAAACTTCACGCACCTGCAGCGGCGTCACGCCCACGCGTTTCGCCACTTCTTCCACCAGTTCATCGGTGATGGAGCCCACTTCATCCTGCCCGTAGATCAGCATCGGGATCATCGCCGAACGCTTGCGGTCCGCCGGATATTTTGCCAGGAATGCTTCGAAGCGTGCTTCGAGTTCAGGAGAGAAAGTCATGTCTTGTCTCAAACGCCGCGGCGTTCTTATCGGTCGGTGTCTCCAAGTACGAAGTCCATACTGCCCAGCGCCGCGATCACGTCCGCGATCAGCGTGCCTTCAATCAGTTTTGACGTGGACTGCAGATTGCCGAAACTCGGTCCGCGCCAGTGCACGCGATACGGTTTCTGCGTGCCGTCGCTCACCATGTAACAACCCACTTCGCCGCGCGGCGATTCCACCGCCTGATAAACCTCGCCTTCCGGAACCCGGAAGCCTTCGGTCACAATCTTGAAGTGATAGATGAGCGCTTCCATCTGCGTCTTCATCTTTTCGCGCTCCGGCAGCACGATGCCCGGCGCGTCCGCCTGGTGCGATCCCGAAGGCATGCCTTCGAGCGCCTGTTTGATAATCCGGTGCGACTGCCGCATCTCTTCGAGACGCAGCAGGTAACGCGAGAACACGTCGTTTTCGGTGCGGGTGGGCACCGTGAAATCGAATTTCTCGTAGCTGGAATACGGCGCGTCCTTGCGAACGTCGATCGCCATGCCCGCGGCCCGCAGCATCGGCCCGGTGACGCCCAGTTCCACCATGTCTTCGAGCGAGATGTAACCGACGCCCTTGGTGCGGCCTGTCCAGATGCGATTGCCGGTCAGCAGTTCTTCGTACTCATCGATACGCGACGGGAAAATATCGACAAAGTCCTTCACGCGCTTCTGCCAGCCCCGCGGATGCGGCAGCGCGAGGCCGCCAATCCGGATATAGCTGGTCATCATGCGCTGCCCGGAGAACATCTCGAAAATGCGGAGAATCTCTTCGCGCTCCCGGAAGCAGTAAAGGAACACGCTCATCGCGCCGATGTCGATGGCGTGCGTCGCCAACCACACCAGATGGCTGTTCAGACGCGTAAACTCCGCCAGCATCACGCGCGTCCACTGCGCCAGTTCCGGAATTTCCAGACCCAGCAGCTTTTCCGCCGCCAGACAGTACACCAGGTTATTCGACAGCGGAGCCAGATAATCGATCCGGTCCGTCAGCGTCACGCCCTGCTGGTACGTCTTGACTTCGAATTCCTTCTCGATCCCCGTGTGCAGGTACCCGATATCCGGCGCCGCTTTGACAATGGTTTCGCCGTCCAGTTCCAGCAGCAAACGCAGCACGCCGTGCGTGGAAGGGTGCTGCGGACCCATATTGAGCACCATCGTCCGGTGCCCGCGCGACTCCCCATGGGCCGCGAAATCCTGCTGAACGTCCTGCTCGGTGGTGATAAGAGTGTCTGTGGCCATGTTCAGTACCGCGTCCCCGTGATCGGGTAGTCTTTCCGCAGCGGATGCCCTTCCCAGTCCTCGGGCATCATGATGCGGATCAGATTCGGATGGCTCAGGAAGGTAATGCCGAACAGATCGAACGTCTCGCGCTCGTACCACTCCGCGCCGCGATAAATGCCGGTTACCGAGTCGATCTCGGGCTTCGCGCCGGATACCCGGGCCTTCAGCCGGAGCCGCTTCTTCGCCGCGATCGCCTGCAGATGGTAAACCACCTCGTACCGCGGTTCGGCCGGATAACGATCCACCCCGGTGACCGACGTGAGCCGCTCGAACTGCAGGTCGTGCTTCACGCGCCGCAGCGCTTCCACGATCTGCGCCGGATCGATCTCCACCGTCAGTTCGCCAAATTCAAACTTCGCCGCCACCGCCAGACCGGCCAGCGACGCTACTATCGGATCCTGTTGCAGAGTCTCGGAAATCATCGGACGGCTACCTTCGCTGCTTTCGCCGGAAGTTCTTCCAGCATGCCCCGCAGTTTCACCGGCACGCGGCCGGGCGGAAGATTGCGTTCACCCTCGGCCCAGTCGAGCACTCCCTTTTTCCAGATGAAGAAAAATCCCGCCAGAATCAAAACAACGAAGAGCAGCATTTCGACGAACGCGAACATCTTCAGCTGTTTGTAAACCACGGCCCAGGGATAAAGGAAGATCGCTTCGATATCGAACAGGATGAACAGCATCGCGACCAGATAAAATTTGACGCTGAATCGCTCGCGGGCGTCTCCCGTTGGCTCAATGCCGCATTCATAAGGCATATCCTTCACCCGGTTTTTCACCCGTCGTCCGATCGCGAAAGACAGGGTGACCAGAGCCGCCGCGATAATCATCGCAAGCGCCATCTGGAAGAGGACAGGAAGCCATTGTTCAGCCGGACTTGTAGGCATCTTCGTGAGGATTTGGCGTTATATTTTGGAAGGGCTTTTGACGCCCTTGACTATAATAATCCACGGGATCCCGTGTCCACGGAAAATCGGGTTACAGTCGGAATTATGGTCAGCGCAACAGTCAACGGAGAGCCCCGGACATTTGTCTCCGGAACCACTCTTCTCGGGGTGGTTCAGTCCCTCGGCCTCGAGCCCGCCCGCGTCGCCGTCGAACTCGACCGGCACATTGTCAAACGGGAACACTGGGAACAAACGCCCGTCGAATCCGGAGCCGGAATCGAGATCGTCATGTTCGTGGGCGGCGGCTAGCTTCTCCGGTTGAAAAAGAAAAAGGCCGGGAAGCGCCATTCGCGCCCCCGGCCCTCTCGTTTCCCTTTCGGATTTCGTTTACGCGAAGCTGCGGATCGCGTGCGCTTCTTCTTCGTGCACGTCGAACACTGTGTAAAGTTTCGTAATCTGCAGCAGATCCTTCACGCGCTTGGTCAGACCCAGCAGTTTCAGCGTGCCGCCCAGGTTCGCCACCGAAGTGAAGCCGGAAACCAGTTCGCCGATGCCGGAGCTGTCAATGTAGGAAACTTCGCTCAGATTCAGAAGAATCTTTTTATTGCCCTTGGCCGTTAGTTCGCGGAGGGCGTCGCGCAGCGCGCTCGACCCTTCCCCGAGTGTAATTCGGCCGGAAACATCAATCACCGTCACATCACCCACCTGGCGGGTGTTCAGTTTAACGCTCATCTGCGCCTGTCTCCTCGAATATTCCGTATTACAACCACGCTAACAAATACCGCTAGTCGCGTGGACCCACATTTCTGACCAGCGTAACTTCCGTGCCCGAAGGCTGAACTTTGCGCACCTTCACGTCGTCCATGAACGCGCCCATCAAAAACAATCCTCTGCCCGAATGCCGCAGCAGATTCGTCTCGTCCAGAGGATCCGGGACTTCCTGGATCTCGAATCCCTCACCCTGATCGGTAATCTGGATTGTAAACCGTTCGCTGCTCCTGAGCACGCGAACATGCACTTTCTTGTTCTTGTTGTACCGGTTTCCGTGCACCACCGCGTTGACCATGCACTCCCGCAGAGCCATGCCGATCCGGTGCTGCTCGTCCTCGTCGAATCCGGCCTGCCCGGCCGCTTCGAGAATCGACGCCTCCGCCTGATCGACGCTCTCCAGCGTGGATGAGTATTCCTGGTCGATGAGTGCCTGTTCTGCGCTGTCCACAGTTTTCAAATCCGCGCCCGCTGCCTCGGTTTCACTTCACTTTGCGTCGGAAGACGAAACGCTACCATAAAATGCCGGGGTCGCGAAAGTCAAGACGAATCGGCGCGCCGCCGGATTTCGCTACCCGTTTTCCGCCCCCTGCCTACGGTACGATTGAGGTCAATGACACCGTCTCAACCCCGGATTCTGCTCGAGAAGACGCCCGACTACCGCGAATCCTACGCCAACAGCGTCCAGATCCGCGTCAACCTCTGGGACTTCTTTCTCATGTTCGGCAACATCGACCAGAACAGCCCGGAAAACGTCCACATCCGCAACTTTCAGGGCATTTTCGTCAGTCCGCAGCAAGCCAAGGCGCTGCTCGGAATCCTGCAGCAGAATGTGAGTCAGTACGAATCCGCGTTCGGCGAAATCCGCCTGGAACCACGTGCGGGCGCCAGTTTTATTCAATAAGCGAACTCCGGAACTCGTTCGTTCCGAGGCCCCGGCTGGTTTTGGAGGCAAACTTCGCACCCGCCCGCCGGTGCGCTGGCAGACCTACGCGCTGGTCTACCTGCTGCTCGCGATGTTCATGGTGCTTTCCCATGGTCCGCTGCTGCAGGTCCCGTTTTACTGGGACGAAACCGGCCAGTTCATTCCGGCCGCGCTCGATCTCTACCACTCCGGCGCCGTCATTCCGCACTCCACCCTGCCGAACGTCCATCCGCCCGGCGTGATGGCGTATCTGGCCGCGTTCTGGCACCTCGTCGGTTTCTCCATTTCCCACACCCGGATCGCGATGTTGCTGCTGGCCTCCTTTGGCGCGCTCGTCACCTTCCTGCTCGCCATCGAACTTGGACGCGAAGCCACCGGCACCCCGGCCTTCTCCGCGCTCGCGATGCTCTGCCTCTCGCCCCTGTTCTTCGCCCAATCGATGCTGGCCCAACTCGACATGCCGGCGATGTGCTTCTCCCTGCTCGCCCTGCTGCTCTTCCTGCAGGACCGCTACCGCGATTCCGCCCTCGCCTGCGTCGCTCTGGTCCTGATGAAGGAAACGGGCCTCGCCACCGCCGGCCTCTTCGGCGCCTGGCTTCTTTTCGAGCGAAAGTTCCGCGACGCCGCCTGGTTCCTGCTGCCCGCAAGTGTACTGGGCGTCTGGCTTCTTGTCCTGCGCTCCGCCACTGGCCACTGGTTCGGCAACGCGGAATTCACGCAGTACAACCTGTTCTACCCGCTGAACCCGGTCCGCTTCACGCTTGCCCTGCTGCGCCGCGTGTACTATCTGTTCGCCGGCACCGGACACTTCATCGGCACCGCGATCCTGCTGTGGGCCTTTCGCCGCACGCCGATTTTCCGCAGCCGCCCCTGGCAAATCGCCGCCGCGTTTGTGGGACTGAACGTGCTCGCGGTCAGCGCGCTCGGCGGCGCGGTGCTCGAACGCTACCTGCTCCCGGTGCTCCCCGTGGTTTACATCGCCTTCGCGATTGCCATCCGCGCTCTGGTCCCGGTGCCCCGCAAGTGGGCCGTCGCCGCGCTCATCGTCTGTCTCGCCGCCGCGAACCTCATCAACCCGGTCTACTCATTCCCCTTCGAAAACAACCTGCAGTTCGTCAGCTTCACCGAACTGGAGCAGGACGTCGCCGCCGACATCGACCTTCGGCCCGGCACCATCGCCACCACCTTCCCGCTCTCCGACGCCCTGCGCCACCCCGAATACGGCTACGTCAATCTGCCCCGTCAGGTGATCGAACTCAAAGATTTCCGCGCCTCCGACCTCGCCCGCCTGCAGGACCACCGGCCCGACATGATGGTGGTCTACTCCACCGCCTGGGATCCCCTCCGCCTGCTCGAACGCAGGCCCGTGCGCTGGCTGATGCGGAATTTCTACAACTTCGAGCCGGCCCTCTCCCCGGAAGGCGCTGCCCGCCTGCTCTCCATGCGCGTGGTTCGCCGCTGGGAGTACCGCGGCGTCCGCATGGCCCTGCTCACCCGCTAGCGAACAAAGATCGATTTCGCGATCATCCCGTGGACGCCCTTCTTCCCGTCCACCAGTTGCGTAATCGCGAAATCCGCCGCCACGCTCGACAGCATGTACGCGTCGTCCCGGCTCAGCTTCTTTTCCGTCACCAGGAACTCGATCATCTCCCGCACCGCCTGCTTCGCCGCCATCACCAGTTCCTCGTCCATTCCCATGACGATGTAATGCGTCGGGGTCTCCGCTCGCGGCCACTTCAGGTGCAGGTCTTTCCTCACCACGAATCGGAAACTGCCGTTGAGCGCCGTTTCCATCGCCGTGATATCCACCTCGCCATTGCCTTGCCCCGCATGCCCGTCGCCCACCTGAAACAGCGCGCCCTTCGTGTGCACCGGGATGTACAGCGTGGTCCCCTGCACCAGTTCGCGATTGTCCAGATTGCCCGCATGCAGCCATGGCGGAGCGCTGTTCAGCTTGCCCGCGCCCGCCGGCGGCGCAATCCCCATGCTTCCGAAAAACGGCCGCAGCGGCAGTTCGATTCCCGCCCCGAACAGCCCGACGTTCCGCGCCAGGTCGAGCCGGATCAGCTTCCCGCCCGCATAAGGAAAATCCTCCGGCAGAAAGCCCGCCGTCATCCGGAACCCGTTGTACGCCCACGGCACCGGCAGCGTGATTTTGTCGATGTGGACTTCGAGCGTATCCCCGGGCTCGGCGCCTTCAATGTAAATCGGGCCGGTGAGAATATGGCCGCCCGGACCGCGCTCTTTCACCTCGCGCTCGATGGCCGTCAGTGCGGGCGGAACCTCGGCCTCCGTCAGCCCCAAACGCCGCAGTTGCGCGCTGCTGCCGGACACGGTCTCAATCGCCACCGTATCGCCGGACTTCACCGTCAGCACCGGCTTCGACGACGCCGAATAATTCCCGATGACCACGGTTGCGGGCGTTGCCTTCAGGGACCATTCCGCGGCCTGGGCGGAGCAGACCAGGCCCAAAATCGCGGGAACCAGAATTTTCATTCCGTGATTTTAGCGGGCGCGGCAGATAATGGCATCAACTATGAAGCGTTTTCGCCCATTACTTCTTTCAATCGCTCTGATAACGGGAATCACGGCGCTCGCGCAACAGACACGCCGCGAGCAGGTGAATGCCGCCGCCAATCCGGCCGACGACGCCAAGCCGAACAGCGACAAAATTCCCGACGTCTACGCTGTCACCGGCCAGTTCGACCGCATCGTCGTGCTGCGCTTCAAATTTGGCGCGGACCTGCTTGCCGGCATCGAGAGGATCGTCAAAGACCAGAAGATCCGCAACGCAGTCGTCCTCTCCGGCGCCGGGTCCGTCCGCGGCTATCAGGTCCATCAGGTCAGCAACCGGGACCTGCCGTCGAAGAACATGTTCGTCAAAGACCCCACGCAGCCCGCCGACGTGATCAGCATGAACGGCTACGTGATCAACGGCAAGGTGCACGCCCACATGACCATGGCAACGCCCGACCGCGCCTTCGGCGGGCACCTGGAACCCGGCACCGAAGTCTTCACCTTCGGCATCGTCACGCTCGGCGTCATGAAAGACGGCGTGGATTTCTCACACCTCGACGACAAAAGTTATCGTTAGTTCTTTGTGGGGCCGGATGGAATCCGGCGGCGGGTTGGAAACCCGCCTAGACGTAAATCGGTTCGAGCGTCTTCACCACATAAGCCCCGCTGCGTTCATAACTGACCCGCGGACCCTGCCGCGCGATATCCAGATCCACGCAGATCCAGCCCTTGTAGTTGATCGATTTCAGAGCGCGATGGCAGGCCGGGAAGTTCACTTCACCATCGCCCAGATCGAAGATATTCTTCGGGAAGATCAGCGCGGGGTCGCGCTTCGCGTCCTTGTAATCCATCATCATCAGACGGCTCTTGTACTTCTCCAGGTTGTACGCCGCGTCGCAGCCCGCCAGGTGCAGGTGCGCCGTGTCGGGCGAGAACCAGAACAGCTTCGGATCCGTCATCGCCATGCAGCGGTCCACCTCTTCCTGCGTCTGCACCATCTGCCCCATGTGGTTGTGCAGCCCCGCGCGGAAACCCATCTCGCCCGCGATCTCGCCCAGTTGATTGTAGGTCTCGCACATCGTCCTGAAGTTCGCTTCCGTCAGATTCGAACGGTTGGGCGAGAACACCACCAGCAGCTTCGCGTCGAAGTTCTTCAGGAAATTCATCGCCGTCCGCGCGTCCGCGAACAGCTTCGGCCGCTGCGCCGCGTCGTAGGCCGGGCCATTAAACGAAATGGTGATGATCTGCAGCCCGCGCTTGTCGGCTTCCTTCCGCATCTGCTCGGTGGTGATGTTGAACTTCGTCAGAATCTGCGGGAACTGCGTAACGCGCACTCCCGTGAACCCCGTGTCCTTCATCACGTCGAAGATATCGAGGAACGAGAATTTCGGCTCCTCGGCTCGCGGGAACGAGTTCCAGAGATTCGACCCCAGCGCCCACTTCACATTCTTGTTGGCCGGGAGTTTGTCCGCCGCGCGGGCGAGTGTGGAAGCAAGCAGTGTCAGCGCGGTGCGCCGGGTCAGGTTGGGTATCACGGCTTGAGTTTATTACAGAACGCGCCGCAGCCGATATGATAGACAAACCTGTGCAACAGAATCGGCCATCGCATGTCCGCCACGTCGTCCTCGGGCTCACCGTCGCGGCCTACATGATCACCTATATGGACCGCGTGGTGATCTCCTCCGCCGTGCCGTCCATCCAGAAGGAATTCGGCTTCAGCGTCGTGACCATGGGCTGGATTCTCGGGGCATTTCGTTGGGCCTACTCCATCTTCCAGATCCCTGGCGGCTGGCTTGGTGACCGCTTCGGTCCGCGCCGCGCGCTCGCCGGTATCGTGAGCTGGTGGTCTCTCTTCTGCATGGCCACAATCGGCGTCTGGAGCGCGGGCTCCATGATCGTCTGCCGCTTTCTTTTCGGCATGGGCGAAGCCGGCGCTTTTCCCATCGCCACCCGCTCGCTCTCCCGCTGGATGCTGCCTTCCGAACGCGGTTTCGCCCAGGGAATCACCCACGCCGGATCCCGCCTGGGCGCGGCCATGACGCCCGCTCTGGTCGCCTGGATCATCGTGCACTACGGCTGGCGCACCGCCTTCGTCACGTTCGGATCTTTAGGCGTCGTCTGGTCGATTGTCTGGTTCACGTATTACCGCGATCATCCCGCCGAACATAAGGGCGTGAACGCCGCCGAACTCGAACTCATCACCCCCGTTGCGGGACGCCGCACCGGCATCGTCGGCCCCGTGCCGTGGCGCGCCATCCTCTCCAGTTCACAGCTCTGGATCCTCTCCTCGGCCTACTTCTGCTACGGCTACTCGCTCGCCGTCTACCTCGACTGGTTCCCGAAATACCTGAACGCCGAACGCGGCTTCAGCATCGAGAAGATGGGCCTCTATGCCAGCCTGCCGTTACTCGCCGGCACCTTTGGCGACATCGCCGGCGGCTGGCTCTCCGATATCCTGGCCAAACGCATGAAACTCGCCGCCGCGCGCCGGATCGTGGCTGTAGGCGGTTTCCTCATCGGCGCGGTCGCCATCCTCGCCGCCTGTTTCGCCGCCGATCCCGTGCAGAGCGTCTGGTATTCCTGCATCGCCATGTTCGGCCTGGAACTCACGGTCGGTGTGTCCTGGGCGATTCCGCTCGATATCGGCGGCGACTTCGCCGGTTCCGTCTCCGCCGTCATGAACACCTGGGGCAACATGGGCGGCGCGCTCTCGACCACCATCTCCGGCTATCTCGTGAAGTACTACGGGTGGCAGTCCATCTTCGTCGTCATGTCGATCCTGGCCGCGCTCGGCGCTCTTCTTTATTTGCGTATCGACGCGGGCAAGCCGATTCTGCGCGCCCGGACCGCAACCGCGCAGTAGCCGCCCGGTTTCTCGGTCACCCCGCACTGGTTGGAGTCAAGCTGGTTGGAGTCAATCAGGTTGGCGTCAAAAGTGCTAGCCCTACGGCGAGGTGTAACGGAAATGCTCATACTGCTCATCATTCTGCTTCTGCTCTTCGGAGGAGGCGGCGGTTATTACGGCTACAACACGTGGGGACCGGGCGGCGGTATCGGCGTTGTCCTGCTCGTGATCCTCGTTCTCTTTCTGGTCGGCCGCGGCCGCATCTGAAGGTCGGAGTCTACTACCGGCTCCTGAACGCGGAACAGCACGGTGTCTGCACCGGCTTCGGTTCCATCAGTTCCGCTCGCGTCAGATCCGCGTCGTAAAGATTGAGCTGCCACTTTCCGTCGCGGCCGATCTTCGGCTTCTCGGCAGGTGTGGCGCCCCGCTCCAGCAGCCGGTTGTAAGCCGTTTCCACCGAAGACGGTCCCAGCGCCAGATGATTCATCACGCCGCGCGTCTTCGCCGACGGATTCTTCACGTAGCACATATACTCCAGCCAGTCGTCGCCGTCCGGCACGCGCATATCGATCCAGTCGTCGGACGTCTCTGTCTTGCCCCCGTGCCACATGACGTCGAAGCCGAGGACGTCCTTGTACAGCGCGTCTTCCGCAGCCCGGTCGCTCACCAGAAATCCCGCGTGGATAATTCGTTCTGAAATCCGCGTATCGCCGAAAAACTTCCCGAACTGCCGGCTCTGCCGCGAGCCCTTGCGATACTCGACGAACTCGACCTGGTGCCCCTCGGGATCGGTAATAAAGAAGCTGACATTGCCATCCTGATCCGGACCTACACTTGCCGGCGCCTTCACGCCCTTGCTCGCCAGGTAGTCCCGTAACTGCTTCGCATTCGCCGTCTCGAACGCGATGTGGGACAGCCGGTCGTCCGCATCCGTCAGCGTCTCGCGGGTGATCACGATGTACTGGTGATCGTTCACTTTGAACTGCAGTGGTGTGAGCTGCTGAAATCCCAGATCCTGCCCATAGAACTTCACCGCCGCATCGGCATCGTTCGCCTTCAGTGCCACGTGCGCCACGCCGGTGATCGCCGGGCGTTTGACCGGGCTCTGCGCGAGCGCGATAAGCGCCGCAACCATCGCAACGAAAATCGCCAGGAACCATGTACGCCGCTTCATGGCCCCCAGTATATGGCCGCGGTTGACATAAAATTGGGAATCGATGCCCAACCGCCGCGTTCTGCTCGCTCTGGCTGTAGCTTTTGCTGATTTGAAAGATTTGCTGATTTGAAAAAACGAGTCCTGCTCGATCAAAGCCTCACACCCGAGGGCGGCGTTCTGACGCTGCATGAACACGACGGCGCCTATGACATCCAGTTAAATGCTTCCCCGCTGATGTCCACCCGCCAGCACTCTTCCGAAGAGAAGCTGGCCGAACTCGCCTGCGAGCCGCTGAAGTCGAAAGCGCGGGCGCGCGTGCTGATCGGCGGTCTGGGCTTCGGCTTCACGCTGAAGGCGGCCCTTGCGGCGCTGCCGGCAGATGCCACGGTCATCGTCGCCGAACTTCTGGAAGCGGTGGTGGCGTGGAACCGTAATCCGGCGTATCCGCTGGCTTCCGAAGCGCTGGCCGATCCCCGCGTGACCGTCAAACAGTCGGACGTCGCCGAGGTGATTCGTTCCGCGCCCGGCTCGTTCGATGCCGTGATCCTGGATGTCGACAACGGGCCCGCCGCATTCAGCGCGCCCGGCAATGGCAAGCTCTATCAGGATTCCGGCCTGCGACTGACGCGTTCCGCGCTGCGCCCCGGAGGCTGCGCGGCCTACTGGTCCGCCGGTCCGAACGCGACCTTCGAGAAGCTTCTGGGACGCGCCGGCTTCAACGTCGAAGTGCAGCGCTGCCGGGCTCACGGCCAGTCCGGCAGCTGGCATACCTTGTTCCTCGCGAGATCACAACGGTGAGTTAACGGCCGCTGTACATGCGCTCGTAATACGTCTTGTACTCGCCGCTTTTCGCCCGTTCCACCCACTCCGCATGGTCCTGATACCAGGCGATGGTGGAGCGCAGCCCTTCTTCGAACGAGATCTCCGGCTGCCAGCCCAGTTCGCGGTGCGTCTTCGAGCAATCCACCGCATACCGGCGGTCGTGCCCCAGCCGGTCCGTCACATGCGTCAGCAGGCTTTCCGGCTGCCCCGTGATCTGCAGCAGCACCTTCAAAACATCCAGATTGCGCAGCGGATTCTTCCCGCCGATGTGATACGTCTCTCCCGGCCTGCCCTTGCTCAGCACCAGCATCAGCGCGCGGGTGTTGTCGGCCACGTGGATCCAGTCCCGCTCCTGCAGGCCGTCGCCGTAAACCGGAATCGGCTTGCCCTGCATGGCGTTCGAAATGGCCAGCGGCAGCAGCTTCTCCGGGAACTGGTAGGGTCCGTAGTTGTTGCTGGTGCGCGTGATCAGCACGTCCATCCCGAACGTGTGCGCCGCCGCGCGGACCATGTGCTCCGCCGCCGTCTTGCTGGCCGCGTACGGGCTCGACGGATTCAGCGGCATGTCCTCGGTGAACCACTGATTCGGCTCCATGCTGCCACCCACTTCGTCGGTGGAGATATGCAGGAAGCGGCCCACGCGCTTGTGCCGCGCGATGTTGAGCAGCGTCTGCGTGCCCAGCACGTTCGTCTTCACGAACTCTTTCGCGCTCAGAATACTGCGGTCCACGTGCGATTCGGCGGCGAAATTCACCACGGCGCCGCAATCGTCCGGCATGGCAGCCAGCACGGCCTGCTCGTCGCAGATGTCGCCCTTCACCAGCCGGTAGTTCGGCAGGTTCGCGACGGACTCCAGATTCTCCAGATTTCCCGCGTAGGTCAGCGCGTCGAAATTGATCACCAGTTCATCCGGGTTCTGCGCCACCCGGTCCCGGATAAACTGCGATCCGATGAATCCCGCTCCGCCTGTAACGAATATGGACATGTCTTTTCTTACCATATCTCGTTTTCGGGAGCGTTAATGGGCGATTTACGGGAAAATTTCCCTTACTGCGGCGGCGCCGGCGGGGTATAAAACCGTCCTCCGACGGAGCGCATCACGGCGCCCCACAGCGCCTGGCCCAACTCCGGGAGCTCTTCCATATGCACCGGGATCGCCTGCACGTGCAGTCCCGCCATCTCGTCATCCGTGCCCGGACCCCATACCACGCGCTGCGGCGGGGAGTGCGGATTGCGCGGATTCGCCGCCGAATTGTCATACACGAATTCCATCTCGAAACGCGTGTCGGCGGGCAGCCGGATCGGCTTGGCGTACTTCAGCTGATCCTGCCAGTTGAAATCCCAGTCGCGGATGTTCAGCAGCCAGCGCTTCGAGCCATCGGGCAGAATCGCCCACCCGCGCATCTCCCGGCAGAGCAGATGGGCGTGCGGAATAATGCCCACCGCATCCACCGCGATGGGACTGGTGAAGTGCGCCTTCACCACATAGTGCGCCTCGCCCGCCGGAATATCGATCAGCCGCGACGCCATGCCGACGTCCACCACCCGCCGCACCGGAGCCTGATCGGTGAAGTAAAACCCGACGCTCCACTGGTCTTCCTCCGCCTTCCCGTCAGGGTGGTAGTGGATCTGCGCGACCAACCGCGACTGCGGGGCCAGAGGCAGCGCCGCGCCCTCCGGCATGCGGATGGGCTCATTGCCTGGCGACCACCCGCCTATGCCCAATGTAGGCAATAGTCCGATGGTTCCGAAACACGGATACTTCGGCGGATGCGGGATATGACTAGCATCCGTGAACAACAGCGCATGATGGACCACGCGGCGGTTTGAGGGACGAAATTCGACGGCGCGGATATACCTCTGTTTGGTGTTGTCGGGCATCGGTACGACAAAGCACTGGTATATGTCCGGACCTTCCGCCGGAATACTGGCAGGCTCCGGGACCGTGACCACCAGATCCGGCTTCCCCAAGCGCCAGCCTTCCGGAAAGACCGGCGCAGCGGGCAACAGTTTGGGATCGCCCTCCGGCGCGCCGGCGGCTGCCCACCTCTGAATGGTTACAATCTGCACGGCGCTCAATCGGCGCTCGCCTGCGAAGTGGTTATAGCCCTCCACTGTTTTCCAGGGGGGCATGAGCTTGCTTCGCGTGACCTTCGCGATCAACGCAGAATGTTTTCTTACATCTTCAAAACGGAGGAGAGGGAAGGGAGCAATCTCACCTTCGTGATGGCACGGCGCACAGTTGCTATAGAGGATTGGAGCAATATCCCTTGTAAACACAGGTGTGCGAGGGGGGACTGCCTGCCCCAGCGACGCCGCGGCCAGAAGCAGGACGAACATAACCCATAGTACCGAAGCCGGAAAAAATCGTTGACTGCAACATCGATCTTCGCTTTGTCACTAACTATTGACGAGGATGATCTGTACAGTCGAAACATTCCGTGGTAATAATGAGGTGTAGCAGCGGGGATCCGATTCGTCCGTTCGACTGACCAGATATACGCTGTCTATTCCCAGCAATACCATTCCAATTTGAGATTGAAGGCCCGGACTCCCCGTCCTGTACCAGGCCTTTTCAGAAAGAACCAGGAGTTTTGATCCGCATGGACTCCGATCGTAAATACCGGCAGCACGGCTATTCCGATAACCTGAGCCTGCCCAACGGCAACAGCAATGGCGGCGGAGCGAAACCGAAACCCTCGGGTCCGCGTCCGTCTCTCGATATCACGGGACCGCGATTGCCTCGTCTTGTGCAAACTGTAACGGCTTCCCGGTGCTATAGCTGTTCCACCACGCTGCCTCCTGGCACTTCCTTTGCCGGCCCCTGCCCGAAATGCGGGGTCGAACTGCACTGCTGTAAGCAGTGCTCACACTTTGAACCGTCCACGCGCTTCCAGTGCATGAAACCCGTGCCCCTGCGAATCGCGGTGAAGGACAAGCAGAATGACTGCGCCGTGTTTTCGCCGCGTGTCACGGTGGCCCGTGAGATGGTGAATCCGCAGCAGGGTTCGGGATACAACGGGAACGGCGCGAATGGCCGTCCGGCGCCGAGCTTGAATACACCGCCGCCGCGCAGTGCAGCGGACGCGCGGGATGCTTTTAACCGTCTGTTTAAGAAGTAGTCTTCTTCATCAACCGCAGTCGTAAGGCCGATGTTGCCTCGCGGTGACAGCGGAGACACAGCGTGCGCATATTCGACAGGTCGCACTGGCCGCCGCCTTCGGCGACCGGCACGATGTGATCGGCATCCCACATGGATTTGCGGCTGCCTTCCTTGAGCCCCCAGGCCCGGAGGAACCTTCTGCGCGCGGCCAGATCGAGTTTGCGCATGTCGCGGCGCAGCGCCACCGTGTCCGCGCCGCATTGCCCGCAGACGCCTTTGTCACGGGCGAAGACCTGCTCGCGCAGATAGCCGGGATTGGTGCGGAGCTTCCACTCGTGGACGCACGTGTCGGAACAGAAGGTGCGCCGCGGCGCGGGCACTTCGGAGCGGCACCAGCGGCACAGAGGCCGGCCCGACTCACTCCGTTCCACCTCCGCCGGCTTCACCCAGCCGCCGGCCCTGGTGCGCGGCGGCCTCATTTCAGTCGCGGAACACCCATGCCGAAGGTGGAGTCGAGCACCTGGTTCCGTTCGTCCACGATCGCGGTGGCCGCGAAGCCGGTCGCGCGGGGATTGCCGAAGCGCAGATCGACCAGGCGCACGCGGGTGCTGTGTTTCTCGTCCAGCATCGGCTCGGTCAGCCAGAGGGGGTATTGCACGAACTGCAGGAGACGCTGGAACGGCAGTGTGCGGAGCGCAGCCTCAATGGCACTGGTGCGCTCGGCTTTGTAGTAGGTTTCGGCGTCGTTCACGTGGAAGTTGGCGCGCAAGTCGACGGGAACCTGGATGTACGCGTTGCTCAGTTCGGCCGTGCCCGTCCACACCAGCGGATTGGCGGTGGGGAACGCGCCGGAGCGCCGCGGCGTCAGTCCGTTGTAACGATGCGCGTCTACCGTCGCGATGGCGCGGGTATGAAGAATGCTGCGTCCGTAGTCGTAGAGAGAGAGCAGCAGCAACGCCGTGACGGCCCAGCCGCCCTGACCGGCGTTGGGACGCTTCTCGCCGATCTCCGAGCCGACCAGGCGGGCGAGGGCAGGGGCGGCGATGCCGAGCAGCAGTATCGCCCAGATGGTCAGGTCGATGACGGGCGTGATGTCGAGATGAAACCACTGGCCGGTGAAGGGCAGCAGCAGGCGGACCCCGTAGACGTTCGTCAGATCGAGCAGCAGGTGCGACACGACGCCCAGCAACGCGATCAGGAAGGCCTGCAGCCAACGCAACGGCGCACGGCCCAGCACGCGGACGATGGCGACCGTGAGCAGCGCCATCACGGGCATGGCGATGAGCGAGTGCGTGATGTGGCGGTGCCACTGGATGTAGGTGAGGGTGCCGCCGAACCACGACACGACGTCGAAATCCGGCGCGTTGGCGGCGAGCACCAGAATGGCGGTGCCGCGCGGCGTGAGCTCTCTGAATCCGGTTCTGGCGAGAAACAATCCAACCAGAGAATGCGTCAGGTTGTCCAAACTGTGAGGGTAGCGCGATGACCCCCGCCACAAAGGGAGTCTTGCGGCAGATCAGCCGTTCGGGGGGCGGACTGCCGAAGCTGGCGGTGACCGGTCCGGTGATGCTGGAGCGCGAGGGCATTGACGGCGACAGGCATCGCAACCTGAAGTATCACGGCGGTCCGGATAAGGCCGTGCTGATGATCGCGGCGGAACTGGTGGACCGGCTGGCGGGCACGTTTCCGGTTTCGTATGGAGCACTGGGCGAGAACCTGACGGTGTCGGGCATGGATCCGCACGGTTGGCGGCAGGGGCAGCGGTATCGCGTCGGGGAGGACGCGGTCATCGAGCTCACGACGCTGCGGACGCCGTGCAGCAACCTCGACGTGTTCGGCAGACCGATCAAGAACGAGCTCTATGACGCGCGGTGCAAGGCGGGAGATGTGTCGTCACCGCACTGGGCGCATGGCGGTTTCTATGCGCGCGTGATCCGGCCGGGGCTGGTGATCGCGGGGGCTCGTGTTGAACTGGAGTCCGACGTAGCGTAGTATCGACGAATGGCCAAACCGTTCGTCGCTGTCTGTGCAGCCCTGTTGCTTGCTTCGCCGTTGAGCGCTCGTGTCACCCGAGTTGTGGTGGAGCAGCGCGAGTCGCCCGCGTTCCAGGGGCAGTCCTTCGGCAAGGCCGGGCAGTACGAGACGCTGAGCGGGCACTTCTTCGGGGAACTGGATCCGAAGGACTCGCACAACACCCTCATCACGGACCTGGCGTTCGCGCCTCGCAATGCGAAGGGGCTGGTGGAGTACTCGGGCACGTTCGCGATCTCGCGGCCGATCGACCCGGCGAAGGCAAGCGGCGTCCTGATCTATACGGTGCCGAACCGCGGCAACGGCGCGCCTTCGGGATCGCCGGACGGACATATCAGCGTGGTGAGCGGCTGGCAGGGCGATGTGGCGCCGCGCGCTGGGCTGCAGACCATCAGCGTTCCGATTGCGAAGAACGCGGACGGCACACCGATCACGGGGCCGGTGATCGAACGCTTCATCAATATGGCGCCGGGCGCGACGACGCTGCCCATCGGCACTGCTGCGTATGTGGCGCTGACGTATCAACGGCCGCTGACGCTCGATACGTCAAAGGCGAGCCTGACGAAGCGGGTGTCGCAGACGGGCGCGGCGGTGGCGGTGCCGGCGTCTGAGTGGGCGTTTGCCGATTGCGGCAGCACGCCGTTTCCGGGCGTGCCCGACCCCGCGAAGATCTGCGCGAAGGGCGGTTTCGACCCGGCGTTCGCTTACGAATTGAGCTTCACCGCGAAGGACCCGCTGGTGCTGGGCATCGGATTCGCGGCGACGCGCGATCTGAACTCGTTCCTGAAGTACGAGAAGAGCGCGGACAATCCTCTGGCGGGCCAGGTGAAGTGGGCGCTGAGCCGGGGCAGTTCGCAGTCGGGG